>Ga0310121_10001349_pt1 | contig 25353 bp, 17 predicted proteins | sample CB27_Tmax_986_MG_FD_203504 | JGI IMG/M metagenome (GOLD analysis project Ga0310121, IMG submission 203504) | Marine microbial communities from Western Arctic Ocean, Canada - CB27_Tmax_986 | ecosystem: Environmental > Aquatic > Marine > Oceanic | place: Canada: Western Arctic Ocean | collected...
GAGGGCAATTAACTTCAGTATCACCTTCAGGTAATACAATTACTATTTTATGGGATTCTACAGGTAGCGGATCAGTAAGCGTAACAGAGCAGGATACACTTATGTGTTCTGAAAGTTCTACAATTTGTATTGATATCATTCCAAAACCACTTCCAACTATTATAACATTGGCTAATTCTGACACAATTTGTTATGGGTCACCTATATATTTTCAAGGTGTTGATTTAAATAATAGCACAATTACACAAGTGAATGGTTGTGATAGTAATCAAACTGTTCCAGTTTCTGACACAACACAATTTGCTTATGAATTGCAATATTTTTGGGATTTTGGAGATGGGAGCACTTCTACAGATCAAAATCCTACTCATGTTTTTGGTAGTTCTGGTTCATATAGTGTATCTCTAACTATAAGTAATTCTTGTCAGTGTTCTGATGTGGCTACTACAGACATTGTAGTTATTAATACTCCAGGCCCTTCCATCACAACTTGTGTGGGCCCTCTATGTGAAGGAGATACAAGTGAATATTGTACAGATGCAATATTACCAAACTGGGATGTTATTGGTGGAACACTCTATAATACGCTTTCAAGTGACAACTGTATTGCTATAATATGGGATAATCAAAATAATGAATTAGATGATGGAGCAGGAGAACTATTAGTTGGCGATTTAAATAGTTCTTGCGGACAATCACAGTCTTTTTATAGTGTGCCTATTGTTCCATTAAACCCTATAATAACAGGAAATATTATTGCATGTCCAGGTGCAATGGAAAGTTATTCTTTTGAATGCATACCTGGCATAGATTATTATTGGAGTATATCAGGAGGATGGGGAGGCACAATACTAAGCGGGACTAATACATCTGAAATTTTGGTTGCGTTTGATCAATGGGCATGGAATACATCTTTTCAGATTACGCTAGATATGTCTTCTACTACCTTAGCATGTACGCCAGCCCCAGTTACAATTAATGTAGATGTATTACCGCCAATAAATGGAATTTATGTATCATCTGATGTTTGTGAAGATGCTATAGTTAATTATTCTGATTGGAGTGGATCACAATATAATTGGACAGTAATAAATGGCAGTATTATTAGCTCAACACCAAGCTCACAAATTGATGTCATTTGGGATCAAGGTCCTGGCAATGGAATGATAATTACTGAACTTATAAACTCAGGGGTATATTGCCAGACCTCCCAGTCATACCCTGTAAATATAGTTGAGATACCATCTGCCGCAATTAATATTTTAGGAGATTCATTAATTTGTCCAGGTGAAACATATATTTATTATGTTGAGGAATCAAATGCCTCCTCTTCAGAAAATTTAGGATACAATTGGGTTGTAACTGGCGGGACTTCTTCTGTCTCTATTGGTGATGTTACTACTATTACTTGGGATCCTTCAGGGCCTTATTCAATAGATGTAACAAATCAGATATTACAATGGCCCTCTTGTACATCTCCAACATTCACTAAATCAATAAGTGTTGCCGTATCTCCATCTCCAGTGATTAGTGGAAGTAATACAGCCTGCTTGAATAGTGTTAGTTCATTTGATTTATCTACTCTTTATCCTAGTTGGGCTGTAATAAGTTGGAGTGTGAGTAATCCTATTTTAGGTAGTGTTGTTTCTGGTCAAGGAACAGCACAAGCTCAAGTAGAATGGGGCAATCAAATAGGTCTAGGATCGACTGATGTAGTAGTGGAGGCAGATGTATGTGGGGTTATATATTCTTCTAGTTTTACTGTGACATTTAATAATCAACCGATTTCATTTTCTATTACAAATAATCCAATTTGCTCTGAGTCAGCTTTGACTTTTACTTCTACAGCTGGTGTTGGTGATTACTATTGGGGTTTTGGGGATGGAACCAATTCTACACAAGCTTTGCCATTGAAAACATATAATGAACCAGGGTCTTATTTAGTTAGTCTAACTTTTACAGACCTATTAACTCAATGTGTTACATCTTATAGTTCAGTAATTAGTGTCCAGGGAATTGCTGGCTCTTTACTTCCTGAAGGAACCTCATTTTTTTGTAGTTCAAGCATAATAAATCAACCACTTTCTATATCAACTATCTCTCAAGTGACTCCAGCAATAGAATGGTTTCATAATGGTGTTTCTGTAAGTACATCTAATACTTATACAGTAAGCTCAAGTCCTCCTAATCATACTGGAATAGGAAGTTATTCGGTGGTACTGACAGGTGCTAATGGTTGTAGTAATACTTTAAATGTTATTACTATAGATACTCTTGATTGTAGTAATGGAAGTGGATGGTGTTCAGGTGGAGGTGGATGCCCTCCTTTAGTTCCTTTAGTGTATACTTCAGTTTGTAATTCAGGTTTAGGAACAATGTCATTTGATTTTTCATCTCCTAATGGTTCTACTGTAGATTGGAGAGTAGATAATGGCCCTATTTCATCTGCTCTTTCCTATGCTATAACTTTTGACGAATCAGGTGTTTATAATGTTAAAGCATCTTCTGGTTGTTTATTGGGTATTGAGCAAATAACTGTTCCTCTTGTTGTAGATCTTGATTATTCAGTTATTTGTGATCCTTTGATTGGAAATCAGATTACTTATTATTTTGAGGATAATTCTTCTTATCTTTTAGGTTATGGAACAGCTACTTATAATTGGGATTTTGGTGATGGTACTCCTGCTTCAAATTTACAGAACCCTAGTCATCTTTATGCTTCAAATGGCACATATAATGTTGATTTTACTGTTACTTATGGAACCTATAGTTGTAATAAAACAACCACAATTACAGTAACAGACTTTAATGCAAATTATTCATATATAGGGTTAGAATGTGAGAATATCCCTACAATTACCTTTACTGCTAGCACTTTTAATATTGTGAGCTGGACTTGGGATTTTGGAGATGGGGGATCATCTGACAGGGAAATACCAAGAAGAACATATATTCAAAGTGGGACATTTACAACTTCATTGCAAATTACAGATATAAGCGGATGCACGGCTACAGCAACCAATCCTCTTACTATTGAGTCGAATCCTATAATAACTTCTGTAAATAACTTAGGTCCTTTTTGCTCTAATGATTTACCTATTGATTTATCATCTGAGGTAAGTTTTAATATTACAAATGGAGAAATCGCATCTTGGTCAGGAATAGGAATAGATTATGATCCTATTACACAAATATATTCTTTTAACCCTATGTTGGCAGGTGGCGGTAGTCATGAAATTTGTGTAACTATTACTGATAATAATGGTTGTTATGATAAAAAGTGTGTAATGATTGATGTATTATGTCCTGAAAAACCTATAATTTTTGGTGAATCTGAATATTGTTATAATTACTCCAATTGGAACTCTGGTGACATAAGCTTATATACTCAGAGCATTTATAATACGTATCAATGGTATAAAAATGGTGTAGGGATGGTTCTTGCATGGTCTTATGTTTGGGATAATGTTGGAGTCGGGACATATGATTACATGGTTGAGGTTATTGATGATAATGGTTGTACAGTATTTTCAGAACCATTTACATTGAATATGAATATTTCACCTAATATTGTTTCAGTAAGTACTAATATTAATGCATGTCCAAATGAAGAAATAATATTATCACATAATGGAAATCAGAGTGGAGTAGATTATTATTGGAATACTTTGCCACAACAAACAGCCCCAACAGTAACAGTAACCGCTATAGCGGATTATGAATATACTGTTACAGCAATAAATGAATTTGGATGTAAGTCAGTTAGTTACCCTATTGTTATTCCTTCAGAAATCCCATTGTGTGGAGTGCTTTCAGGTTGTTTGTGTGATGATGAAATAATGAATAGTGCAGGATTAATAAATATTACAGGTCTAAATAATAGTTGGCAATATTCAAATTATGAGTGGCTTCTTAATGGCATTTCATTTAGTCCTGCGCAAAATGCAAGTTCATTAATAATTGATCCGTTGGATCCAAATTATTTAACTATTTGCGCAGGGGCAATCACATTAGCAGTTACTGATAATAACGGCTGTTTAAGCGCCTCTAACCCATTAACTATTGAGCCAAATTGCAATAGTTGTTTTACGACTAACCCAAATTATAATATTTCACAAATTATTTGTGCAGGCGAATCATTAGTATTTGGAAGTAATACCTATTCAACTCCAGGAATTTATATAAATAATCTTCAAGCTTCTAATGGCTGTGATAGTAATGTTATTTTAAATCTGACGGTATTACCATTGCTGACTAGTATGCAGAATGTTATAATGTGTTTAGGAGATAGTATTAACATAGGTTCAAATATATATTATAGTGATGGTAATTATACAGATACATTAAATAATGTAGTTGGTTGCGATTCAGTTATTATGACTCAAATTACAATAAGCGAACCATTAGTAAACCTTTCTCTAGTATCATCATTATTAACAGTACAGGTTACAGGAGGTGCTGTTCCTTATTATTATGAGTTTGGAAATCAAGATGGAATACTTTTAACCTCATTTAATAACTTTGGTTCGACAATCTCTTTTAATCCTCTCGTAAATGGAATATATTACTTCTTTATTATTGATGATAATAATTGTGTGTCAGATACTGTTTTCTATTTAGTAGATATTTTTCCAACATTAATAGATGAATTTGGGGTAAGTAGTTTAAATATTTTCCCAAACCCTAGTAAAGATAGATTTAGTATAGCCTTTACATCAGAAGATTCTCAAGACTTAAAAGTTAGAATATTTAATTTAATAGGAGAGCAAATCATAAATGAAGACTTACAACAGTTTGTAGGTGAATACGCCAAACAAATTGATCTTACAGAAAATGCAAAAGGAATTTACTTCTTAGAAATCACAACTAATAATGGAGTAATTAATAAGAAGTTGATTTTGCAATAACTATTTTAAAAAATAATTCTTTTATCTAAAAACTACAAGAGATAATAATGATACTGTTGAGAAGAGGCTAGTTATTGAATAAGAATTTTAGTATTTATTTCATTCAATTGTAAGATGTAAATCCCGCTAGTAAACTTTGAGGCATTAATGTTAAGATTGTTGCTATTCTTTTTGGCTTTATAAACTGTTTCCCCTAGTAGGTTTTTGATGTATACAATGCCCTTTGCATTACTTTCAACAACTAGTTTGTCAGTTGCAGGGTTAGGATAGACTAATATTTTATTTGGCATTATATTGTGGGTGCTACTAATTAGGCTAGTGTCACTGCTGAAATAAGCAATTCCTCCAGATAAATTCCCTAAAATCATTTCTGGCTGATTATCATTATTGATGTCTGACAAAGTAAATGCGCATTTTCCTCCATCCCAAATGTTATTCATAGTGCTATTAACTGCATTGAACTGTCCATTTAGGTTGCCGTCAATATTGGTAAACTGATAAATACTTCCGGTATATGATCCGACAAAAAGTTGGTATACTCCACTGCTGTCAATTAATTTTGGACTACTGTATCCTGTGCTAATAAAATTAGTATCTACATCTACTCCTCCAAGGTTTTTTATAGTAGTATCAAACACAGCAATTGTACTTGTTCCTGTATTTGGGCAATAGTTTATAGAGCCATCTTGTTCCCCGATAATGATATCCAACAAGCCATCTCTATTCACATCAACAAGTTGAGGTTGTGCGTAATAACCCACATCAATGCCATGGTAGTTTGGTGCAGTTATTGTAAAATTCCCTGCCTGATTACTGAAATAGTGTAGTTTTCCATCCGCATCCCCTAATAGCATGTCTTTATCACCGTCAGCATCCATATCTCCAAAAGTAGGGCTTATGTTTAATGCTGGTATATTTAGGGTGGTATTTAAATTAATAGTTGATATGTTTTGCCAATCTCTATTAACTAAATTATATTTAGGTATTGCTTGCGTTCCTGTATTTTCAAAAAGAGCCAAGGAGGAAATAGGATCGTTATAAGCAACATGATAGCCATAGTTTCCAATTACTAAATCCAATAAATTGTCATTATTATAATCGTAAAAAGTTGGAAAAGCTGAGGTTCCTAAATCAATCATATCATTTTGCAGAAAGTTAGTTTGTACAAAGTTAAAATCAGGATTGTTATTCTGCCCAGCATTTTGATAAAGCCAACAACTTTCAAAATTTTCTGAATTATTTTCGCTATTAGTTGTTACAATTAAATCTTTTATACCATCATCAGTAACATCCAAATAATAAGTAGCTGGATATAGATGCATATTAGCCGCTATTGTATTGTTATGGTTTTTAGGAAAAGTAGAATCAACACTAATAACATGAGCACTATCGCTATTTCCTCCATTAATGAGTAGATTGAGGTTATTGTAACTTACATCTCCTAATATTAAATCATTGTCATTGTCATTGTCAATGTCAAAAGCCAATAAGGTAGAGCCAGCATGTTTTTGTTTGCTGTTGCTGTTTGAGTTTATAATAGGTGGACATAGGCAATTAGGACAATTTAAAATATAGGAATTTAAACCTTCATAAAATAAGCCCCAACAGCTTTCTGACAACTCAAAAGCAACTGTATCGCAATTTCCAGTTAGTTCCATTGCCATGTTTTTATGGTATTCAATAAACCCTCCTAAAATAGAGAAAGTAAGGATGTCCAAATCGCCATCATAATCAATGTCAGCAATAGCAGGAATGTCAACTGGGCTTATGTAAATATTAATGTTATTGGAGCCATAATTGGATAAAACCAAGGAAGTAACCAAGCTAAAACTTAAGTTAGTAGTAGAAGTGTTTTTGTAAATAGCCATTCCCCCAGATGAGTAGGTATATATGTCATTCTTTCCATCACAATTATAGTCAGCAAGCAGCATCCAATCGTGTGCTTCTGGAAAGTTATTTCTGTATTCTGGAGCATAAATATAATTTCCATTATCATTAATAAATGGGCTTATTTTATTGCCTGATTTGTCAAAGACAACAATATCCATTTTACCATCTAAATTTAAATCAATTTCAGAAAATTGCCCTGAATTTATTCCTCCTGAAAAAGCAGAATTGAAAGCAATGTTATTTTCTGAAATTATTAATGTAGTATCTCTATTAAGTAGTAATTGGGCATTGGAGTTAAGTGTGCTAAATAGTAAGATTAATAAAGTAGCAAGGCGATAATACATAAAATAGTTTTTTACAAAATAAAGGAATATTTTTGATTACTAGTTGTGCGGAGAATGTTTTTCTTATTCATTAGGTGTAAACTTTCCTATATAGTCATTGTATTATTTGCTGTGAAAGTTTATATTTGCCGACTTTAAAAAACTAGATTAAAAATAAAGATTATGCAAAACAGAAATGTTATAAAGATTTTTGCAGTCCTTTTCGCGATAGTTTGTTTGTATCAACTATCGTTTACTTGGGTTGCTGATGGAGTAGAGGAAGATGCGGTGGCTTATGCTGCTGATTTTGAAGAAAGTGAAAGAGAAGTAAAAGTAAAACTCTATCTGGATTCAATTAATAGTGAAGAGGTTTATGATATTCTTTTAACTTCTTATACTTATGCTGAGTGTAAACAAAGAGAAATTAATCTAGGTCTTGACCTTAAGGGTGGAATGAATGTAACCTTGGAAGTAATGGTTATTGATGTGGTGAAAGCATTGTCAAATAATAGTAAAGATTCTGTTTTTAATGTAGCAATCGCAAATGCTTTAAAAGCACAAGCTAATAGTCAAAATGATTTTGTCACCTTATTTGGACAAGAATATGAAAAATTAGCACCGGCTGCAAATACAGGTTTGTCTGCTATTTTTAGCACTCCTGATTTAAGAGAGCAAGTTCAATTTTCTTCAACTAACCCAGAAGTTGTGGCAGTATTGAAAATTGAAGTTGAGGATGCGATTTCTCGTTCATTCAATATTTTAAGAAGTAGAATTGACCGTTTTGGAGTAACACAACCTAATATTCAAAGGCTTGAAACTGCAGGAAGAATCTTAGTTGAGTTACCTGGAATTAAAGACCCTGAAAGAGCAAGAAAATTATTGCAATCAACAGCACAATTAGAGTTTTGGGAAACTTATGAGTATGCAGAAGTATTTCAAGGCTTAGAATCAGCAAATACTTATCTGAGAGAAACCGCTGAGGTGACTACTATTGATGAGGAAGTTATAACTGAAAAAACTACAGAAACTACTGAAGGTGCTACTGATTTGTTAACTGAAATTGAAGAAACCACTGAGACTATTGATGAGACTACTAAGTTATTAGCTGAAATTGAAGCAGATACTTTAACTGCAGATAGTTCTGTTAGTAGGAGTTTTGAAGAATTTGCTACAGAGAACCCTTTGTACGCTTTATTATATCCAAATGTAGATCAGCAAACGAGTCAGCTTAATACAGGTCCTGTAGTTGGTTTTTGTGCAATAAAAGACACAGCAGCATTAAATTCTTATTTAAATGATCCTATTATTAGAGATATTATTAAGAAGGCTATCAAAGATGAGCAAGTTAAACGTAAAGCATCTGGAGTAAATAACCCTGGAGGTGATGTTAAGTTTGCATATACTGTGAAACCTTACGATCCTGATGGGAAATTTGTTCAATTGGTTGCTTTAAGAATAACTAATAGAGATGGGAAGGCAGCCATGGAAGGAGATGTGGTAACGGATGCAACTCAGGCTTTTGGGCAATTTGCATCAACAGCCGAGGTATCCATGACAATGAATGCTGAAGGCGCAAAAAAATGGAAAAGATTAACAGCTGAAAATATTGGCAAATCAGTAGCTATTGTATTGGATGGGTATGTGTATTCTTACCCAACTGTACAAGCTGAAATTGCAGGAGGACGTTCTCAAATTACAGGAAACTTTACAGTTAATGAAGCTAAGGATTTAGCGAATATTCTTAAGTCAGGTAAATTACCAGCTCCTGCTCGTATTATTGAAGAGGCGATTGTTGGACCTTCATTAGGTGAAGAAGCAATCAGTTCAGGTTTAACGTCATTTATCTTTGCTTTGCTTTTAGTTTTGGCTTATATGATATTCTATTATAATGGAGCTGGACTAGTTTCTAATATTGCATTATTAGCCAATATCTTCTTTATTTTTGGTGTGTTAGCATCTTTAGGAGCTGTGCTTACTTTGCCAGGAATTGCGGGTATTATTCTTACTATTGGTATGTCGGTTGATGCGAATGTACTTATTTATGAGCGTATTAGAGAAGAGATACGTAATGGTAAAGGATTGCGTTTAGCCATTACTGATGGTTATAATAATGCATATAGTTCAATTATTGACGCGAATGTAACTACACTGCTTACAGGTATTATTTTATATACGTTTGGTACAGGACCAATTAAAGGTTTTGCTACGACATTGATTATTGGTATTTTAACATCTCTTTTTGCAGCAATCTTCATTACTCGTTTGGTGATTTCAGCACGCTTGAATAAAGGAAAAACAATTTCTTTTTCTACTAAATTGACTGAAGGAGCTTTCAAAAATATCAATTTTGATTTTATTGGTAAGCGTAAGAGATTTTATATTCTTTCTTCAATAATTATATTATTAGGTATTGGGTCGTTAGCCACTAGAGGTTTGCATTTTGGAGTTGATTTTGATGGGGGAAGAACGTATGTTGTTCGTTTTGATGAAACGGTAGATAATGAAGCTTTGCGTGCTGCTTTAACAGATGTATTTGTTGATGCAGATGGCTTGCATTACACGCCTCAAGTAAAAACATTTGGTAGCGATAATCAAGTAAAAATTACAACTTCATTTATGATTGCAAGTAATGAAATGACTACTGATGAAATTGTAGAATCAAAATTATCAGAAGGATTAGCTAGTACAGGATTTAAGTACGAAATAATGAGTTCACAAAAAGTAGGACCTACTATTGCTGATGACATTAAAGATGCCGCTGTATGGTCAGTCTTCTTCTCATTATTAGTGATCTTCTTGTATTTATTAGTTCGATTCAGGAAATGGCAATTTAGTTTGGGTGCTGTTGTGGCTGTATTCCATGATGTATTAATTGTACTTTCAATCTTCTCAGTGTTATATGGTATTTTACCTTTCTCTTTAGAAATTGACCAAGCTTTTATTGCAGCTATACTTACCATTATTGGTTACTCACTTAATGATACTGTAGTAGTGTTTGACCGTGTGAGAGAGTATATGAATGATAATAAAAAGAAAGGTGTTCATGAGTTGATTAATGGGGCATTGAACAGTACGTTAAGCAGAACAATAAATACTTCCTTAACTACTTTCTGTGTATTGTTAATTATCTTTCTTTTTGGAGGTGAAGTGATTAGAGGATTTATGTTTGCCTTAATGGTAGGAGTTGTTGTAGGTACTTACTCTTCATTATTTGTAGCGTCTCCAATTATGATGGATACAATTAAGAAGAAAGAAGAAAAATTGAATAGAAAATAATTAGTTTATAATTTTAATTAAAAAGCCCTTTCTTTGAGAGGGCTTTTTTATTTTTGCAAGATGTTATTATTTATAGGAGGTCCAGAAATTATTATCGTATTGCTTTTTATAGTTATGTTTTTTGGTTCAAAGAAAATACCAGAATTAGCCAAAGGATTAGGTAAGGCTATGCGTGAGGTGAAAGATGCCTCTAATGATATTAAAAAAGAAATTCGTGAAAGCGCTACTAGTATTAAAGACGATTTTGATTTAACAAAATAATGAGCCCAACAATTTCTTTATTATTAGGTTTAGTCTTGCTCTTTTTTGGAGGAGAGTTGTTGGTTAGAGGGTCGGTTTCTTTAGCGTTAAAAATGCGTATTTCTACTTTAGTAGTTGGGATGACAGTTGTATCTTTTGCTACTTCAGCCCCAGAATTATTTGTGAGTTTGCAAGCTGTTTTGGATGGAAGTAATGACATTGCTTTTGGGAGTGTAATTGGTTCCAATATTGCAAATATTACTTTAGTGCTTGGGGTTACGGCACTCATTTTTAGGGTGAAAATTTCTGAACAAACGATTACTTTAAATTATCCTATTTTATTGCTTTCATCACTAGTTTTTGGTGGGGTGTTGTATTTTTTTAGAGGTGTTCCGCAATCTATAGGATTTTTATTTATTTTCTTGTTATTAGTTTTCGTTTGGATGTTGATTCGAAAATCAAGAAAAGATAATTTAAAAGCTGCAACTGATAAGAATGAATTATTAGAGGAATCCTCAAATGATGCATTAATAAAGAGTTTAGGTTTTTTAATTGTAGGAATTATTTTGTTAAAATTTGGGGCTGATTATTTAGTGGATGGCACCATTGCTATTGCAAAGAAATTTGAGATTTCTGAACGAGTTATTGCAGTTACAGTTGTGGCTATTGGAACAAGTATTCCTGAATTGGCAACTTCAATTGTAGCGGCACTTAAAAAGGAGCATAATTTGGCTATTGGTAATTTAATTGGTTCTAATATCTTTAATATTTTGGCGGTATTGGGTGTGGTAGCAAGTGTAAAAGAAATCACGCTTACTGATGCTGCTATTTTGTCGTTTGACTATGTGTGGATGACTATCATCACCTTTGTTTTAGGCTTGTTTATTTATGCTTTTTCAAAGCGTCAAATATCCAGAACAGAAGGGGTTTTGTTGTTGTTGATTTATATTTCTTATTTGTACTTTTCTTACTGTTTTAGCCCTTAATAATTTGTTAATAAATCATTTATTTCATCTTGTTTTATTGTAATAAATCCCTCTGATTTTAAATTATGTTTGTGCCTTAAAATTAATGTAAATAATTAAAATATAAAATGTTATGCTAAGCGTATAAATTACACTAACTTTGTAGATGCGAAAAATAGCAGTAACTAATTAAAATCTAAATTATGAAATCTAAATTAGAATACATCTGGTTAGATGGTTATGCGCCAACGCAAAACATGAGAAGTAAAACAAAAGTTATTGAAGACTTTAATGGCACATTGGAAGGATGTCCTATTTGGGCTTTTGATGGAAGTTCAACAAAGCAAGCTGAAGGTAGTTCTTCTGATTGTTTACTTAAACCAGTAGCGATTTTTCCTGATCCCGCAAGAATAAATGGTTGGTTGATAATGACTGAAGTTATGAATGCGGATGGTTCTGCTCACAAATCTAATGAAAGAGCAAAAATTGATGATGATGATGATGATTTCTGGTTTGGTTTTGAGCAAGAATATTTTATTATGGATGTAGAAACTCAACTTCCGCTCGGATTTCCATTAGGCGGATTTCCTGGCCCTCAAGGACTGTACTATTGCTCAGTTGGAGGGAAAAATACACATGGTAGACAGCTAGTTGAAGAGCATGCTGATTTATGTATTGAGGCTGGAATTAATTTTGAAGGAATTAATCAAGAAGTTGCTTCTGGACAATGGGAGTTTCAATTATTTGCAAAAGGTGCTAAAAAAGCTGGAGATGAGCTTTGGGTTGCTCGTTACTTACTAGATAGGTTGACAGAAGATTATAATTATTATATTGAGTATCACCCTAAACCAATTAAAGGAGATTGGAACGGTTCAGGGATGCATACTAATTTTTCAAATACTACTTTAAGAGAATGTGGTAATCAGAAAACTTATGAAAAAATTTGTGAGGCTTTTAGGCCTGTAACTAAAGAACATATTGAGGTTTATGGAGCGTATAATGACCAAAGGTTAACAGGTTTGCATGAAACTGCGTCTATTAATGATTTTAGTTATGGAATCTCTGATAGAGGAGCATCAATTAGAATTCCAATTATTACAGTGGAAAAAGGCTGGAAAGGCTGGTTGGAAGACAGAAGACCAGCATCTAATGGGGACCCCTATAAAATTGCCGGTAGAATTGTTAAAACAGTTAAATCCGCAAAGCTCTAATATATTAACAATTAAGTTGTTGTAATTCTACTTTTCAGTTTTGAATGAGTTTGTAAATTATTCCCTATTTTAGCACAAATTTTAAATACTATAAGATGAAAATAATTTTACGCTTACTTACTATATTTCTATTTCTATTCTCCCTAGCTCAAACAGAAGTTTATGCTCAAAAAAAGAGTAGAAAAATGATTAAAGCAGATAATGCTTTTAACCTAGAACAATATGTAAAAGCAGCTGAATTATATAAGAAGGCTTATAAAAAAGAAAAAAATAGAGCTTTAAAGACTGAAATTATCTTTAAACAAGCGGAATGTTACCGTATGTCTAGCAATAATAAAAGAGCTGAAAGCTACTATAAAAGAGCGATAAAAGCAAAATACCCTGATGTAATTGTATATTTGCGTTATGCTGATGTGCTAAGAATGCAAGGAGATTATACTGCGGCTCAGGTGCAGTACAATAAATACATGCAGTTAAACCCAACTGATGTTAGTGGAGAGATTGGACTAAAATCTTGTGAATTTGCTTTAAAATGGAAAGATATTCCAACAAGATATAAGGTAGAGATAATGCCCTTAGTGAATGATAGAAATAGTGACTATTCTCCCTCTTTTGGTAATGGAGACTACACTGAACTTTATTTTACTTCATCTCGTGCTGGAGGGTTAACAGATGATATTGATAATAGAACAGGAGAGTTTTTTTCAGATATTTACTTTACTAGGATTAATAAAAAAGGAATATGGAGTAGACCAGTTGTTGTTGCTGAACCAATAAATACTCAAGGAAATGAAGGCCCAGTTGTCTTGAATAAAAGAGGAACAGTAATGTATTTAACACAATGTAAAGTAGAAAAGAAAAAAGATTTGGGTTGTGGGATTTATGTATCAACACGCAAAGGTAAATTATGGGGTGACCCACAATTGGTTCAGATAAAAATAGATAGCAACACAACTATTGGCCATCCTGCTTTAAGTGAGGATGAATCAGTATTGATTTTTTCAGCTGATATGTCAGGTGGTTATGGAGGGAAAGATTTATGGCTAACACAAAAAGAGAAAAGAAATAAATGGAGTGATCCTATCAATTTAGGACCAATGGTAAATACGCCAGGGGATGAAATGTTTCCTTTCTTACATACTGATGGTACAGTTTATTTTTCATCTACCGGACATATAGGCATGGGAGGTTTGGACATTTATAAAACTTCACAAGATGAAAATGGAGCCTATATATTACCTATAAACTTAAAATCACCTGTAAATTCATCAGCTGATGATTTTAGTATGATTATTGAAAAATCTGGAGAAAGAGGATATTTAACTTCTAATAGAGATGGTGGAAAAGGAGGAGATGATATTTATCAATTTGAATTACCAGAACTTAAATTTGAAGTAAAAGGTGTGGTTACTGATTCAAAAACTGGTGGTATCCTTACAAATGTAAAAGTACAATTAATAGGAAATGATGGTTCGACTAATGAAGTAGTGACCGATAATACTGGTACTTATCAATTTACTTTGAAACCATTAACCTCTTACGAATTAGTAATTAATATGGAAGGGTATCTCAAAAAATCCGCAAATGAAACTACCGTAGGTATTGAAAATAATAAAATATTTGTTATTGATTTATCTGTTGACCCAGTGAAGAAAGAAATTATTTTACCAAGAATAGAATATGATTTTGCTAAATGGGATTTACGACCGCAATCAATAGTTGATTTAGATATTTTAGCTGAAGCACTTTTGGATAATACGAATGCTATAATTGAATTGAAATCACATACTGATGAGTTAGGCACTAATAATGCTAACGTAGCACTTTCTCAAAAAAGAGGTAACTCATGTCTTGAGTATTTAATTAGTAAAGGAGTAGATCAGGGTCAATTAATTGCCAAGGGAATGGGTGAAAGCGAACCATTTGTAATTGAAAAGAAAGATGGAAGATTTGACGTAGGGGATGTTCTTACAGTACGTTATATTAAGAAAATAAGGTTTAAAAAGAATAGAGAAAAAGCACATCAGTATAATAGAAGAACTTCATTTAAAGTATTAAGAGAAGACTATGTGCCTGCTACTTCTGATGAGAATAAGTAAATGATATACAAATAATAGAAAAGCGTCCTTTTTAAAGGATGCTTTTTTATTTACAAAAAATGGCAACAGATAGATACTATCAAAGAGGGGTTTCATCTGATAAAGAAGATGTTCATAATGCAATTAAAAATGTAGATAAAGGTTTGTTTCCTTCTGCATTTTGCAAAATAGTACCTGATTATTTAAGTGGAGATGAAGACTATTGTTTGATTATGCATGCGGATGGTGCAGGAACAAAATCATCTTTGGCGTATATGTACTGGAAAGAAACTGGAGATATTTCAGTTTGGAAAGGGATTGCCCAAGATGCTTTAATTATGAATATTGATGATTTATTATGTGTGGGTTCAGTAGATAATATCATGCTTTCTTCAACTATTGGCAGAAATAAATCTTTAATTAATAGAGATGTACTTTCTGAAATAATTAATGGAACGGAAGAGCTGTTAACAGAATATAAAAAGTTTGGCATAAATATTATTTCTACAGGAGGCGAAACAGCTGATTTGGGAGATTTGGTCAGAACTATTATTGTGGATTCTACAGTTGTGGCTCGTATGAAAAGAGCAGATGTTGTTGATAATGCTAATATAAAAACAGGTGATGTAATTATTGGTTTATCCTCTTCAGGAATGGCAACTTATGAAACAGAATATAACGCAGGGATGGGGTCGAATGGACTTACTTCTGCTCGTCATGATGTGTTTTACAAAGTATTAGCCAAAAAATATCCTGAAAGTTTTGATCCTTCAGTACCAATGGACTTAGTGTATTCTGGTACTAAAAAATTAACAGATGCTGTTGAGGGTTCAGTGTTAGATGCAGGTAAATTGGTGCTTTCACCTACAAGAACTTATGCGCCAATTATCAAAAACATCTTAGATAAATACCGTTCTCAAATTAATGGAATGGTACATTGTTCGGGTGGTGCGCAAACTAAGGTATTACATTTTGTAAATAATGTTCATGTTATTAAGGATAATATGTTTGAATTACCACCTCTTTTTAAATTAATTCAAGAAGAATCAGGTACCAATTGGAAAGAAATGTATAAGGTATTTAATATGGGGCACAGAATGGAATTGTACGTTCCTGAAGAAATTGCAGAAGCTATTATTGCGATTTCAGAATCTTTTAATGTTGATGCAAAAGTAATTGGTAGGGTAGAAGAATTTGAAGGAAAAAAATTAACGATTACTTCCGAGTTCGGAACATTTATATATTAATATGTTAGCTAAATTATCCGCAATTAACGATAGATATAATCAGGTAGAGGAATTAATTTCTTCTCCTGATGCTATGAGTGATATGAAAGTATTTATTCAACTTAGTAAGGAGTATAAAGATTTGGAACCTATTATTAAGGCTTTTAAAGAATATAGAGATTTAGTTGGGAATATTGCAGAAGCAAAAGCATTGCTTTCAAATTCTGATGATGCTGAAATGAAGGAAATGGCAAAAATGGATTTGGAAGAGAATTTACCTAAGAAACAGGTGATGGATGAGGAAATAAAAGTATTGTTAATTCCTAAAGATCCTGCAGATGCTAAGAATGCTGTAATGGAAATTAGAGCAGGAACAGGAGGGGATGAAGCTAGTATTTTTGCAGGAGATTTGTATCGTATGTACATTGCTTTTGCACAAGCTAGAGGCTGGAAAACTGAATTGGTGGATGTGGCAGACGGAACTTCAGGAGGCTATAAGGAAATTATTGTTAATATTTCAGGTGAAAATGTGTATGGACAATTGAAGTTTGAGTCAGGAGTACATAGAGTTCAGCGAGTTCCACAAACAGAAACACAAGGACGTGTGCATACTTCTGCCGCAACTGTTATAGTACTTCCTGAGGCAGAAGAATTTGATATTGAATTAAAACCATCTGATATTCGTAAAGATACTTATTGTTCTTCTGGACCTGGTGGCCAATCGGTAAATACAACTTATTCTGCAGTTCGATTAACACACATTCCTACAGGAGTTGTAGCTCAATGTCAAGATCAAAAATCACAACTTAAAAATTACGATAAAGCATTAACAGTGTTGCGTTCTCGTATTTATGAAATTGAATTGCAAAAGAAGTTGGAGGAAGACGCAAAACATAGAAAAACTATGGTGTCTTCAGGAGATAGATCGGAAAAAATTAGAACGTATAATTATCCTCAAGGCAGAATAACTGAACATAGAATTGGCTTAACAAAATACAACTTGCAGGCTACTATGGGAGGTGATATCCAAGAATTTATTGATGAATTACAATTGGCTGAAAATGCTGAAAAATTAAGAGAAGGCACTACATCAGAAAGTTAAAATCATGAAAAAAGTATTATTTATATTTCTGTTTTCAACTGTGTTGTTAAATGCACAATCAGTATTATATACTATGCCAGCTGAGGATATGCATCATGAAGGAACTTGGTTACAATGGCCACATAATTTCACATATCCTCAATGGTATTGGCAAGAAGACAATGAACCTGCTTTTATCCAAATGGTTGCAGCATTAGAATCAGGAGAGAATGTACATATTATAGTCTATGATGCTAATGAGCAAACACATGTTCATCAAGCACTTTTAAATACCTCCATTCCATTAACAAATATTGACTTTTACATTCACCAAAATGACGATTATTGGGTAAGAGATAATGGGCCTATTTTTGTTTATGATAATAATGATAATCTGAAAATATTAGATTTTGGTTTTAATGGTTGGGGTGGGGACACTCCTTATAATTTGTGTGATCAAATCCCTTCTTTAATTGCTGCGGATTTAAATATTCCTGTTATAGATTTAAGTGCAATGGTATTTGAAGGTGGTGCAATTGAAATAGATGGAAATGGCAGTGTATTGCTTACCAGAAGTTCTATAACTGGTGCAGATAGAAATCCGAATTTAACAGAAAGTCAAATTGAAGATTACATGACTACTTATTTAGGGCTTACTAACTTCATTTGGTTAGATGGACAATTTGGTGGATCATTAGATATTACCGATATGCATATTGATGGTTTTGCAAAATTTTTAGATGTAAACACAATTGTTACAATGAGTAATACGGATTTAGATTATTGGGGCTTATCTAATCAAGATATAACTACTTTAACCTCAGCAACTGATTTAAATGGAACCCCTTATTCTTATATTACTCTCCCTCTAACTCAAAATGATGTAACAACATCATGGGGTGGAAATGTACAATTTAAAGGTAGTTATGTTAATTATTATATTGCAAATGACGCTGTATTAGTTCCAATTTATAATGACCCAAATGATTCAACTGCTTTAGGAATTATTCAGGGATTATATCCTAATAAAACCGCTGTTGGAATTGATTGTAGTAATATGTTCTATGAAGGGGGTATGGTGCATTGCGTTACTCAGCAACAGCCTGTTACTTTATCCTCCACTTCAATATCAGAAACGAATAGTTCTGATAAATCACTTGTAAAAATTGTTGATATTTTAGGCAGGAATGTAAATAAGAAACTAAATCAAATTCTTTTCTATATTTTTGATGATGGAAGTGTTGAAAAGAAAATGCATATAAATGAATAGAAAAGAACTTATAAATCAAATAAAAATAAAACGCTCTTTTCTTTGTGTAGGATTAGATACTGATGTAAAAAAAATACCAATTCACTTATTAGAACTTGAAGATCCAATATTTGAATTCAATAAACAAATAATTGATGCTACTAAGGATTTATGCGTTGCTTATAAACCAAATATTGCATTTTATGAAAGTATGGGAGTAAGTGGTTGGAATTCATTACAAAAAACTTTAGATTATATTCCTAAAAACATCTTTACAATTGCAGATGCGAAAAGAGGAGATATTGGAAATACATCTAATATGTATGCCTGTACTTTTTTTGAAAATATGAATTTTGATGCTGTAACAGTTGCTCCTTATATGGGAGAAGATTCGGTTAGGCCATTTTTGGAATTTGAGAATAAATGGGCTATTGTTTTAGCGCTTACTTCTAACAAAGGCGGTTTGGATTTTCAGAATATAGAAGATAAGAATGGAAAACAATTATTTGAACAAGTTTTAGAAACATCTCAAACTTGGGGAACGGCTGAAAACATGATGTATGTAGTTGGTGCAACAAGAGCTAAGCAACTTTCTGAAATCAGAGCATTGATTCCTAATCATTTTTTATTAGTTCCTGGTATTGGTGCGCAAGGAGGAAGTCTTCATGATGTAGCAAAATATGGAATGAATTCAGATTGTGGGCTTTTGGTTAATTCTTCCAGAGGAATTATTTATGCGGGAAACGGAAGTGATTTTGCAGCAAAAACAAGAATAGAGGCTCAAAAACTGCAGCAAGAAATGGCTGCTATCCTAACTGAAGTAGGATTTTAGAATTTAATTTTATACACAAGATAACCTATAGATTCATGGATAAGGTCTTCCCATTGTTCAAGCGCCTCAACGCTAGGTAGTAAGATGTATTCTAAACTAAAATTAGTATAGGATGTAGTGCAGTCAGTAGGAAATGCTTGAGTTATTATGCCTGCTTTTTCAAAACAAAATTGAGCTCTTTTCATGTGATTAGCAGATGTGATTAGTAAAAAATTGCCGTTAGGATATTCTTTTTTCAAAATCTTAGCTGAATTAAAAGCATTTTCCTTTGTGTTTCTGGATGTATTTTCAATTAAAATATCTTCACTGGAGATTTGGTTGAGCAGTAAATAATCACGCATTGCATTAGCTTCAATATAACCATTATTAAATAGTACTCCATTGCCGCCACTAATGAGTATCTTTTTTATCTTTCCTTGATGATAAAGTTGCTGTGCATCCATGATTCTGTCAGCATGTTTATTGAAGTTATGTGCTTTTGTTATTTTGTCATAATCAGCAATTCCACCCAATACTATACCAATATCATAAATTTCTGTAGGCGCATATCTTGGCGTTTCCCATATTCTGCAGCAGCTATCTACAATAAAACTATTGCTAAAAAAATAAAATGTAATTAGCAAAAAAAGAAGTATTTTTTTTCTCTTAGATTTAAAGATTAGTGAACAGATCAACAATATTAAGATCCATATTATTGGCTTAATTAGAAAAGCAAGTAGTTTGGAGACTATGTAAAACATAAATTTTATTTATCTTTCAAAAGTAATTTATTATTAGTGAATATAATAATAAATTTTTAAAAAATGTTTAACTTGCAGCATTGAAAAAACAACTAATGCAAGATGATTAATTTCTTCAACAATTTCTTTGAAAAACAGTTTTTTGGTGTAAGTTCTTGGTGGGCTGATAAATTAGGAATCAAGGCTTCATTCATTCGCTTGTTTTTTATTTATGCAGCTTTCACTAATGCTCTCACTATTTTGATATATTTGTCTATGATATTCTTATTAAAGATAAGAAATCATTTTAAGTATCGCAAACGAAAAAGCGTTTTTGATTTATAATATTTATGGAAAAACTACAGATTATACTCACAATCACATTATTAATTATAGAAGTTGTGGCTTTTACTTGGTTGATTATTGATATTCAAAAATCTAAGAAGAACCAATCTAAAATTATTGAATTAGAGCATCAAATATTAAAAGTTGAAGGTTCTATTATGGACCTTGAGAAGACTATTGTGGATAAGATTGATGATTTAATCAAGCTAAATAAATAATGACAAAAAGAAAATTTTTAGGTGTTTGTGCTTGGATTGCCGATAAATTTGGTTTGGATGTTGGCGGAATGAGAATCCTATTTGTTGCTGCTGTTATATTAGGTCTTGGCTCACCTTTGCTTATTTATTGTGTAATGTACTTGCTAAAACCTAGCGAATATTAAATGAAAGTTTTAATTACAGGAAGTAATGGCTTATTAGGACAGAAACTCTTACACAAACTAAGACAAGATCCGTCAGTTGAACTTTTTGCAACTTCCAAAGGAGAGAACAGAGTAAGTGAACAAAATGGATATGCTTATTTTGAGTTAGATATAACAGATGAAAAGCAAGTAGCGGAACTTATTGCTAATAAAAAACCTGATGTAGTTGTCAATACGGCAGCAATGACCAATGTTGATTTGTGTGAGGATGAAAAACACGCTTGTGATGCTTTGAATGTTGATGCTGTAAGGTATTTGGCAGATGCTTGCAAAAAGATTGATGCTCATTTAATCCATATTTCAACTGATTTTATTTTTGATGGGGAAGATGGTCCTTACACTGAGGAAGACAAACCAAATCCACTTTCTTATTATGGCTTATCCAAATTAAAATCAGAACAAATTTTACAAGCCCATTCAGTAAAATGGACAATTCTTAGAACCATTATTGTATTTGGGGTTGGCGAGAATTTAAGTAAAGGAAATGTTGTGCTTTGGGCAAAGGGTGCGTTGGAAAAAGCAGAACCGCTTAATATTATTGATGACCAATTCCGTGCCCCAACTTTAGCGGAGGATTTGGCAGATGCTTGTATATTAGCCGCCAATAAAAAAGTTTATGGAGTGTTTAATGCTTCCGGGAAAGATATAATGAGTATTTTTGAAATGGCGGCATGTATTGCAAACTACTTTGGTAATGACATTAATAATTTGAATAGAATAAGTACTTCAACGCTAAATCAAAAAGCAGGACGCCCACCAAGAACAGGATTTATTCTGGATAAAGCAATAAAAGAATTAGGATACAGCCCTCACTCATTTGAAGAGTGCTTAACGATAATAAATAAACAATTAAACAATTAAAAATGAAACGAATATTTCTTGCACTTACAATTTTACTTCCAACAATAATAAAAGCGGAAGGTATAGATGAAAAAATTAATGAAAAATTTATGCCAATTGCAGAAGGGTGGGAGGGTTTTATTTTAACACCTGTTGAGATTGCTGGCATTAGCATTCCATTTGTTTTAATATTACTTATACTGGGGGCAACATTCTTTACAATTTACTTTTCTTTTCCAGGCGTAAAAAGATTTGGTTTAGCAATAAATACTGTAAGAGGAAAATATGATGATATTGACCATCACTCTGCAGAAAAATCAGATTTAAATATTGAAGGGGATATAAAAGGAACTATTAAAGATGAAAGTGAAGAGGGTGAGGTGTCTCATTTTCAGGCTTTAGCAACAGCTGTTTCCGGAACAGTTGGATTGGGAAATATAGCAGGTGTGGCTGTAGCTATTGCTTTAGGTGGTCCAGGAGCTACTTTTTGGATGATTGTTTGCGGAATTATTGGAATGTCAACTAAATTTGTTGAGTGTACTCTTGGAGTGAAATATAGAGATGTTGGGGATGATGGAACTGTGTATGGAGGACCTATGTATTATTTGAAAAAGGGATTAGATGAAAAAGGGATGAAAACTTTAGGAAAAATTCTTGGAGGTCTTTTTGCGGTTCTTTGTGTTGGAGCGTCTTTTGGTGGTGGTAACGCCTTTCAATCTAATCAAGCTACTGTTCAAATTTCGTCAATGTTAGGATTAACTGGTGGTTCATCAGGATTTTTTATTGGACTCATTTTAGCTGTTTTGGTTGGAATAGTAATTATAGGAGGGATAAAAAGAATAGCTAAGATTACCGAAAAAATTGTTCCTTTTATGGCTGGTATTTACGTGTTAGCATCTTTAATTATAATCTCATTAAATTATACCTATATTGATGATGCATTTAAGTTAATTTATGAAGGGGCATTTACTCCACTGGCTGGGCTAGGAGGAATTATCGGTGTTATTATTGTTGGTTTTCAAAGAGCTGCCTTTTCTAATGAAGCGGGTGCAGGTTCAGCTGCTATTGCGCATTCTGCAGTTAAAACAAAATATCCTGCTTCTGAAGGTATAGTTGCTCTATTAGAGCCTTTTATTGACACAGTAGTTATATGTACAATGACTGCGCTTGTTATCATATTTTTTAATATTAATGAAGGTGAGTTTAGTTATGGTAAAGAGGCAAATCCTGGTAGTGGTGTATTGATGGAATCAGATACTCATAAAAAATGGGTAAAAAACAAATTTATTACTATTGATTCAACTAAGGTTGATCCTAAAGAAAAAGAGAAACAAAGATTAATATTAGCACAAATAGAAAAGGGTCATCAGCATTGTTTAGATATAGATCCTAAAGAATCTAAATGTATTCATTATGTGGGTGGAGTTAATTTAACATCAAAAGCTTATGATTCTGCAATTCCAGGTTTCTCGTATATTTTAACTCTAGCAATTATTTTATTTGCTTTTTCAACTATGATTTCCTGGTCCTATTATGGTCTTCAGTCTTGGAAATATTTATTTGGAAGAGGAAGAAGGGCAGACCTAATTTATAAGGTTTTATTTTTATTATTTATTATTATTGGTGCTTCAGCAACTTTAGATGCTGTAATTAAATTTTCAGATGCTATGATATTAGCATTGGTATTCCCAAATATGATAGGATTATTACTTTTATTCCCTGAGGTAAAAAAAGAACTCGCTAGATATTTAAAAGCTATAGGAAAATAAAGTTATTTAATGAATAAGTTAAAGGACTATTTTTCATTTAATAAAAAGGAGCGAAATGGTATTTTGCTCCTTTCTTTTGTATTAGTATTTTTAATCATTTTTTATCAGTTTCAATATTTATTATCTGTAAACAGAACAACAGATTTTTCGGAGTTTGAACAAGCAATTACTAAATTAGAATATGCTGATGCAAAACAAGAAGAGATAAAAAAGGACGGCCTTTTTTTATTTAACCCAAATGATTTAAATGATGCAGGTTGGTTAGCTTTAGGTTTGTCACAAGCAAAGCTAAAAGTGCTCAGAAATTATCAAAAAAGTGGAGGGTTTTTTACTCAAGCACAAGAGCTTAAAAAGTGCTTTGCGATTAGTAAAGAATTTTACAATCAAATTAAAGAATATGTAATAATTCCAAATCCAAAAAAACCTAAATCTAAAAACCAGCAAGCAATAACTCAAAACCAAATTGTAGAACTTAATACTGCTGATAGCTTAGCTCTAATCTCTATTAAAGGAATAGGACCTTTTTATACCAAGCAGATTTTAAAATATCGAAAACAGTTAGGAGGTTTTATATATTATGAGCAGTTTACTGAAATTTGGGGTTTGGAAAATCTTGAATTGAAAGATTTCAAGCAACAAACTATTATTGACACATTATATATAAGTAAGACTAATATCAATACAGCAACAATAGAAACTTTAAGACATCATCCATATCTTAATTATAAACAGGCTAAGATGATTGTGAATTATCGTGAGCAGCATGGTAATTATCAGCAGCTAAAAGATATTTGTAAAATCAAACCAATTAGCCCTGAATTATTTCGTAAAATTGCACCCTATTTCAAAATTCATGATTAGCGATAAATTAGATAAAGCCATACGAGAAGTTCCTGATTTTCCAAAAGCAGGAATTAATTTTAAGGATATTACTACTTTATTATTAGATCCAGCTTTGTCTGCTGAAATTGTAGAAGCATTTATTTTATGTTTAAAACATGAAAAGATTGATGCCATTGTAGGGATAGAAAGTAGGGGATTCTTATTTGGTTTTTTATTGGCCAATAAAATGGGAATTCCTTTTGTTCCGATCCGAAAAGTAGGAAAGTTGCCAGGAGAAACTCTAAAATATAAATATGACTTGGAGTATGGCTCAGCTGAGGTTGAAGTGCATAAATCGGATATACAAAAAGGTTGGAATGTATTAGTTCATGATGATCTGTTAGCTACTGGAGGTACCGCTTGTGCGGCAGCAGAACTTATCTGTCAGTTAGATGCAAAAGTGGCTGGCTTCGCCTTTGTTATTAGTTTGGATTTTCTGAAAGGAAATAAGAAGTTAGAAAAATACTCCAAGAATATAATAAGTCTAAAAAATTATTAAATGGATTTTACAATTAACGAAAATCAAAATATGATTGCTGATATGATTCAGCAATTTGGCAAACAAAATATCACTCCTTTTGTTCGTGAGTGGGACGATAAACAAATCTTTCCTGTTGATGTTTTTAAAAAATTAGGAGAATTAGGATTGATGGGCGTATTGGTGCCAACTGAATATGGAGGTTCAGGCTTTAGCTATACTGAATATGTAACGGCTATTGAACAACTTTCCATTTTAGATCCATCTATTGGGCTTTCTATGGCGGCACACAATTCCTTATGTACAGGTCATATTTTGCAATTTGGAAATGAGGATCAGAAGAAAAAATGGTTACCTAAATTAGTAACTGCCGAGTGGATTGGCGCTTGGGGATTAACTGAACATAATTCAGGTTCTGATGCAGCAGGGATGTCAACTGCTGCCGTAAAAGATGGGGATGATTGGGTGCTAACTGGAACTAAGAATTTTATTACACATGCTATTTCAGGAAATGTAGCTGTAGTTATTGCGCGAACAGGTGAAAAAGGAGATTCTCATGCAATGACAGCTTTTGTAGTTGAAAAAGGAACCCCTGGTTTTTCTTCAGGAAAAAAAGAAGAT
>Ga0310121_10001350_pt1 | contig 25349 bp, 24 predicted proteins | sample CB27_Tmax_986_MG_FD_203504 | JGI IMG/M metagenome (GOLD analysis project Ga0310121, IMG submission 203504) | Marine microbial communities from Western Arctic Ocean, Canada - CB27_Tmax_986 | ecosystem: Environmental > Aquatic > Marine > Oceanic | place: Canada: Western Arctic Ocean | collected...
AAACGCTGGGGGCCCCATGTGGGCCGCAGCTTTGGCAGACCAGTGGTAAAGGAGCTGGCCATGCCGTTCAGTAGTGTGTCCATGCTGCTCATGACCAGCACCAGGGCCAGCACCATGAGCACTACCACCGACCAACCCGGCAACACATCGAGGGCCACGGTGAACAGTGCCACCGACGCGTTGTCTGTCGTCACTAGGCCGCGTCCAACGGCCCACAGTCCGAACAGGCCCACCATGATCACCATGGGTACCACCAAAATGCCTGCCCAGACGAACCCGACCCGCAGCGTCCGCTCCGATTGGGCCGCGTAGACCCGCTGCCACAGCCCTTGATGGAACAGATTGGCCGCCAGGATAGCGATAATCAACGTGATACCAAACTCGATACCCGGCCGGTGCATCATCGAAAGCAGCGCTGGTGCCTCTGCCTGGACCGCATCGAAGGCTGGGCCCCAGCCGCTGACCTGAATGAGCATCACCACCAACACCACTACGAGCAAAGGCAGTATGAGCAGGAACTGGATGTTGTCGGTAAAGATAGACGCCCGCAGACCTCCGTACACGGTGTAGCCCAGCGTGGCTACGCCCACCAGCACCACTGTCAGCGTAAGGGGCACATCGGCGACCAGTCTCACCGCCAGGGCAATGCCAGTCATCTCGGCGGTAAGGAATGTAAACATGTAGAAGGTAACCAAGGCAAGCACAAAGCCGTACATGCCCCGCCCGTAACGAAACCACACGTACTCACCCAAAGAGTGTCCCTCTGGCATAAGCCGCCGCATCCTGGGCCCAAGCACCGCAAAGGCGAAGATGGGCGCGGCCTGGCCGATCCCGTAGCCCACCAGCCCCACCAGTCCCGCCCAGGTTGCGGCCTCAGCGGGGCTAAAGAGGATCCACGCGCCCATGATGGACGCAACCAGCGTGGCCGTGGTGGAAACGGTGCTCGTGGTGTGACGGGCGGTCAGGTACTGCTCCAGGGTGATGGTCCGGCTTCGGCTATACGCAACTCCCGCGCCAGCGAAGACCGCCATGGTGACCAAGGCTGCCAGGAACGCCCAACTCCCCACTGCCATGACAAAGCCCCCCAACGCAAATAGCCGTCCCTGCGAAGAGGAACGGCCCTTAGAAGTGCCAAAGGTGAGCCGCTTTCCCTCCGCTGGTGTTACCCAGGTCAGGTTCAAAGGGTCGCCTCGAAACGTCGAGACCTCTCAGCCAGGCTCCCCCCGGCTCCCCTAACGATGGCTGTTACTTGCGATACGAGTGCATATTAGTAGAGTGGCGAAGGGGCGTCAACACAAGGCAGCGGTTCACTGAAGTCCTGCCGCACTCCCAGGCCAAATCTAACCGCAATTCTAAGCAGCGGGGCGTCTTCACACCTGCGTCCAATGGCCGTGCAGCCGATATTGATGGGAAATGATTACCAGAGGCACTATACATCTGTCGCACTTGTACTATAATGCGGGCCGCAGCATAATGGCCTTACGGCTGTCCATACCCGCTGGCTGAAACCATCAAGTCACAGCCAGCGTATCGTTAGTGACCACAATATAGGGTAAGCGCCGTCTTCCCAGGTGTCCTGCAAGCTGCACACCGGCAGACCCTTAGACCAGCGCTAGGAGGCGGAATGTTCATGCGCCGTGTACTTCCAATAAGCGTTCTTCTTGCCTTGATGCTGACATTGGTGGCCTCCATCGCCGTGGTCAGCGCCCAAGAAGAGACGACCGTCGCCGACGATGAGGCTTTGGCGGGGTCCGTGGTCTTCCGGGACGCCGGTGCGCTCAGCGACAGCCTCGCCATCGACCTGGAAGGGGTGTCGCAGCCCGCGACCGGCACCCAGTACGAAGGGTGGCTCATCGCCGCCGGCGGTGCCTCCAAGATCAGCACCGGTATTCTCAGCGTCTCCGCCGAGGGTGAGATCAACTCCACGTACACCGACCCTAACGGCGCCAACCTGCTGGCTACGTACAACACCTTCGCCATCTCCTCGGAGCCGGACCCCGACTCTGACCTCGAGACGCCCGGCGAGATCCTTTACTCCGACCGCGTTGAGGCCGGCGCATTTGTGCACGTAGGCCACCTGTTGGTGGCGTGGACCTCGAACCCCGACGGGAAGGGCATTGCCGTGGGCCTGCGAGAGCAGACTCTGAGAGCATTAACGCATGCCAATTTGGCCAGCTCTTCTGCTACTCTGTCGGCTAAACAGCTCCACTTGCACCACGTGATCAACATTGTCGAAGGCGCCGAAGGTGACAACTACGATGCGAGCTTGGGTGGCTCTGGTGACGGGACCGGAGTGTTGAATTACGTCGCCGATACCATTCTCCACGCCAATCTGGCCAAGGCCGGCGCGCCCAACAACGAGACGGTGGTCGCTCACGTGAACGGCGTCATTGCCTCCGCCGCCAACGTGAGCACCCTCGCCATCCGCGCCAGGGACAACGCCCTCACTGGCATTGCCCAGACCACGGACAGCGTGCTACTGAACATATCGCTTGACAACGCCGTTTCCAACCTCACGAGAGCTATTCACGGCACCGACGACGACGATGGCGACGGCGTGGTGGGTAGCACCGCCAAGGAAGGCGGCGCCAACAAGGCCTACACCGAGGCCCAGGACATCGCAACGTTCGTTCCGCTCGGGGGGGCCGCGGGGCTTCCGGTGATCGAGGCGCCTGTGACCGGTGATGCCCTGCTGGGCAACGTGGCGATGGGCGTCCTCATCGCCGGTCTGGCTCTGGTCGCTACGGGGACGCTGGTCCTCGTAAGGCGCAGGCGCGAGACGGCGTAGACGCTACCGGCACAACGCGACAACGCAAGAGGGCCTCGCTTCTAGGAGTGAGGCCCTCTTTTTCTTATCGTTCGCCGGAGCCGCAGTCGGCCTATGCCCTGGTTTCGCAAGAGAACGCTATCATGACCGCTCGTGGTGGGCCTGTCGAAGGACGGGCGTGGCAATATCTGCAATGACTGTCATTCCGGGCAGAGCGAGGAATCTGGCACCCGACCCTCCACTTCGTTCAGGGTGACAGAAGGGAGCTTGTGGTGAGACTGTCGAACCATGAGCCGCTCTCCCTTCGACAAGCTCTCCGGCTTTGTCGAGAGTCTCCTCGACCGGTCGGTCCAAAGGACTCCGGACTCCTTCGGAAGGGAGAGGACAAGCAGAGGGAATCAACTTTCCTAACGTACGCCGATTTTTACAATGTCCTTCTAAAGCAGGAGACGCTAGGTCCGCAGGCGCAGGTGCTTGAAAAGCGAAGGATGGACGTTACGCACTTGTTCCAGCGCTTGCTGCATCACGGCCACCAAGGAGAAGTGGGCCGTAGGCTGGGTCCGTAGCTTGAACAGGTGGTAGCATTCGCGCAGATTCATCGTCGCCACCACCCGCCGCCGGTGGGAGTGGGTCACCAGGTACTGCGCTACCTGCGGTGACACATCGCCCACGGCCCTAAATCCCGCATCCGACGTCTGCATGGCCTCCTGGAAGATATCTCCAAAGCCGGCCTCCTCGACAAGCGAGGGCACGACGTAACCCAGGCCCGTGGTGGCGGGCTGCGGAATGTACGTCTGCATACGGTGTCGTTTGAACTCCCGGTACGCCCCGTAGTCAAAGGTGAGCTCGAAGGTGCAGTAGGCGGACTCCATCTCTCTAATCGGGGAGTCGTGGGAACCCAGGTGTTCCAAGGCGGTGTCCAAGACTCTGTCCCGCTCCGCCACACTGAGGCCACGGATGTGCTGCCGTACCTCTTCGTAGGGCCTATGGGAAAGCCCGTAGAGGAAGGCCGTCGCCACCTTCTCTTCCGCCTCCGGGTCGTGGTGGACGAGCGTGACGTCGGACGCCGACGGCGCCGGCGCTTGGAATGCCGCCGTGGCCTGGTGCTGGCCTTTCCGCGTTTCGACCAGGTAGTCGTTCCGCTCCGCGTGCCTGATGAGCGTGGGAGTCACTTTGCTGCCCTGGTCCTTGAGTGCCTCCCCCAAGACGTGCTCCTCGGCCAATTCGGCGGAAAGCAGCTTACGGATAGCGTGCTCCAAGCTTCTCGCATTCATGGTCACGCCCACGTTGGTGAGCGTCGCCGCGGGAAGCAGAAACCTGGCCGTATCGGTGGCCTCGCGCCGCAACCGGAGGTTGTACCCCGAATCTCGCTCGTTGTCCCCCTGCGAACGCACTTGCGGGAGGTACTCTTTCCAGAGACCTTCAACCACGCGTTGATACAGCCCGAAGAGCCGCTGGCACGTACCTACGAAGGTCTGGCGAAGTGGCTCGCTGCCGTCTAGCTCCGCGGGAACGTGATAGTAGTCCGACTCAAACACCTGATAGCGGCTGGACTTCTCCGTGTAGGACGCTAGCCGGTTGTCTTCCAGAGTGTCGCAGGCCAGGCGCGAGACGTTCTCCACCGCCATGTGGATGATGGCGTGCTCGGCCACCGAGGCATGGCCGTAGTTCAGCACCCATCGCTCGTGGAAGTCCGCCGCCTTCTCCTCGGTCACTATCTCCCGGATCTCGTCGAAGGGCTCCGGCCTGCGTGAGGTCATAGCAAAGATGACGGCGATCTGCTCCTCCGTCAGCTCCTTGGGGTCCATGGGGTAAACGCGGATGGGATGGGCGGTGACCGTGTGCATCATCTCAAACCCGAAATCGGCTGTGTCGTCGGGAACGGCCCCATGATACACCCCTTGCAACGGCATGAAACAATCCACGTGCGCGCACTTCAGCACCACCCGGCGCCAGCCCTGAATGCCAAGAACGGGCACACCGCTCAAACCTGGAGGCCCCGTCTGCCTTACAGCCCGTCCGTGGGCACATAGAGAACGTCGCGGGGTTTGCCCGGTTCAGCGCCGGGGGCCACAATGCCGTCGTCCTCAAGCTGGTCCATGAGCCGTGCAGCCCGCGGATACCCTATGCGTAGCCGCCGCTGGAGCAAGGAGGTGGAGAGCTGGCGGTTGCGGACGGCGAGGTCAACGGCTTTCTGAAAGAGCGCGTCCTGATCGCCCCCATGGTCGGTCACCTGCACTGCGGCGGCCCTCTCAGCAGCATACGCCTGCTCTTCCAGCTGGATGTCGGCTACCGACGGACCGTGCTGGCGGCGCCAATGCTGGGTGAGTGACTCCATCTCCTCCTCGGAAATGAAGACGCCTTGGACCCGGCGCGGCTTGGGGGCGTTGGGCGAAAGGAAAAGCATGTCACCCTTACCCAGCAACCGCTCGGCCCCCACCGTATCCAATATGGTCCGTGAGTCCACCTGCGAGGCGACGGCGAAGCTGATACGGCTGGGGAAGTTGGCTTTGATGAGCCCGGTGACCACGTCTACCGAGGGCCGCTGCGTGGCGACCACCAGGTGTATACCCGTGGCCCGGCCCAGCTGGGCCAGGCGGCAGATGGCCTGCTCCACGTCGAAGGCAGAGGCCATCATCAGGTCGGCCAGCTCGTCGATGCAGATCACCAGGTAGGGGATGCGCTCCTTCGCCCTAGGGCTGCGGTTGTAAGCGGACACGTTGCGGACGGCGGCCTCCTCCAAGAGCCGGTAGCGGCGCAGCATCTCCTGGATAGTCCCCTTGAGCAACCTCACGACCCGGTCTGGCTCCACCACCACCGGCGTCACCAGGTGCGGGATGCCATTGTAGGGCGTCAGTTCCACCCGCTTGGGGTCCACGAGTATCAGGCGGACCTTGGAGGGGTGCTGGTGGGTGATCAGCGAGGCGATGACGCTGTTCAGACATACGCTCTTGCCGCTGCCCGTGGCGCCAGCAATGAGCAGGTGGGGCATGTCCACCAGGTCGACGGCGACCGACTCGCCCGCTGAAGCCTGGCCGAGGGCCACGGGCAGGCCGTCGTTGGCTAGCGCCTGCCGGTAGGCGTCCGACTCCATGACCGAACGAATGGACACCAGGGAAGCGGTCCGATTGGGCACCTCTACCCCGACCACAGGCTCGCCCGGTACCGGCGCCTGTATACGGAGGCTTGGTGCCGCGAGGGCCAAGGCCAGGTCTTTCTCCCTTGCAAGAATGCTGCCCACCTTCACCCGGTTATTGGGTACTCCGCCGTCCACCGCCATCTCCCTATTCACGTTTTTGGCGTCTGATGGTTTTTTCGCTATGGCTGGTGCGGTCCTTCCGCGACGGTTCCAGCCCGGCACCAGACCAAACATGGTCACGGTGGGGCCAGGCCGGATTTCGGTCACGTCCACCTCAACGCTGTGCTGCGCCAGTGCTTGCTCGATGAGGCGGGCGGTGGTGGTATGTTCGTCGTTCACCTCGAGGGTTAGCGGCGCTGCGTGGAAGAGGCCCGGTGGGGGCAAAGCCCACCCATCCTTAGGCCTAGGGCCAGACGCTTTAGAGGCCACCGATTGGTCCACCTGGTCCTCACGGGCCGGCCGTTCCGCTACCACCTGCCGGCTAGCGGATTGAGGAGATGTCGTCGACGCGATAGGCAGTTTCATCTGCGCGGCGGCGGTATCCGGCGGCGAAGGCCTTGGCGTCGCCTGGGAAGCGGCCTCCAAGTACTCCTCTGTTTCGTGGGCGAGCTGCGCGTCGAGCCTGGCCGCCTCCCGGCCTAACACTCTGTCTATCGACCGCTTGGACGCCGACGAGAGCCAGGGCACAAGCCGATACCCATGGCGGGATAAGCGTCCCAGCCCGATTAGGCCACGAACCGCCAGGCCCAGGCCGTACATGGACCGTAGGAACGCAAGCCCAATTGGGCTGCTGACGGCCGCTGGGCCATTGATCCTCATAACCCACAGGCCGAACAATCCCAGTCCGGTAACGCGTGCATAGCTCAGCCATACCGTCTCGCCCTGAATGTCTAGGCCGAAGTCGCCCCCTAAGTTGACATCGCCCACCAGCGGCAGTGGTCCATGGAAGTAGGCCAGGGTCCCTTGGGCAGCCATAAGGCCCAACGCCGAGCCCACCATCCAGCGCCACCGGCGGAACAGGGTTCTCGGCCGGGAGTAGAACAGGAAGAGAAAGAGGAGCGGCCAGGCCATGGTGAAGGCCAGCCCTGCGCCGAAATCCAACAGCAGGCTCTCCGCCGTGTGGCGGACAGGGTCGACGGCCCATGTGGGCTGGAGCCACGCCACGAGGCCAACGGAGACCGCCAGCGCCAGCAGCACCAGCCGTCCTGCCGTCGTGTTCACCAGCAGCCCTAGCACTGAATACGCTCCTTGTTCACCATGTTGCCGCAGCCCGTATACCGAACGGCACCAGCCACTACACCTCGACGGGCACTGGAATGACCATCGGCCGGCGTCCCGTTTTGCGGTGCAGGTAGGTAGCGAGCACCTCCCGCACCTTGGTGCTGATGTAGGTCCATTCCATGGGCTGGTTGGCACCACGATCCAGCTCCTGGTGGACCATCGCCATGGCCTCTTCCACCATTTCAGGCTGCGTGTCCTTGTCAATAAAGCCACTGGACACCATCTCCGGCTCCTCCATCACACGGCCGGTGGAACGGTCCAGGCGCACCAGCACCACCACGAAGCCTTCACGGGCGAGAACTCGCCGGTCGCGGAGCACGACGCTGCGCATGTCGTATTGCCGCAGGCCGTCCACGTAGATGTGCCCCGCCTCCACGTGCTCCACCACCGCGGCAGCGTCGGGCGTCAATTCCAGCACGTCGCCGTCCTCCAGCACGAAGATGTCTTCGGCCCGTATGCCCACCGCCCTGGCCAGGGCGGCGTGGGCCACCAGCATGCGGTACTCACCGTGAATGGGTACGAAGTACTGGGGCTTTACGAGGTTCAGCATGGTCTTAAGTTCTTCCTGGCTGGCGTGGCCATGCACGTGGACTAAGGCTATGCGAGGGTGCAACACCCTGGCACCCTGACGATTCAAGTTATCGATGGTCCGGTGTACCATCGTCTCGTTTCCTGGAATCGCCGTGGCCGAGATGACCACAGTATCGCCCTCTTGAATGGAGACCTCTCGATGGCCCCGGTTGGCGATACGCACCAGCGCGGAGGTGGGTTCGCCCTGGCTGCCCGTCATCATGACGACCTGGCGCTCCGGAGGGAGCGCTCCAAGTTCTTTTATCGGCAACACTGTGCCGCTGGGCGCCTTGATGTAACCGTTTTCCATGGCCATCCGCACGTTGTCCACCATGCTTCGGCCCACCACGGCCACCTTGCGGTCGTGCTTCACCGCGGCGTTGATGACCTGCTGCACCCGGGCGATGAGCGAGGCGAAGGTGGCTACCAGCACGCGGCCCGGCGCGTCGCCGATCACGTGGTCCAAGGCGGTACCCACCACCTGCTCGGACGGCGTATAGCCTGCCTCCTCGGCGTAGGTGGAATCGGAGAGCAAGAGAAGCACGCCTTCCTGTCCCAGCTCCGCCAGGCGCTGCATGTCCAGCTTCTTGCCGTCTACAGGCGTGTGGTCAATCTTGAAGTCGCCCGTGTGAATCACCACGCCCTGGGGCGTATGAAGGGCGATGCCGCAGGCGTCGGGGATGCTGTGGCAGACCTGGAAAAATTCGGCGGTGATGCTGCCTAGCTCCACCCGGTCGCCGGGCTGCACCTCGCGTAGCTGGTGGCCTCGGAGCGAATGGTGCTCCTGGAGTTTCACGCGAATGAGGTCGCGGGCCAGCGGCGGTGCGTATACGGGCACGTTCAGGTCCCGCAACACGTAGGGAAGCGCCCCCACGTGGTCTTCATGCCCATGGGTTATCAGGATGGCCCTAACCCTTTCCTTGCGCTCCCGAAGGTAGGTGGTGTCCGGAAGCACCAAGTCGACTCCGGGCATGTCTTCTTTGGGAAAAAGGATCCCGGCGTCGATAACCACGATGTCGGAGCCATGCTCCACGGCCATCATGTTCTTGCCGACTTCGCCCAGGCCACCTAGGGGCACGACACGAACGGGGCTATTGCTAAGTGAGGTAGACATTCTTGGTTCCTGTCCTGCGAAGGGCTGATGATTGAGTGGACGGTATGGGACGAAGCGGGCGCCACCGGCCTGGAAGATGTTACCGGTTACAGCATGCTAAGCTGCTGGCCCGGGGAAGCCTCCATGGTTTCGGCATCAGCAGGCCCGGGGGCTTCGGCTACAGCAGGCTCCGGTGCTTCTTCCAGTAGCTTGCCGACTGCTTGGAAGTCCCGCTCAATCGTTTCGCGTAGGCCGGGGTTGTGTAACGCCGCCGCCGGATGATAAAGCGGGAGAAGCGTCACGTCGCCCATTCGGCGAGGCTTCGCCCGCACCTTGCTAATGCTTTCGTTGGGAAACCAATTCACCAAGGCGTGCCGCCCGAGCGGGATGATCACGTGTGGCCGGATAAGCCGGACCTGGTCGTCTAGGTACTTGCCACAGGAAGCGACCTCGCCCGGAAACGGGTCCCGGTTATTGGGTGGCCGGCATTTGACCATATTGGTGATGTAGACCTCCTCGCGGCTGAGGCCGACGGAGGCAAGCAGATCGTTGAGGAATTGACCGGCGGGCCCAACGAATGGCCGTCCCTGCCGGTCCTCTTGAAAACCAGGGCCCTCCCCTACAAGCATCACCTTTGCGTGAGGGGAGCCTTCACCAGGCACTGCCTGCGTGCGGGTTTTATGTAAAGGGCAATCGGTGCAGGAGTGAACGCGCTGGTGGAGATCATCAAGCGCTGACAATGCGTGCTCCCTCCATGGCTCGTTTTTGAACAATGGCTAGCAATTGGACAAAGAGTAGCACCACTCCCGCGCCAGACACAAGCCTGGCGAAGGTAAGTTTCGCAGAGGCCGTATTGGGTGATAGGGCGCTACCAAAAGGCGTCCCGAGGCCTAGGTCGATTAGTCTTCGATGCCCTGGGTGTGAATAAACTTGACTGCGTCTTGGACCGTGTGGATATTCTCGGCGTCTTCGTCAGAAATCCTAAGCTCCTTACCCTCCTGCGAAAACTCCTCCTCCAAAGCCATGATCAGTTCGACCAGGTCCAACGAGTCCGCGTTAAGGTCGTTCAGAAAGGACGCCTCCGGGGTGACCTTGGCCTCCTCCACTGCTAGACGGTCCATTACCACACCCTTGACGCGATCATAGACATTCGCCATGTAGCCTCCTCAAAGCTCGGTTGTCTCGGCCTCGTCGCGGGACTGCTCAACCTCGGCTAAGACCGAGCCCAGCACTCCGTTGATAAGTCGGGGAGCGGTATCGCCTCCGTAGGCCTTCGCCAGCTCCACCGCCTCGTTGATAACGACCTTGGGCGGCGCGGTCGCCGCAAGGCACAACTCATACAAGGCCAGCCGCAATATGTTGCGGTCCACCACCGCTAGCTGCGAAACGGGCCACGTGGGAGCGAACCTTCGGACCAACTCGTCTAGTTCCTCCAGGTGCTCTAGCACTCCACCGACGTACTGCGTCGCCAAGGCAACCACCCGCCGCGCCAGGCGTGGCGCCTCGGCCCACATCTGCAGCGCCTCCCGCCACGGGTGACCGGTAAGGTCTATCTCGTACAGCACCTGCAAGGCGAGCACCCGCCCCTTACGCCGGGACGCGGGAAAGCCAGCCTCGGCCGTTTTGGGCGGGTTCGTCATGGAACGCCCCTACGTTGTAAAAGAGCACCAGTGCGCTCTTAGTTTATCGTCAGACCCGCCATAGCGTCTAGGCCTTCCACTGCAACGGCTTCCACTTCTGGCGCGATTCGTCTGGCAAGTCCGGTCAACACGTTACCCGGACCAACCTCGACGAAACGGGTGACGCCTTGGGCCACCATGTACTCCACTGACGCTTGCCACAGCACGCAGCCGCATAGCTGCTGGGCCAGCTCCTGTCGAACCTCTTCGGGAGTCGTCACCGGTCTGGCGATGGTGTTGGCGACAATCGGCACCGCTGCGTGGTGAAGCTCTACGTCTCGAAGTGCGACGTCCAATTCGTCCTGCGCGGGCCGCATCATCTCGGTATGGAACGCACCGCTGACCTCCAGACGGACCACCCGTCGGACACCTCGCTCCTGCGCCAGGGCCACCGCCTCGTCCAAAACCGCAAGCGGCCCAGCGATGACGTACTGCCCAGGACTGTTCAGGTTGGCGACCTGAGCGCCCGTTGCCGCACACACGTCCTGGACTGTTTCCAGCGCGGCCCCCAGCATCGCCGCCATGCCACTGGGCACTCTGTCGATCGCCGCCTGCATTAGCTCACCCCGGCGTCTCACCAACCGTAGGCCATCGGCAAACGTAAGGGCTCCGGCGGCGGCCAGCGCAGTGTGTTCGCCCAGGCTGTGGCCGGCTACGAAGGCAGGAGTCGGCATGGCGTCCCCAAGCTGTTCCTCCATGGCGCGTAGGCAGGCGATGCTCACGCAGTAGATGGCGGGCTGCGCGTTCACCGTCTGGCGCAGCTCTTCAGTTGGTCCATCAAAAATGATCTTCGTCAGTGGGAAGCCCAGGACAGCATCGGCTGCGTCGAACACGGACCGGGCCGCGGCGGAGGCGTGGTAGAGGCCCATGCCCATACCCACCACCTGGGCCCCCTGGCCTGGGAAGAGAAAGGCAGTGGTTGGGCTGCGTGCGATGGACACCTGATGCGCTTTTGTGGCCTACGAGTACGGGAGGGGGGGGGGGCTGTGAGTGAGGGGCTCGCTTAGACCAAACTGAGCTAAGTAATCTCCGTCTCCACTTTCAAGATGTCGCGCCCTCGGTAGTAGCCGCACGAAGGACAGACCTGGTGGCTCAACATGGGCTGATGGCAGTGAGGGCATTCGGTCAGGTGAGGCAGTGTAACGTGCCGGTGGGCGGCATGGCTGCCCTGCCTAGCCTTAGAGCGGCGCCGTTTAGGGAGCGGTGGCATAGTATGTCCTCGCTTTAGCTGTTCTGTTCATTCGTCCGTGTCACTGACTAGAAACCGCTTCAACGGCTCCCAGCGCGGGTCCATGGGCGGCCTGCACCCACACGTCTCTTCGTTTAGGTTGGTACCGCACTGCGGGCAAAACCCTTGGCAGTGCGCCCCGCACAGCGGCTTTAAGGGCATCGCCACGGTGGTGTATTGCCGCACGGCTTCGGTGAGGTCCAACGTGTGGTGCTCATCGATGGTGAAGTGTTCCTCCGCGCCGTCTTCAGGCTTCACGTTCCTGCCGATCTGGACGTCCACGGTCGGTAGGAACACTTCGTCGAGCCGCAGTGTAACCCAGAGACCGAAGGGGACCAGGCACCGGCTGCACTCAGCCTCGGCCGTGGCCTGGAAGCTTCCCTCGACCCACACTCCCTCGTCGGTCCGTACCAGCCGCGCGGTCCCCTTGGCGCGAGCGTCCGTGCCGCCATCGGAGGTCGGGATCTCGCCCTCCGCCTGCACTCTGCGAGTTGAGCCCACCGTCTCTTTAAGCAGCTGAGCGACATTCACCACCAGGCTCATCGCCCGTCACCTCCGCGCGGGCTATTATAGCCCACCGATGCCTATGCCACCAGGTACACGGCGAAGGGGCGTATAATGCCTCCGGCGTTGCGATGGGACACAGAAGCTTCATCTTCGCAGCGAAGGAGCGAGGCGATGGCGAGCTACATTCAGTTACTAACCCTCACACCAGAGGGCCGCGAGCGGGTGCTGCATGAGCCGAATTATGTGCTGCACGCGCAGCAAGGGGGTAACGAAACGCAACGTCCGGGTACTGGGATTGTACGCTGTCTTAGGGGAATATGGCTTCGTTTCTATCGTGGATGCTCCAGGCAATGACGCCATGGCCCGCTTCTCCATCGAGCTGGGCGTGCGTGCCGGAGTCCACATCACCATCCTCCCCGCCGTCCCGGTAGCGCTTCTGGGCGACTGGTCAGACAAGCCGTTGGCCGAGCTCCAGACGAGCGTGGATCTGGAACCTCCCCTGAGCGAGGCCCCGTAGCCCCCTTCTCTGCAGGACCTCGAGCTTTACCATCAACCGCCGCGCCGGCGGCGAGCATCTACCAACCGCTGGACTAGGTCAACGATCTCTTTGGTGGTGGCACCTGGACCGAAAACGGCGGCGGCGCCCATCTCCATCAAGGCCAGCCGGTCGGGTTCGGGGATAATGCCCCCAACCATCAAGGGAGTCTGCTCCTCTCCCGAACGTTGAAGGGCATCCAGCACCCTGGGAACAAGCTCCATGTGAGCACCGGAGAGGATGCTGAGACCAATGACCTCCGCCCCACAGCGCTGAGCGGCTTCGGCGATGGCCTCAGGCGTTTGCCGGATACCGGTGTACGTCACCTCCATCCCAGCGTCCTGCAACGCCAAGACCACCATGCGGGCACCCCGCTCATGGCCGTCCAGCCCCGGCTTGGCGACGAGCACCCGGTAGGCGGAGCCGGTCACGGGCGTTCTCGGCCGGGTGGCTGCACCAGCTCCACCAGTACGTGATGCGCCGCCTCAGGGCGAAGGAACGCGATACGGCCGGTCAGACCTTGGCGCGGCTCCTGGTCCAGCAGCGGAACGTCCAGCGCTTTCAGTTGCGCCAGCTTGGCGTCGATGTCGTCCACCTGAAAGGCGATGTGGTGCAGGCCCTCGCCGTGCCGCGCGATAAACCTGCCGATAGGTCCATCGGGGTCCAGGGGCTCCAGGAACTCAATGCGCGTTTGGCCCTGGGCCACCAGGGCGGCCCGCAACCCAGCCTCAGGGGCCTCGATGATTGGCGCCTCTGGCGCATCGAGCAGCCGGCTAAAGACAGCGAGTGCCGCCTCCACACTGGTAACGGCGATGCCTACGTGGTCGAGGTGACCGACCGTACACGAAGCGTCTCCCGGGGTCATGGCGCCTCCAATCGGGGGTGTAGGTGCGTTGCCAACGTCAAGGGCGAGAGCCGGAACGACCGCTACCGCAGCGACCTCACGTACTCCAGGAACTTCGGAGCTAGGCTCACGTCCCCCGCCGTGGAGTTGCTCTCCGCCTGGGCGATGTTCTTCGCGCCTGGAATCGTGGTGGACACGCCGGCGTGGATCAGTACCCAGGCCAGCGCCGCCTGCGCCAACGACACGCCCTGCTCCTCCGCAAGCACGGCGAGCGCGGGGACCTTCTCTAGTTCCCGTTCCATCTGCGCGCGTGGCACGATCCCGTTGCCGCGCGCGTCGTTCTCGGCGAAGCGCGTGGCGCTGGTGTACTTCCCGCTGAGCAGGCCACTGGCCAGCGGGACCCGGGCGGCGATGCCAACACCCGCCTCCTGGGACCGAGGTAGAAGCTCGTCCACTATCTGCTGCTGAAAGATGTTCAGCGGCACCTGCATGGAGGTGTAGCCGCCCTGGCGCAGCGTCTCCTCCCCCTGCTCCAGAGTGAGGGACGTCACGCAGGAGACGCCGTAGGTGCGAACCAAGCCGTCGGTCTGCAACGCTTCCAAGACCGCCTGAACGGCAGGGTCCGCGATCTGCGCGATGCTTGGGTTGTGCAGCAAGTAAACATCGATGGCGTCCCGTTGCAGACGGCGCAAAGACTCCTCGGCCGCGCTCCGCATCCGCTCCGCCAAGCCTTCGCCTCTGGCGCTGACCTTGGTGCAGATAATCACGTCCGGCTTGTTCCCCAACACCTTGCCAATAACCTCTTCGCTTCGACCCTCGCAGTAACTCTCCGCTGTGTCGTAGAAGGTGACGCCCAATTCGTAGGCGCGCTGTACCGCCGCGATGCCATCAGCCTCATCCGTCATGCCATAGATCCCCTGGCCAGAGACGGCGTCGGCGCCAAAGCCAATCTCCGAGACCTGCATACCCGTGTTACCGAACGGTCGATATTTCATGTTCCTCCCTCCCTGCCAGTCGCTGACCAGTCCTGTCTTTAGTGTCCTGTAACCGAAATGAGCCGAGGAACTACGAACTCACCCGCTCCGTCGTTGCGAGCGAGGCTCCGAGCGAAGCAATCTCGTGGGGCGGTCGAGACCCTAACTCCCTACCAGGTTGCCACGCAAGGACGATCACGTCTCTGAGCGGGTTCGCTTTTCTAAGCGCACTTCGGAGACACGCTTTTAGAGCGTCCGCGCCAGCTCCAGAAACGCCGCGGACAGCGTCACGCCGCTGGCCGAAGCATTGGACTCCGCCTGGGCCTCGTTCTTCACGCCAGCGATCGTGCTGGACACGGCGCTGTGACTCAAGGTCCACGCCAGCGCGGCGTGCACCAGAGGCACCCCATCGTTGGATGCCTGCTCCATAAGCGCGGGGAGTTTCCCAAACTCCTGTTCCAGCTGTTCTCTCGGGATGGTTCCGGTGGCGCGGCCATCGTTCTCGGGAAAGACGGTTTCCTTAGTGTATTTGCCGGTCAGCAGCCCGCTGGCCAAGGGCACCCGCGCTATGACGCCAACGCCCGCCTCCTGGGCGTGAGGCAGAAGCCCATCCACCACCTGCCGCTGGAAGATGTTCAACGGCACTTGCATGGAGGTATAGCCGCCCTGCCGGATCACCTCCTCGCCCTGCTCGACAGCCACCCGCGTCACACAGGAGACCCCGTAGGAGCGGACCAACCCGTCCGTCTTGAGCGATTCCAGGGCCTCTTGAACGGCGGGGTCGCTGATCTGCTCGATGGCCGGGTTGTGCAGCAAGTACACGTCGATTGCGTCGCGGCGCAGCCGTCGCAGCGAACCTTCCGCCGCACTCCGGAGGCTTTCGGCAGTGAATGGGCCAGCCCTGCCGCCGACCTTGGTGCAGATGACCACGCCCGGCTTATTCCCTAGGGCCTTGCCAAGCGCTTCCTCACTGCGGCCCTCGGCATAGCCCTGCGCCGTATCGAAGAAGGTGACACCCAGCTCAAAGGCCCGCAGGACCGCGGCAATGCCGTCGGTCTCGTCCACCGCGCCGTAGGTCCCTTGACCGGAGATGGTGCTGGTGCCGGCGCCGATCTCCGAGACTTCGATACCGCTGTTGCCGAGCTGTCGATACTTCATGGGTTTTCTCCTTGGGCTTGAGATTCGGCTGCTGCTTCCCTCAGCAGGCTGCGGGCGATGACGAGACGTTGGATCTCGCTGGTGCCCTCGTAGATCTCCGTGACCCGCACGTCCCGGTAGTAACGCTCCACTGGACTGTCGCGGAAGTAACCGTGGCCGCCATGGACCTGGAGGGCCCTATCGCATGCGAAGTGGCCCGCCTCCGACGCGTACAGCTTGGCCATGGCCGCCTCCCGGCTGTAGGGGAGGCCGGCGTCCTTGAGCTGGGCCGCCCGTCGAGCAAGCAATCGGGCAGCGTCCAGGCGGGTAGCCATGTCGGCCAGCATGAACTGGATGGCCTGGTGCTCGGCGATGGGTTTTCCGAAACTCTCGCGCTGCTGGCTGTAGCGGAGGGCCGCCTCCAGCGCAGCCTGGCCGATGCCGACGGCCTGGGCCGCCACCGAGATGCGGCTGGAGTCCAGCACCGCCATGGCGATGCTGAAGCCCTGGCCCTCATTGCCCAGTAAGCCGGACTCCGGCACGCGACATTCCTGGAATACGACCGCTCCGGTGCTCGACGCGCGCATCCCCAGCTTGCCGTGCTGCGGAGTGACCTGCAGTCCCGGCGTGTCTTTGTCCACGAGAAAGGCGCTGACGCCACGAGCTCCCTGGCCAGGGTCCGTGGCGGCGAAGACCACCATCACGCCGGCCTCCGGGGCGTTGGAGATGAAGGTCTTGGCCCCGGTGAGCACGTATTTTCCATCACGGTAGACCGCCGTGGTCCTCATGTTGGCGGCGTCGCTGCCGCTGCTCGGCTCCGTTAGACCGAAGGCGCCCAACTTTTCGCCCGACGCCAGGTCCGGCAGGTAACGCGTCCGCTGTGCCTCGTTCCCATAGCGGATGATGGACTCGGCGCCTAACGAGAGGTGGGTCAGGTACATGGCGCTGGTGGCGGCGCACCCCCGGGCGACCTCCTCCACCGAGATGGTCACCTGCTGGGCGTTGCCGCCCGCACCTCCGTACGCTTTGTCAACGCTGAGCCCCATGAGGCCCAGCCGGCGCAGCCCTGTGACGTTCTCCCAGGGAAACTCCTCCCGCTCGTCGAGCTCCGCAGCGCGGGGGGCCAACTCCCGGTCCGCGAACTCACGGACCATCGCCTTTAGTCGCTTCTCCTCATCGGTCAGCAGCAGTTCCACGGCTCGCTCCCTGGCTAGGGCCGTATGGTGGGGACGCCCTACTCCCCCAAAAGAACGCCTGTATTATACGCGCCGACCTGGGGGTCTGGGGGATGCGACGAGCGGCCCTCCAGCAGCCCAAAGGGGTCTGGGGGGCACGGCCCCTTATCTTCTCTCTTCTGTCCCTTGATCACGTTGGAGCGGCAAGAACCTATTGGCGTACTCCATGTCCAGTGGAAAGGCCGCGACCTATTTGTAATCCTTTTTCACCTCTACCCTAGGTCTTTACCCAGTCGTCTTTAGGCCCTATGCCTCATACCCCCACGGCCGTATGCCTCCAGAATTAGCCCCTAGTCGGTCAGTTCAGTCCGCAATTTTGTCGAAAGGCGGCTGTGCATAAGCACATTCGCACACAAGGGTCTCGCAGGGAGTGTGGTGGCGCTGGGTCCGATGGCGCTTGGCATGAGAATCGCGGATGGGTTCGAGTTTATTGACACGAGCAGGGAGTTCAACGGAGAGCAGCTGCTTCATGACGCTGAGCAACACTGTCTTCGAACGTGCTAGGCCCTTCCTCCTCGTGGCCATCATCCCACTCGTGGTAGCCAGCATACTCATAGACCTAGGCGTTGAAACACAACCGGAATACACCGCTGGGAGCATTGCCAGGCTCCTTCCTGAAAGGGAGCAGTTTGTAACGGGTGTGGGCTTGATCCTTGCAGCCGCTTTAGCGGCCCTGGGCGCTGGGGGACTTCTATTCCTAAGGCTCCGTTCCCTCGGACTCCCGCTGGTCACCCCAAGCACACTCGGGATGCTTGTGGCGTGTCTTCTCATTCTGGGAGCGGCAGACGTTGGCCTCAGGATTAGTCAGCTGGAAACGCAGTCGCTATCGGTTGGTGGACCCGCCGCGGACCAGCTAGGAAGATCAGCTGTGAGTTTGGGTCAATTTCGTTTCATGTTGTCCGGCCTTAGGTTTGTGCTCGTGCTGGTCAGTCCAATTTCCTGCGGATTCGCCATCCATCGTCTGACCGTGCTGCCTCATTGGCTGAGCCGCCTGTCGGTTGCCAGTGCGGTCATCGTGGTGGCAAGTCCTCTCGGATTTGTGGCTTTCGGACTCTTTGCTTTCCTAGCCGTGAGCACACTCGCCCCGTTCTCCTGGCTTACTTTGGAGGCAGGCTGGTTGTTGGTGCGAGGAACGGCGATAACCCGTGCATGCCCAGCAACAACCCCACGGAATGGACGTCGGAGCGTATGCCGGTAGGCATTGACCGTAGCGTTGAGGAGGGGCGGTACATGAGAGCACCGCGCCTATTCAAGTTTGAAGACCCACCTTGGCTCCCGCGCTCCGTCCGGAACGCCGGAACGGACCATCTGTGCCTGATTTGGGAGCGCGGAGCGTACCTGCACGTTGTAGCGAAGCTGGAAAGCGTCATAGCCGCTACGAGAAGCCGGACCGTGTAGACCTGTGCTCGGCCGGCGGCGGACCCGTGTTGGCCGTGTGTCGGGCCCTCAAGCGGGATGGCCTGCGGACCATGTTCGGGGCGCTGCACCACTTTCCTCCCGAGCCTGTGTGTCGGGGGCTACAAGGCGCGGTGGCGAAACGGCAGCCCGTCGCGCTCTTCGATATGGCAGGAGGGATGCTACCTCCGTCCTCGATGGTGAGCTTAGGGAGCCCACTCAGCGTGGTTTTAGCCGCGTCTTTTGTGCGGCCCTTCCGGTGGAGCAGGCTTCTCTGGACCTGTATAGTGCCCATTGCCCCCCTCTTTGTGATGTGGGATGCTTTTGTCTCCGGGCTCCGCCTGCACTCCTTGGCGGGGCCTTCATGAGCTTATAGCCAGCTTGCCGCCCAATGGCTACGTATGGGACGTCGGTGGCGGGAAGTTCCCTCGTTCCATCAGCTACGTCATCGGCTACCCATCGTAGGGCTAGGGGGATGGCCGGTGACGAAAGTTCGTCTAGAAAGTGTGACAATTGGGTACGCTCTACGTGGTCGCCACGCCCATCGGCAACCTGGAGGACATCACTCTGCGGGCGTTGCGCGTCCTCAGAGAGGTCGACCTGGTGGCAGCCGAGGACACACGTACCACCCGCAAGCTGCTGGCCCACTTCGGCATCCGGGTGACGTTACTTAGCTACAACCAGCACAACGCCCACCACCGTCTTCCGCGCATCCTACAGACGCTGAGCCAGGCCGACGTGGCCCTGGTCTCCGACGCCGGTGTCCCGCTGGTCAGTGACCCAGGGCATGAGTTGGTGCGTGAGGCCAGCCGACAGGGGTTTCGTACCGTCCCGGTGCCGGGTCCATCGGCGGTGACGGCGGCGGTGGCCGCGGCCGGTATGCCGGCGGACGCCTTCTACTTCCTGGGCTTCCTGCCCCGCGTCCAAAAGGACCGTCTCGGCGAGCTACGAGCCGTGGCCCCGCTACGGCAGACGCTCGTGGCCTTCGAGGCGCCCCACCGCCTGCGAGTGTCGCTGGGTGACATGCTAGCCGCCCTGGGCGACCGTCAGGTTGCAGTCTGCCGCGAGCTAACCAAGGTGTACGAGGAGGTGTTCCGTGGCTGCGTCTCCGAGGCCCTGGTCCACTTCCAGCAACCGCGGGGCGAGTTCGTGCTGGTCATCTCAGGTGCCGCGGTGTCTTCTGGGGAAGGCGACGTGGCATGGGATGTCGTGCGGCAGGAGCTGGCCGCCCTCAAAGCCAACGGCTACTCACGGCGGGACGCAGTGGCCCGGGTGACCGCCATTCACAGCATCTCCCGACGCGACGCCTACCATCTGTGGTTGGAAGTCTCAAGGGGCTAGTTACCTCCTCCAACACTTCCACGCCTTATACTAGGCTTGTCCAGTAGGGCACTGGACAAGCCTGCGTCGCCCTTCGATGCGTTCAGGGTGAGCAGCATAGACATAGCCAAACATCGCAACGGTCCAAGATGAATTCTTACTTCTTCATGTACGACCTCTTTGTCCCCGCTCATTTGGTTGACTATGTATTAGCCAAATGGGATATGTCGGACATTGACGCGAGGCAAACAAGCTAGTCCGAAGTACGACCCACGTCCAACACTCAGAACCTAACGTTTCAGCACCCTGTTAGGCGGAGGCGAGCATGGCCCTGATCTACGATGACCACTTCCAGGTGTACAAGGTGGCCGGCATGGGCCCTTTCAACAACAACGGGTATGTGCTGGCCGATCCCGGTTCCCGCGAGTGCTATCTGGTCGACGCCCCTGCCGAGTTCGGGCGGCTGCTTGAAGAGGCGCGAGGGTTCCACATCAAAGGGGTACTGATCACGCACACGCACCCCGATCACATCGCAGGGCATCCCGAGCTAAAGCGAGCCGCACAGGGGGGGCTGCTCGGGGGAGTGGTGGGCGTCCATGCCGCCGCCGCACCTCGCTTGCCGGAGCAGCCGTCCTTTCACCTAGGCCATGGCGATCTGCTGCATATCGGGCAAACACCCATCCGAGTGCTGCACACCCCTGGCCATACCGCCGGTAGCATCTGCCTAGCACTGGACGGCTGCCTCATCTCCGGCGACACGCTGTTTCCCGGCGGGCCTGGCTACACCCAAAGCCCGAATGGCTTCCAGCAGGTGGTCAAGAGCATCACCGAGCACCTGTACGGCCTGGACGACGAAGTGCTCGTTCTCCCTGGCCACGGCGCCGACACCACCGTCGGTGAGTCCAAGCGCGAATACGCCGATTTCGCGGCCAAGTCGCACCCGTCAGACCTCCACGGTGCGGTCCACTGGCTCACCAGTTAGCAAAGGGACAGCATGGGAGACCTTTCTTGGGAAAAGGGTCTCCCAAATCCTCCCAAAGAACCTTGCAGTAGTAGCCTTTCGGCGAGGGCTCAGTCGCGTTCCGAAGGCCTGAGCGATGGGAGCCACCGCATATGGCCCGGGGCTGCGCCCTGGTATGCTGTAAGCACCATGCTCACCAAGCGCATCATCCCGTGCCTGGACGTAGACGCTGGCCGCGTGGTCAAGGGCGTCTCTTTCGTGGACCTGCGTGACGCAGGTGACCCGATGGAACTGGCCGCCCGCTACGACCGCGAGGGCGCCGACGAGTTGACGTTTCTGGACATCACTGCTAGCGCCGACGGCCGGGATACGATGGTCGAGGTGGTCAAGCGCGTCTCGGAACAGGTGTTCATTCCCCTGACCGTCGGTGGCGGGGTGCGCACCAGCGCCGACGTCCGCAAGCTGCTCCAGGCCGGCGCGGACAAGGTGGCCATGAACACGGCGGCCGTGCTCAACCCGCACGAGTTGACCCAGTGCGCCCGCGACTTCGGCAACCAGTGCATGGTCATCGCCATCGACACCCGGCGCGTCACTTTGGACTCACCCACCACCGACCCCACGCTACTGCCGGAGGGCCACCCCGGTGCAGGGGAGCTGGCGCTGGCTGAACGGCCTCAATGGGAGGTCTGTATCAACGGAGGCCGCACGCCAACGGGGATCGACGCCGTGAAATGGGCGCGCTATGCGGTGGGGCTGGGCGCAGGCGAGGTCCTCCTGACTAGCATGGACACGGACGGGCACCTCGACGGCTACGACCTTGAGCTGACGCGCGCCATCGCGGACGCGGTCTCCGTCCCGGTCATCGCCAGTGGCGGCGCAGGCACGCCCGCGCATTTCTATGACGCCGTGACGAAAGGCCATGCCGACGCCGCCCTGGCCGCCTCAATCTTCCACTACGGCGAGGTCTCCATCCAAGAGGCCAAAGATTACCTGCGCGCACGGGGGGTCCCCGTGCGCCCCACGGTGGTGTAAGCCCCATGGCCTCTCAGTCCACCATAGCCATCATCGCCTTCGACATGTACGGCACGCTGGTCCGCAACGACACGGAGCAGTGGTACGCCGTCTTCTCCGAAATCGCCACGGAGCAGGCACTGTCCCTGGACGGCGTTACCCTGTATGCGGAGTGGCACCGCCGGGAGATCAATTTCCGCAACACCCGCACCGATATGCGCAACCCGAACACCAGCCCGCCCTTCCAGACCTACGAGTCGGCCTGGGGGCGTGCCTTCGACGAGACCTTTGCCGCCCTGGGTCTGAAGGGCGATGCCGCCGCGGCCGCCCGTCGTTGCGTGGATCACATGGCCGCGCGGACCGCCCTGCCAGACGTCTCAGCCGTATTGACGCGCCTGGCCACGCGTTGGCCGCTGGCTGTTCTGTCCAACGCCGACGATGATTTCTTGCGGCCGGTCATCACGCGCCACGGTTGGTCATTCGATCCTATCGTCTCTTCGGAGTCTGCGCGGTCGTACAAGCCGGACCCGCGCATCTTCGCCGCCTTCTGCCGGGAAGCATCCGTGGCTCCCAAGCGGGTCCTCTACGTGGGCGACTCCATCTACGACGACATGCACGGCGCCAAGCTCGCCGGCATGCAAGCGGCATGGGTCCGTCGCGACGATGCCACGCCCGGCAGGACACCCCCGCCCGAAGGCCAAGCGCTGCTCAACCCTGACCTCGAGGTCGGCTCGCTTCAGGAGCTGGAGCGGGTGCTTTAGGGTCGGGAGGCAGGCGGTGAGCGGCCCGCAGAAAATATGAGGAGAGCGACCATGAGTGAGACCAAACCGTTCGAAGTAGTGCTGGATGAAGGGGGTCTGGTCCCCGCCATCTGTCAGGACGCCACTACCGGCCAGGTGCTGATGCTGGCCTACATGAATGCCGTGTCCCTCAAGCGGACCCTGGAGGGAGGCGAGATGGTCTTCTACAGCCGCAGTCGCGAGACGCTGTGGCACAAGGGTGTTACCTCCGGCAGCTACCTGCACGTCGAGTCGGCCGAGGTCGATTGCGACGGCGATACGCTCCTGTTTCGCGTTCACGCCGACGGCCCCGTCTGCCACACCGGCCAGGCCAGCTGTTTTTTCACGCCGCTCTCCCAGGAACCGAGCTTCGTCCCCTCCGAGCCGGGGCCTGGGGTGCTCCAAGAGCTGTTCCAAGTGATCCGCCAGCGCCAGCAGGAGCGGCCCGAGGGCAGCTACACAGCCAGCCTCTTCGAGGCCGGGACCTCGCGCATCGCTCAGAAGGTGGCCGAGGAGGCGTCGGAGGTGGCCATCGCGGCCGCCAGCGGCGATACCGCCAACATTCCAGCCGAGGTGGCGGACCTGCTATATCACACCATGGTGCTGCTGGCCGACGCCAACATCTCACCGGAACAGGTGTGGGCTGAGCTCCGCAAGCGTCGCCAAGGCTAACCAGGGCAGGACGTGCCCTGCACCTGTTTGCGGTGTCCCCAGCGCCGTCTTACCACGTTTTGCGCCTAAGCTCTTGCCGAGACGCGTCGCCCAGTGAGCCGACGGCCCGGGGCGGGCTGGATGGGACAATTAACGTTAGTGGTGTCCGTGCTCCTAGAGAGGCTTGCCAGGTTCCCCGTCCTTCGCAAGAAGGGCTCGGAGTGGCAAGCTAATGGGGCCGGCTAGTAGGAGCGATTCGGAGGACCCACTTGCGCGAGTTCGTCCTTTGACAAGCTCGCTATGCGTGTCTCATTAACCCGCTCGCCCTGTCCGATGATGCTACGCTCATCGAGACTCCTGACGAAGTCGGCGAGCTTGTCAGAGGACCAAGCCTTCGCGTTACCGCGATTTGCTCGCGAGACGCGCAACGTTGTTCCGCAACGCCATTCAAGGAGAATCACCATGGGGCCCACCCAGGCTATCGCCAAACTTGTTGCTTCCACCGACGCCGTGCCCAGCCGGACCGTCCACGAGGCTAAGCGCACGCTCATTAACTTGCTGGGCGTAGCCTTGGCCGCTGCCCACGACCAGCCCGCTGAGGTCCTGGTCCGATGGGCCGAAGCCGAAGGTTGCGCGCCCCAGGCGGCAGTCATTGGGCGGACCCTGCGCACCAGCCTCTCCAACGCCGCGCTCCTGAACGCCTACCTGGCGCACCTGCACGATTACGACGATACCCACTTCCCAACCGTGCTGCACCCCAGCGCGCCGGTGTGGCCGGCGGTGCTCGCCTCTGCCGAGGCACTGCACCTTTCTGGCAAGGCGACGCTGGCCGCTTTTGTGCTGGGCGCGGAGACGGCCTGCCGTCTGGCCCTCTCCGTGCACCCGTGGCACTACGACCAAGGCTGGCACATCACCGGAACGGCGGGCGTCTTCGGCGCCGCGGCGGGCGTGGGCCGGGCCCTTGACCTGAATGCCGAGGAGCTCACTAACGCGCTGGGTATCGCGGGTACGCAGGCCTCGGGCGTACGCGAAATGTTTGGCACCGATGCCAAGGCGCTTCATCCGGCTAAGGCCTCCAGCAACGGCCTGCAAGCGGCGTTCCTAGCCCAAGCCGGGTTCAGCGGCCCAGACGACATCATCGGCGGCAGGCGCGGTTTTTGGGCCGTCCTCTCCCCGGACGGCCACAGCGAGACGGCACTGCTCGATGACTTGGGTGAACGATGGGAACTAGACAACAACGGGCTTAAACCTTACGCCAACGGCGTGGTCGCCCATCCCATTCAGGACGCGGTCATCAGCCTGCGCAACGCCCATCACCTGAGACCAGCGCAGATCACACGTATCGCCGCCCGCGTTCATCCGCTGGTCTTGGAGCTGATGGACCGTCCGCTGCCGCGCCGGGGGCTCGAAGGTAAGTTCTCCTACCAGCATTGCGCCGCGGCGGCGTTGGTGGACGGCGCAGGCCACGACGCTCAGTTCACTGACGCCCGGGTGAGCGACCCAACCATCGCCAGCGTCCGCTCCCGCGTTTCGGCTACGGTGGACCCATCGCTAGGTGAAGACGAGGCCTACGTGACCATTGCGCTAGACAACGGACAAACCTTAGCGCAGCACGTAACCCACGCCACCGGGTCGCCAGCCAACCCTATGACGGATGCGGCGTTGGAGGAGAAATACCGCTTATTGGCCTCGGACGTACTTCCTCCCGGCCAGGCGGAACGATTGCTTGAGGCGGTATGGCGCATGGACGAAGCCGACGACGTCGTGGGCGTGACCATGCTCATGGCGCCGTAAGCGCTTCATCAAGTGGACTTCGCCCGCGCTGCCCCAATTCCATCGGGGCGCCTACTTGCGGTGCCCCCAGCGCCGTCTTACGACGTTTCGCGCCTAAGCCCTCGCCGAGACGCTTCGCCCAGCGATCCGACGGCCTCGGGCGGGCTCGGTGGGAAAACCAACGTTAGCGATTGCCGTACTCCTGGAAGTGATTGCCAGATTCCTCGTCCTTCCCAAGAAGGACTCGGAGTGACAAGGTTGGCGGCCCCGGCTAGCCAGAGCGGATCGAAGGGCCTACTTGCGAGGGTTCGTCCCTCGACATGGCACGGTTAAGGCGTCCGCCTATCTGCTACACTTAGTCCGCATGTTCTCTAAAGTGCTCATCGCCAACCGCGGCGAGATCGCCTGCCGCATCATCCGCACCTGCCAGCGCCTGGGTATCAAGACCGCGGCCGTCTACTCCGACGCCG
>Ga0310121_10001351_pt1 | contig 25302 bp, 22 predicted proteins | sample CB27_Tmax_986_MG_FD_203504 | JGI IMG/M metagenome (GOLD analysis project Ga0310121, IMG submission 203504) | Marine microbial communities from Western Arctic Ocean, Canada - CB27_Tmax_986 | ecosystem: Environmental > Aquatic > Marine > Oceanic | place: Canada: Western Arctic Ocean | collected...
CCAACTTCCTTTAGTATAGATATCACTTCTTAATGATAAATCTACTTTATCGTTCAAAGTAAAATAGTATCCTCCATTTTGTAAAAAGAAACCAAGGCTTGCTGACTCTCCATAAGATGGAATAATAATACCGGAACTTTCTTTATCATTATTTGGAAAATACCCAAATGGAAAAATTAATGGGGTAGGTATACCAAAAAAAGTAAGGTAAGCAGGCCCAGTTATTATCTTTTTACCTGGGATAATTTTAATTCTATTTGCGCGTATTGCATAGTGAGGTTTTTCGGCATCACAAGTGGTATAATCCCCTTTTTTTAGGTAAAAAACATCATCTTCTGTTTTCTTCACTACTTTTCCTAAAATATAACCTTCTCCTTCTTTGGTAGTAATTTGTTTTACTCTACACTTTTTACTTTTAAAATTATAAATAATTTCATGGGCTTTAAAGCTTTCATTTCCTTCTGTGAAAACAGGGTGTCCAATTTTATTCCCTAGGCTGTCATTAGCTGTTGTGGCAAAAATGGTATTTGTGCTCCAATCAATCTCAATGTAAGCTGCAGTAATAGTTGTTTGTTGATATTTAATCTTGGCATTACCATACAAATAGGCTTTTTGTTTGATGATGTCTAGTTTGATTGAATCTTCAGCATTCTTTTGTATTTCAGCTTCAAAAAAAGAATTTTGTGTTGTTGTATCGCTAAATATAAAGGTATTACTAGTAGCAGAATTGTTAATTAATCCTGTTAATAAGAAAAGCAATAGGCATCCTTTTAGGTTGAGTAAGTTCAATCTTAGTATTATATTTGTATCAAATGTAATTGCAAAAAAAAAATCGTGTCAAAAATAATTAATTTATATCATATATTTTCTAGAAACGCTATTGGCTTGCTTTTATTGGGCGCTTTATTTTTTTATACATCTTTTACTAAGGATAAAGAAAAGACCAATAGTCAAATAAGGACTATTGTAATTGATCCTGGTCATGGCGGTCATGATCCTGGGAATTTGGGCACAGGAAGGTATAAGACAACTGAAAAGCATATTGCATTAGATGTTTCATTAAAATTAGGAGCATATATTGCAGAAGCTTTTCCTGAGATAAAAGTTATATATACAAGAAGAACTAATGAAGATTTCCTAGAGCTTTTGGAGAGAACTCAACTTGCAAATGATAATAATGCAGATTTATTCATTTCTATACATTGTGATGCCTTTACTAATCCTGATGCTTATGGTGCTGGAGTGTATGTAATGGGAATGAGTAAGTTAAAGGCTAATATGGACATTGCAATGAAGGAAAATGCGGTAATTTATTTGGAAGATGATTATAAAGAAAATTATGATGGTTTTGATCCTAATTCTGCTGAGAGTTATATTGTATTTAGTTTGACACAAAACACTCATTTGGATCAGAGTTTACGCATTGCAGAACAAATAGAACAGCAATTTTCAACTTTCTCTAATAGTAAAAGTAGGGGGGTGAAACAAGCTCCTTTTTATGTGATAAGTAGAGTAAATATGCCCTCTATCCTTATTGAATGTGGGTTTTTAACAAACCCGAAGGAAGAGGATTTTTTACATTCTGAAAAAGGTCAGGATTATTTGGCTTCAGCAATTTTCAGGGCATTTAGCGCTTATAAAGAAAATTTTGAAGGCGTTTCTTTAGAGAAAGAAGTAATTAAGTCAATTTTAGTAGAAAAAGAAAATACATCAAAAATACCGGAACCTAGAAAAGAACTTCCTGCTGATAAAGTTGTATTTAAATTACAAATAGGTACTTATTTAAAATCAATGTTGAATGATGATTTATTTAAAGAGATTAATGCTGAAGAGGAGAGGCTATACGGAACATTTAAGTATTATGTTGGAAATGAAACAGATAAATTAGCAATAGATAATTTGAAAATAAAAATGAGAAAAAAAGGATTTGAAGGAGCTTTTGTAGTAGCTTTTTTCAAAGGAAAGCGAATTTCTACAAAAGAAGCATTAAATTTGCAATCTAAAAATAATAGTCATGAATAAAGAACTGAAAATAGGGTTACTTGCCATTGTTGCAATTATTACCCTTATATTTGGTATAAATTATCTGAAAGGGATAAATATCCTAAATGCTAATAGAAATTTTTATTCGGTATATGAAAATATTGGTGGCCTTCAGGTAGGTAGTTCTGTGATGGTAAATGGTTATAAAGTAGGCAGGGTGAGTGATATTGCATTCTTAATTGAGAATAATCAGAGCCTTTTGGTAACCATAAATATTGAACAAGAATTTGATATGGCTTCCAATACTGTATGTAAGATTGTAAATCAGGATTTGATGGGCACAAAAAGTATTGCTTTAATACTAGGGGATGCTAGTGAGTTTCTGACAATAGGGGACACTTTGATTAGTGATATTGAAGGCACTTTGCAATCTGCGGTGAATGCACAAATATTGCCTTTAAAAAAGAAAGCTGAAGAATTGATTGGTTCTGTAGATTCTATTATGATTATTATTACAGCCGTACTTAATCAAGATACTAGAGAAAGTTTAAGAAATAGTTTTCAAAGTTTAGATGAAACTTTTTTGTTAATGTCGTCTACTATGCTAAAAGTGGATAGTTTGGTAAACAAAAATGATGAACGAATTTCAAAAATTGTTAAAAATTTAGAATCAATTACAGCTAATCTAGAAAGTAGTAATGGAGAGATAAAAACTATATTGACAAATTTTGCTACACTTTCTGATTCATTAGTAAAAGCAGATATTATCGAAACACTAAAAAATGTTAGTGAGATTACTTCAAAAATTAATAATGGAGAGGGGAGTATCGGTTTATTGTTAAAAGATGATAAAATTTATGCTAATTTTGAAAAATCAACTCGTGAATTAGCCGCATTATTAGAAGATATTAAAAAGAACCCTAGTCGCTATGTTAACTTCTCCCTTATTGGAGGGGGAAAACCATATGTAGAGCCAAAATCAAAATAAAAGAATATAATGGAGATGTCAAATCTTATTTTCTCTTGTATTCTTATTGCAGCCCTCAGTCTTTTCTCATTTAATTTATGGAAGATTGTTTGCAATATCAGATTAGGAAAATCTAAGAATCGTTTTGATCAACCATTAAAGCGCACTAAGATATTATTAAAGATAGCTTTTGGGCAAACTAAGCTATTTGCACGTCCTGCATCAGGAATTTTACATGCTCTTGTTTATTGGGGTTTCTTAGTTATCACTATTGGAACAGTAGAAATGATGATTGATGGCATTTTTAATCTTGATAGATCTTTTGGGGTATTGGGTAGTTTTTATGATATAGCTACTGCTTCAGGAGATGTTATGGCAGTATTAGTTTTAGTGTCTTGTCTTATGTTTATGTTCAGAAGATTATTTTTAAAGATAAAGAGATTTTCTGGTAAGGAGATGAAGAAATCATCTTCAATTGATGCAATAATTGCTTTGGTGATTATCGTGTTTTTGATGATTTCACTTCTTACAATGAATATTGGATATATTGGAATTCATCAAGGAGATATTGTAGGGTCTTATCCTATTAGTGATTTTTTATATTCATTTATTGCTAATTGGGATGCGCAAAGTATAGCAACACTTCATCAAATTAGTTGGTGGACCCATATTATGCTAGTACTGATATTTTTAAATGAATTGCCTTATTCAAAGCATTTCCATGTAGTAATGTCTATTCCAAATGTGTATTTTTCAAATATTGAAAATTTGGGTAAAATGGAAAATTTACCTTCAGTAACTAGTGAGGTTAAATTAATGATGGATCCTAATGCTGATCCGTACGCAACACCGCCTGCTGATGCGCCTGCACCAGAAGCATTTGGCGCAAAGGATGTAACTGATTTAAATTGGGTGCAATTAATGAATGCGTATTCGTGTACTGAATGCGGAAGATGTACCTCAGAATGCCCCGCTAATCAGACTGGGAAATTACTTTCTCCACGAAAGATAATGATGGACACTAGGCGAAGGTTAAAAGAGGTGGGTAAAAACATTGATAAGCACGGTAAGGACTATGATGACAATAAATCATTACTAAACGATTATATCTCTGCTGAAGAGCTCTGGGCATGTACAACATGCAATGCTTGCACTCAAGCTTGTCCGCTAAATATTGATCCTTTATCTATAATTGTTGATTTAAGGAGGTATTTGGTAATGGAAAAATCAGCAGCACCACAGGAGCTGAATATGATGTTTACAAATGTAGAAAATAATGGAGCTCCTTGGCAATTCCCGGCAGCTGACAGATTAAATTGGAAAGATGAATAAATTAGTTGAAAAGATAGTAGATGGGAAACATATTTCTCCTGTATTACCAGATGAAATTAAAAATTATCTAATTGATATTGACGGTACAGTATGTGATGATATTCCAAATGAAGAACCAGAAAGAATGGCTACTGCTAATTTGTATCATGATGCTTTGGAAACTTTAAATAATTGGTATGATCAGGGGCACTATATTACCTTTTTTACTTCAAGAGTGGAAGAGCATAGAGAAGTAACAGAAGTTTGGCTGAAAGAGAATGGTTTTAAGTATCACGGCTTACTTATGGGAAAACCAAGAGGAGGGAATTATCATTGGGTAGACAATCATATTGTTAGGGCTACTCGCTTTGATGGTAAATTTACCGACCTTATTGATAAGGAAGCCACTATTCAAGTTTTTAAACCTTAAGCAATGAGTAAATTACAAGTTAAAACAATGGCGGAGTTTATGGCTGAAGGAAAAGAAGCAGATCTTCTTTTTTGGGTAGGTTCTGCTGGTAGTTTTGACGATAGAGCAAAAAAGATTACTAGAGCTTTTGTAAAGATTATGAATAAGGCAGGAGTAAATTTTGGTGTTTTAGGTGCTGAAGAATCATCCTCTGGAGATGCTGCTAAGCGTGCAGGAAATGAGTTTTTGTTTCAAATGCAAGCCATGACAAATATAGAGGTTATGAATACCTATAATGTCAAGCGAATAGTTACTGCCTGCCCTCATTCCTATAATACCCTGAAAAATGAATACAAAGGCCTTGGTGGAGATTATAAAGTGCAACATCACACTGAATTTATTGCAGAATTAGTTTCTCAAGGGAAATTGACTATTTCAGCAAACTTAAAGGGGACAAAAGTTACCTATCATGATCCTTGTTATTTAGGTAGAGCTAATAATGTATATGATGCGCCAAGAGAATTGATAAAATCATTAGGAGTGGAATTGGTTGAAATGAAAAGAACAAAAAGTAGATCATTTTGTTGTGGGGCAGGAGGTTCGCAAATGTTTAAGGAACCCGAACCTGGAGCTCAGGATATAAATATCAATAGAACAGAGGAAGCATTGGGCTTGAAACCAGATATTATTGCTACTGGCTGTCCGTTTTGTAATACTATGATGACTGATGGCGTGAAAGCAGTAGATGATGGAGCTGCTGAGGTATTAGATATTGCAGAACTCATTGCAGATAACATATAATGTTAGTTGATTTTAATACTACTGATGATCAGTCCAGGATTTGGATTTATGCAGCAGAGCAGAAATTAACAAATGAGCAAGAAAATTATATTCTAAAAGATATTTCTGATCACCTTAATAATTGGGAAGCTCATAAAGTGCCTTTAGCTGCTGGGGTTACAATTTTAGAACATCATTTTATTGTTGTTGCTTTGGATGAAACTAAAAATGGAGCAAGTGGTTGTTCTATTGATACATTGCAAAATAAGATACAAAATTTAGAAAAAGAACTTTCTATTTCTTTACTAAACAGACTGAATATTTTCTGCAGAATAGAGGATACTATAAAATGCATACCTACCACCAAATTAGCAGAGCATGCAAATAAAGAAACCTTATTTTACGACCTTACAATACAGAAAAAGAGTGAACTTTCTAATTGGTTAAAACCAATAAAAGAGGGATGGTGTGCTACTATTATTCTATAACTATTGATTTTCTCTGCTGATGCCAAGTCCTCTCAAATACTTTCATTCCCCAGGATTTCCTTGCTTTATCATTTTCTACGTATTGACCATCCTTGTTTTTTTTCAATGCAATCCAAAGAGGCTGATTGTAATTGGATAGCAAGTTTTCTTTATCAGTATCTTGATTCATATAAAAGCCCACATATTTTATGCAATTACTCCATCCTTTAATGAAGAAATTGCGTTTAGTTTTTGTGCAATATAACCAGTCACCACATCCATTTCCAAGTATACCCATTTCCCCAAACCACCATCTCCAAAAACCATTTTTGGAATATGAATCATAATTTCTAGCTAATCTTTTTTCCTTGGAACCTGTTCTAATCACTACATTGTTCTTTCGATTTTCAAGTAATATTATAAATACAACGTTATTATTCTGGGCTGTTTCTGACTCATCAAGAAGATTAAATCTTACATTAGTATTAATTAAATCTTCTAGGGATTTTGAACTAAATACAACATTACCTGCGCCTTCTTTTGTTTCATAGTTAATGAATCTATAATTTAGTATCATAAATTTAGTATCACCAGAAAGCTCTTCCTCTACACTCTCAAGTTAATGAATCTATAATTTAGTATCATAAATTTAGTATCACCAGAAAGCTCTTCCTCTACACTCTCAAGTGTAATGATTTGGCTAAATTGTAAATCAGTACCTACTTGTGCTTTTAAAGTAGTCGAAATTAAGATAATGTTAAATAATAAAAGTAGTTTTTTCATTTTTTATCTACTGGCTTCTTGTATCCTTATTAGTTTGACAAGCAGCTCTTCTAATTGATCTAGCTTGAGCATATTTGCTCCATCTGATTTTGCATTTTTAGGATTAGGGTGTGTTTCTAAAAATATACCATCAACCCCAGCTGCAATCCCTGCTTTTGCTATCGTTTCTATCATTTCTGGCTTACCACCAGTTACACCACTATTTTGGTTAGGTGTTTGCAAGGAATGAGTAATATCCAAGATAACAGGAACACCAAATTTTTTCATAATAGGAATCCCTCTATAATCTACTACTATATCTTGGTATCCAAACATAGTTCCTCTATCAGTAAGCATTACAGTATTATTGCCACTTTCTTTTACTTTATTTACCGCATGCTCCATACTTTCAGGGGATAAGAATTGTCCTTTTTTAATATTTACCACTTTTCCTGTTTTTGCTGCTGCCACTAATAGTTCAGTTTGTCTGCATAAAAAAGCAGGAATTTGAAGCACATCAACATATGCGGCAGCAATAGTTGCTTCTTCAGCTGTGTGTATATCTGTTACAGTAGGGATATTAAAGCGTTCTCCTACTTTTTTAAGAATTTCCAAAGCTTCCATATCACCAATTCCTGCAAAAGAATCTAGGCGGCTTCTATTCGCTTTTCGGTAACTTCCTTTAAAAATAAATGGGATTTCTAGCTTGTTGGTTATTGCCAGTATTTTCTCGGCAATTTCCATAGCCATTGCTTCACTTTCAATAGCACAAGGTCCTGCCATTAAAAAGAAGTTACCACTTCTTTGGTGCTGAATTTTTTTGATTTTTGCTAACAGAATTAAAAGTTTAATTTTATTTTCAAGTAAATACTTACTGCTTTTGCTTTATCGCCATTTAGCAAGTCCTCCAAATGCTGAGTACCTAGTATAAATTTGTTTTTTTCTCCTTTGGATACCGCTAAACCAACATTCATATCATCACTATAACCACCATAAGATAGATTCGGAATTAAATTCATGTGTTGAGTTTTTACTGCTGATTGCAAATAGTATAAAGGGCTAAAATTTGACTCCTGAAACCCTTGTCCAATTTTAGCAAATGATAATGGCTCATTATCCATATAGGGCTGCCATTTTGCAAGAATCCCTGCAGTATAGGTTTTAAAATATTTATTTTTTGTTTTTCCTGAAACTGCCACATGAACAGTAGCTGGAATATAGGATTTAAAAGATCCATTGTTGGTTCTAAGTACATCATCCTTTAGATTATTGGCTTCCAATACTGAATCGTTAAAAGAGAAAATATCTTCTACCTCAATCCCTTGAAAATTAAAGTTGCTATCAGTAGCCAAAGTGATAGAAGAGGGCTTCCACATAATAAAACCTAAATCAGTAATGGATAGATTTATGTCATATTCTTTAATTCTGAAATCTGTACTGAAATCTACCGCTATTCCATTCCCATTATTTGCAAATGCTGAAAAATTGGAAGTGTCCGTAACAAAAGCGTTCATATCGTACTCAATAGCTAAAGAAGTGCCAAATGGAGCGGTATAAAAACTTCCTTTTTCTAGAATGTAGGAAAGATGATGATTTCCTGCTAAATAAGAAATTGCCCCCTGAATATTCACTTTATTAATGATTGTGCCATAGCTGAGTTTATATTGCTGAAATCGGTCAGTTCTTATGTTGGTATTGTTAAAAAATAAGCTCTCATTTTGATAATTGTAGTTGCCTTCAAAACCAATACGCAACAAATCATCCGTAAAGCTAGCATTTAACAGGTTTCTGTCTGCAAAACTAAAACCAATACTTTGCTTTTTAAAATGATAGGTATAGCTTAATCCATTACTTATTTCTGAATGGATAATGTTGTTTTCGCTCCCTGCATTAATCCATGTAGTTTTCATTTCATTACTAATATGTCCACCATAAAGCATGCTGTTTAAGAAACTTTTATCCAGACCATTACTTTCAAAAAGGAAGTTTGAATTCCATTCTAGAGTATGATTATTTTCTTTTTCTTGCGCAAATAGAAACAGGGGAGTGCAGCATATGACAAGTAGCTTCCTCATTAGTTTCCTAGTGTTTGTTTGAATTTTGCACTTAAAGTGATATCCATTTCATAGTCACTATAAATGCCTATGAATTCGTTAATAGGACTGCTATTAAATGAGGCAATGCTTATTAGTTTTTTAACATTGTTAAAATTAGTATAATTCATTTGAATACTAGTGGTGTTTATTTCGGTTACTAAATTATTTGCATCAGTTGAAGCAGCTAATATTGTAGTGCCAGCTAATAAGGTATCAATTACTAAATTTTGATTATCCAATAGTATTAATTTCAGGTTGGCATCTAATGGTAATCCATTTTTAATGGTAATAAATAATTGATCTATTTCTAAGTCTTCTGGATTGGAGATGCTAATTTCAGTTGTATCAATTAAGGTTAAGTTTTTAGCAATAAAACTTAATGGAATTTCCATATTCATAGATGCCTTTATAGGATGCTCAGGATATAAGAAATCCTCAGTACTTGCTGGTCCATTTGGATTTATAAAAAATGTAGCATGCGAGTTAATATTATCAGGTAATATCTCTAACATTTCATCTGAATCCATTATTATTTCTGTAGTTGTAGGATTAATTGGAAGTCCATTACCACTTAAAGATGCTCGGTTTATTGGATAAGTATGCCCTATAATAGTATTCCCATTTTGATCAATACCTGCAACTATAGTAGTGTTTTCATTTGAAGTACTAAAATCATTAATTTGGATTGCTGCATCTGCACCTATATAGTTTTCAAATTTTATTTTTAAATCTGCTTTTTCAAGATTAAGTACATCAGCACTTATTTTACTAAATACAGTTACATTTTCACTCTCAGGTCCAAATTCTATTGTGTCTTGTCCTAAGTATCCAATTGCGTACTCAGGTATAATATCAAATTCAACAAATGAATAGAAACTATCTGTATAGTTTATTGTCTCTAATGTTCCAGTAGAATCAATATAAGTATAAGCTTCAGTATAAATTGTATTGATTGTATCACCCCCAATTCTTCCATCCATTCCACTAAGATCTAGAATATAACCCTCAAAATCAAATGCAAAAGCAGTAAGATCTGTATTTGTTGCTTCAGGAACAATCATCTCTCCACTAGTAAAAGTTGTTCCGTTTTTTATTAGTGAAGGGATATTATATATCATTTTACCATTTGGTAATGTGCTTAGTACATTTACAGTTACCGTCCCTGATTTAATACCTATTTCCTTTATTTGCGCACTACCCATATTAAAAGAATGTTCTTTTAAGGTTTCAGTTAATTGTTGTTCTGGAAAGATGGCTGTAGCTTCTGTAATTCCAATATCAGATATAGTTACAGTTGTAATGATAGCATCAGAATAATCTATCAATACTAGCCCATTACTTGCATTAATATCCATATTATCTAATATAGCTAAAAGATTTTCATCTATTGTTTGTCCAGCAATAGAAGCACTGTCCGAAACAATACTTCCTGAAGGGATTAATGGAAAAGAGAAAGTCGCAATTATATTTTGATTTGTAGCATTAATTAACGATAAATTAACATTTGAGATATCAGTTGGGTACCCGTTATTTAATTCAATAATTAACATACCTCTATATAACGTCATTGTTTCAAAATATTCACTCGCATCAACATTAATTGTATCTCCATTGGCAATATTTGGTATTGCTGGAATACTATTAGTACTTCCATCTGGTAAAAGTAATGGTAGTAATGGTATTTCGTTAATTGCTTCACCAATTGTTGCTGTATCAGTAATAACTACATCAGCAAAAGTAGCTGAATCAAGTGTGTGAGTTTGTTCATCAGCAATAGCATCAATTTTAATTAATGTATCCAAATTCATATCTATGAATTCTTGCTGAAACACAAGGGAAATGAATCCTTCCTCATCTTCATTAATAATAAGATTGGAATCTGATAACATATCATTGATATTCATCTTTGTATGCACTAAAGGAACAATCATATCAACATCCCAAGTAGGGCGTTCTAGCTCATGCTTACAGGCAAAAAAAAGTAAAATGCTTAGTGTTATGATAAGTGTTTTTTTCATCTTACAAAGATAGATTAATAATTGTATTTTTCTTTCCAAAGATTCTTTAATCCGTCTCTAAACGTATTTTCTTTGGTATTATTTGAAGGTTTGTAGTAAGTGTTTCCATTAATCCCAGTCGGCAAAAATTCTTGAGCGTCAGTGGGTTTATTGTGTGAATATTGATAATCCTTACCATATCCTAATTCTTTCATCAGTTTGGTAGGAGCATTTCTTAAATGAAGGGGTATGGATAAATTTCCACTACTTCTAACTTCTTCTTGCGCGTCATTAATTGCCATATAGGCTGAATTACTTTTTGGTGAACAGGCTAAATAAATAACTGTTTGCGAGAGCGTAATTCTAGCCTCAGGAAAACCAATTATATTTACAGATTGAAAGCAATTATTTGCCATTATTAGTGCAGTTGGATTGGCGTTTCCAATATCTTCTGATGCCAAAATAAGTAATCTTCTGGCAATAAACTTTACATCTCCTCCTCCTTCAATCATTCGAGCAAGCCAATAGACTGCAGCATTAGGGTCACTTCCTCTTATTGATTTGATAAAGGCAGAGATGATATCATAATGTTGCTCTCCATTTTTATCGTATTGAACAATATTTTGTTGTGCTTTTTGAATGACAATCTCGTTAGTTATTAGAATTTTATCTTCATTAATTGAGCTGGCTACTAATTCCAAAATATTCAATAATTTTCGAGCATCTCCTCCTGAAATTTGCATCAGAGCTGTGGTTTCCTTAAGCGATATATTTTGTTTTTTAAGTACTTCATCTTCTCGGATTGCTCTTTCCAATAATATTTGTAAATCTTCTTTGGATAATGATTCCAATATATATACTTGTGAGCGAGAAAGTAGAGCAGATATCACTTCAAAAGAAGGGTTTTCAGTAGTTGCGCCAATAAGTGTAATTACTCCTTTTTCAACAGCTCCTAACAATGAATCTTGCTGGGCTTTACTAAAGCGGTGAATTTCATCAATAAATAGGATGGGGATATCTTTTCCAAATAATCCTAAAGATGAGGCCTTTTGAATGACTTCACGCACATCTTTAACCCCTGAGCTTATGGCTGATAAAGTATAGAAAGGGCGATCTAATTCCCGTGCTATTAAATGTGATAAGGTTGTTTTTCCAACTCCTGGAGGTCCCCAAAAAATCATAGAGGGGATAAGTTTGTTGTCAATAGCTGATTTTAGCGCTCCATTTTCACCAATAAGATGTTTTTGTCCTATTACTTCTGCTAATTTTTTTGGTCTTATTCGTTCTGCTAATGGAATGTTTTGCATAGGATAAAACTACAATTTAATTAGACAATACTCTTTATCAATCTTAATTTATGCGTGTGACTTCCTATTTCAGTATTGAAGATGCCTTGTTGGTCAATTTTATCAATTCTTACTTTGCCAGAAGTATGAATAATGTGATTATCTTTCAAAATAATTCCAACATGAGTAATGTTTCCTTCCGAATTATCAAAAAACGCTAAATCGCCAGGCTCACTTTCTTCAATAAAACTAAGGGTAGTCCCAATTTCTGCTTGTTGGTAAGCATCTCTTGGTAAATCAACCCCTTGTAGGCGGTACACCATTTGCGTCAAACCTGAACAATCAATTCCTAATGGAGATCGGCCACCCCATAAATAAGGAGCATTTAAATATATTAAAGCATTTTCAACTAATTTTTCTTTTTTAACAAAACCAGGAGTAGTGAGTCCATCAAATTGATACATTTCATTATTGATAATTGCATGTTCACTTTTGTAAAAAGGTAAAATACTTCCAATAACTATGGGTTGATGATGGTTCTTTGTGATGATATCCAAAATATCAGTAGTGATTGTGGATACATCTTTATCCAATTGTTTGTAATCTTCTTTCGCAAGTTTTATCCATTGCTTGTTGCAAATCCACCCTTCATAACTATCATGTGCTAGTCGAATTCTACTCCATTTCTTACGACTCTCCAATACCTTAAAATGCTCGCCAAAAAGGATTTGGTTTACCATTTCTGCTTGGTCGGCAGCCTCATTTCGCATAGGAACGATTGATAGGTTGGAGATTCCGTATTTCATGTATAATTGCTTATTTTTCCTTAGGGTATTTTTATTGATTGAATAATTCAATGACCATTGCAGATGCGCCACCACCACCATTACAGATTCCGGCAGCACCCACTTTACCTCCATTTTGTTTTAACACATTTATAAGTGTTACAATAATCCTTGATCCTGAACTGCCTAGTGGATGTCCGATAGATACAGCTCCCCCATTTACATTTACTTTACTTGCATCTAAGTCTAATATTTTTATATTAGCTAAACCTACTACTGAAAATGCTTCATTCAATTCAAAATAATCAACATCAGAAATAGATAATCCTGCTTTACCTAAAGCAATAGGTAATGCTTTTGCAGGAGCCGTAGTAAACCATTCTGGCTCATGTGCCGCATCAGCATAACTTACAATTTTAGCCAATGAAGTTAAGTTAAGCTCTGCAGCTTTTTCCTTACTCATCAACACTAGAGCAGAGGCACCATCATTTAAAGTAGAAGCATTGGCAGCCGTTACTGTTCCTTCTTTATCAAAAACAGGTCGTAAGGAAGGGATTTTCTCTATGCTTACATTTTTATATTCTTCATCTTCAGCAATTACTAAAGTGCCTCCTCTTCTTTGTGGCACTTCAACAGGAACTACTTCATTTGTAAATTTTCCGCTTTGCCAAGCAGCAGCACTTCTATTGTAAGATTCAATAGCGAAAGCATCTTGCTCTTCTCTAGTAAAATTCATTTCAGTAGCACATTTTTCAGCACAAACACCCATATGAACTTTATTGTAAACATCTGTTAATCCATCAGCAACAAGTCCATCAACTAACTTCATGTCTCCTAACTTTTGACCTGTACGGCCTTTAGCCATGTAATGAGGAACACTTGACATATTCTCCATTCCTCCTGCAATAACCACCTCATTATCCCCACACATAATGGATTGCGCAGCTAGCATGATTGACTTCATTCCTGAAGAGCATACTTTATTGATAGTAGTACAAGGTACATCTTGCGAAAGACCAGCAAACATAGCTGCTTGCCTTGCAGGTGCTTGTCCTAAATTAGCTTGCAATACATTCCCCATGTATACTTCATTCATAATTTTAGGATCAATTCCTGCTTTTTCAATAGCGCCTTTTATAGCTATTGCTCCTAATCTTGTAGCTGATACTGATGATAAGCATCCTCCAAAACTTCCCATTGGTGTGCGTACTGCAGATACAATTACTACTTCTCTCATTATTTGTTTTTTTATGATTTTAAATTTGGTGCTAATTTATGTAAATTATACTTATTTTCGCTACTGATATTAATACATCTATGAAAAATATACTTATTAAAATAAGGGACAATCACGAACAGTTGTTCCGTATCTTTTTATTTCTTTTAACTCTAGCGGTAATTGTTTATGTTTTCCCTAGGCAAGCAAAATTTAAATATGAATTTACCAAAGGAAAGCCATGGATGCATGAAACTATTATTGCTCCTTTTGATTTTTCAATCTTAAAATCAGTAGATGAAATAACAAGCGAAACAGAAATAATTCGTACGGAACACATGCCAATTTTTAATTATAATAATGAGATTTTTGCAATAAAGGCAGAGGATTTTGTAAAGCAGTTTGAAGAGAAGTGGTCCGCTGATAACAAGATTAAAAAGGATGAGAAATTCACTTTTTTCAATCTGTTTAAACAAAAAAAGATAGATAATAAAACCAGAAAACATAATTTAGTAAATTTTGGTTATGATAAATTACAGGCAATTTATGAGAAAGGTGTCATACAAATACCAGGTGATTTTGATTATAAAAAAGAGCTAAATGTATTGCTGAAAAAAGGTAGTGTTGCTGAAAAAGAATCCATTGATGATTTTTACACCATCAATTCAGCCGCAAATAAAATTAATTCAGCCGCTAATTTGTCAGATTCAGAATATGATTTTTTGATTCCAATATTACTTACATCATTAGAGCATAATGTCACTTATGATAAAACTGCAAGTGAAGCTTTACTATCCAATGAATTAGCTAGTATTAATATTACTCAAGGGCTTATTGTTGCAAGACAGATAATTATAAATAAAGGAGAATTGATTACTGCTGAACGCTACCAAAAGTTACTTTCTTTAAAGCAGCAATATGAAGGTAGGCCATGGAGTTTGCTGACCTATTATTTAGTGTTGTTAGGACAGATTATTTTAGTAGCATTATCTCTATTTATCCTTTTTCTTTTTATCAAACAATATAGAGTAGAAGTGCCGAATAACACCACTAAAATAAGCATGATATTAAGTGTGATTTTGTTAATGGTAGTTATCTCATCAATAGTTTTAGCTATTGATGTTAATTATATTTATGTAGTTCCCTTTTGTATAGTGCCCATCATATTAAAAGCATTTTTTGATACCAGAATTGCTTTATTTACTCATTTGATGGCGATTTTGATTATTGGCTTTATTGTGCCTAATGGTTTTGAGTTTGTGTTTTTACAATTGATAGCAGGGATAATATCGATACTTACTGTTCTTAAGATGTATAAAAGATCTCAGTTATTTATGTCGGTAGCAAAGGTGATAGTGGTTTATTTTGTTATTTATCTTTCCTTCTCCATTACTCATGACGGTTCTTTTAGTGTGGAGGATTTTAATATTTTAGTTCAATTAGCTATAAGTGGTACGCTTACTTTATTGGCGTATCCAACTATTTTTCTTTTTGAAAAGATTTTTTCTTTGGTTTCAGATGTATCTTTACTAGAACTTACCGATACGAATAGCGCCTTATTAAGGCGACTTTCTGAAGAAGCTCCAGGTACTTTTCAGCATAGCTTACAAGTAGCTAATTTAGCTGAAATGGGAGCTTTGGAAGTGGGCGCAAATGCATTATTGATTAGAGCGGGGGCTATTTATCATGATATTGGGAAGCTGAAAAATCCTATGTATTTTATTGAAAACCAGAGTAGCAATTTGAATCCTCATGATGAATTATCTTTTAATGAAAGTGCAGAACTGATTATTAATCATGTAATGTATGGTATTGAATTGGCAAAAGAACATAATTTACCAGACGAACTGATTGATTTTATTCGTACTCATCATGGAACTACTACGGTGCAGTATTTCTACAAACAATTTCTTTCTAACTTTCCTAAGGAGGCAGTAGATGTTCAGGACTTTACTTATCCTGGCCCAAAACCCTATTCTAAGGAAACAGCTGTCCTTATGATGGCGGATTCTGCTGAGGCCTCTGCTAGGAGCTTGAAAAACCCAACTGCTGAGAATATTGACAATTTGATTGAAAAGATTATCAATAGGCAAATAGAAGAAGATCAATTTGTAAATGCTGATATTACTTTAAAGGAAATTACGCAACTGAAAAAACTCTTTAAAAAGAAATTGGTAAATATCCATCACTCTAGGTTGGAATACTAATACGTTAAAATTTCCCCAATTTTCTTACTCACTTTATCCGCATTGGGCAGCATAGTCTCTTCCAAAGTTGAGTTAAGCGGTATCGCTGGTAAATTTTCTGAGCCCATAACATAAATAGGAGCGTCTAATTTTTCAAAACAATTCTCCTGAATTCTTCCTGATAAGGCTTGTGCAAAGGAATTGTTATAAGGTTCTTCTGTAAGCACTAAACATTTTCCATGTTTGTTTACTCTTTCAAATATTAACTTTTCATCAAGTGGATGGATGGTTCTTAAATCTACAATTTCTACTTTTCCTTTATGATTCTTTGCTGCATTTAATGCCCAATGCACACCCATTCCGTAAGTAATAATACAGATGGTATTTTCAATATTATCTGATTCTAAAGCAATTCTTCCTTTTCCAAAAGGAATAATATAATCTTCAGAAGGTTCAATGGTTTTGGCTTTTTCTGTCCCTTTTACTTTGCTCCAATAAAGCCCCTTGTGTTCCAAAATTACAACAGGGTTGGGGTCGTAATAAGCCGATTTCATCAATCCTTTTAAGTCTGCCCCAGTGGAGGGATAAGCAATTTTTATTCCTCTGATATTTACCAATACTGATTCCACTGAAGAAGAATGATAAGGCCCGCCACTTCCGTAAGCACCAATAGGAACACGGATGATACAGCTCACCGGCCATTTTCCATTTGATAAATAATTGGAACGACTTACCTCAGTAAATAATTGGTTTAATCCTGGCCAGATATAATCGGCAAATTGCACTTCTACAATCGGCTTTAAACCTATAGCTGACATTCCAACCGTACTTCCAATAATAAAGGCTTCTTGTATTGGCGTATTAAATACCCTATTGTCTCCAAAAGTATCTGCTAGTGTAGCTGTCTCTCGGAAAACTCCTCCCAATCTTTTCCCAACATCTTGCCCATATAGTAAGCATTCAGGATGTTTCTGCATTAATTCTTTTATAGCGAATAGTGCTGAATCCACCATTACAATAGCTTCTTTATTTTTTGGAGATCTTTCCCCTGTTTCCTTTAAAATAGGAGTGGGGGCATAGTCATGTGAAAATAAATCTTCTGGTTTTGGATCTTCTGCTTTTAGTGCTTTTTGATAATCAACAAGAACGGTTTCCTTTGCTGTTTTTTCTATTTGAACTAATTCTTTTGTGGAAAAACCATTAGCTAACAATTCTGCTTTTAATTTTGGTAAAGGATCTCTACTGTTGGCTTCTTTTAAATCATCACGGTACCATTCCATTCTTACCCCAGATGTATGGTGATTTAAAAGAGGAACTTTTGCGTGAATTAATAGGGGAGCTCTCTTTTCTCTTATTTCCTTAAATGCATTTTGAATTGTTTCATACGATTTTGTAAAATTTGTACCATCAATAGTATAAGTTTTTAATCCGAAACCTTTTGCGTAATGAGTAGCGTCTACTGCTCTCATTTCTGAGGCATGTGCTGAAATATCCCATTCGTTATCTTGTACCAAATACAAAATAGGTAATTTTTTTAGTGCTGCCATTTGGAAGGCTTCTGCAACTTCACCTTCTGTAATTGCTGCATCTCCAAACGAACAAACTACTACTGGTTCTTTTCCTTTTTTTGGTTTTGTAAGCTCTTCTTTTTCCTGATATTGCACTCCCATAGCCGCCCCTGTTGTTGGGATTCCTTGCATTCCTGTTGCTGAAGATTGATGTGGTATTTTTGGGAAACCTTCTCTTTTTAAAGAAGGGTGTGAATAATAGGTTCTTCCTGCAGAAAATGGATCATCTTTTTTACAAAGTAGTTGTAACATAAGTTCATAAGGAGTCATTCCAATACCTAATAAAATAGAATCATCTCTGTAATAGGGAGCTACCCAATCATTTTCTGTTAGTTGCAAGCCAACTGCCAATTGAATGGCTTCATGTCCTTTGGATGTAGCATGCACATATTTTGAAGTGACTGCTGAGTTTTCTTCATATAAATCGCTCATAGCACGAGCGGAACACATTAAAGAATAGGCTTTTTTGTAAATATCTTTGGAGAGCGATTTACCCATTATTGTTGTTTAAATTTTGCAATTGCATCTTTTGTAAAATCTGATAAAACCAATTTTCCACTACTTTCAGCTCTTTCCATTAAAAGCGTGTCCCAATGTTCAGTTCCTTCCCACATTATTTTCTTTAAGCCTTCCATTGCCTCTGGGTTGGATTTGGATAGGGTAGAAGCCAATTTCTCAATTTCTATATCCATCTCTTCAATTGCATCAAATACTTCAGTATAAAGCTCTTTTTCACGCGCCCAAGCAGCATCAAACCATTTTGTTGCATTTATAGTCATGGCAGAAAAAGCAGAAATCCCTACTTTACGTTCCACAGCAGGACCAACAACAAATGGGCCAATTCCAATAGCAAGTTCCGATAGTTTTACGGATGCAAATTTTGTTGCAAAACAATAATCGGTAGCAGATGCCATCCCAACACCACCACCAACCGCTTTTCCCTGAACACGCCCAATAATAAATTTTGGGCATTTTCTAGCAGCATTTATAACATTTGCAAATCCTGAAAAGAATTTTTTACCATCTTCAGGAGAGTCAATTGCTACCAATTCATCAAAAGACGCACCTGCACAAAAGGCTCTTTCCCCACTGCTTTTTAGAATAATAACTTTTATATTTTGATCTTTTCCTGCTTTAGTTATTGTTGAGGATAACTCATCTAATATATTGTTTGGCAATGAGTTAGATTGAGGATGAAAAAACTCAATCGTTCCTATTCCATTTTCTACATCTAATTTTACGTATGCTTCCATTTATTCAATTATTAGTTTTTTTTCTACTGTTCCATCATCATAGATGTAAAAGAGAGGAGTGTTTGATTTAGGTTTGGTTGATTGGCCTAAAATAGTTGTTATTTTTAATAATTCTTTTAATGAGGAGGTAGTTGTTGTTTCATGGATATTGGTGGAAATTGACCCATTCTCAATAGATATGTTTTCGTCTCCTAATTGATATGGCAAAAACTGAAAAATAAAAATAAACATTTCATCTTCTGTATTAAGGCCTGATTGAACAGTAACAGGGTTAGGATTAGTTGGGCTAAGGGTATTGTCATAGTTTCCTTTTGCATATATCATACTACCTGCAGGAATTTTAAGAAAGGTTTTGTAAAAATAAAACCCTTGCCATTCAAAATCCCAATTATTGATTTTAATTAAATTAATAGTGTCATTAGTTGGAGTTACTGCTATACACTCCATATCTTTACCTAAAAGATGCATGTGAGGAAAAACAGACATAAAAGAATAATCTTGTGATGTTGGCCCAAAAGAACCTGTAATGGGAGTAATTTGATTTGGTGGTAGAGTAAACGGTGGATCTGGAAATAATCCTTCATTAATTAAAAAATCGGTTATTATTTCCCTAATCACCGTGCTTTGCGGATAAAAATAGAATCTGACTTTAGTGCTATCTACCTGACCAAAACTACCTTCTGGATAGTGCATAGAAAGTGAAATACTACTATTTGCAGGTAATTCTACACCAAAAGAGTTGCTAGCATTTGTAGGATAAGTTAATGCTACTGAACCTGGAGCATAACCATAAATCATATCTCCGGTTGGCCCCATACAATTAGATGTTGTTACAATGGAGTTATTAGGAAATAAATCTATTGATACCAGTACATGATGTACGGTTTGTAAATTTCCAGGAATAATCTCAATAGCTCTTATTTTTCTGTTTTGAGTTAAACCAGTTGGTATTGAAAAACACACATAATCATCAGAATTTGATGTTGCAGTACTTGAGTATGTTGGAATCTGTAATTCTAAATCAGGTGTTCCTAATTGTGATGTGTTTGAGAATGTTGGCATTGGTGGTAATAAAGAAGTATCTCCAAGAGGAACGCCATTTGTTATCCAATCCATAATTGTACTTATCTCATTCATGCTTAAAGTATTTTCATATGCATAATGCTGAAACAATGTGTCAGGAGGCCATGGCGGCATTTCTCCGGTGGATGTAACGTGTTGTATCATTCCAGCATTTGTTACTGTATTTGCATAACTCTCCAAGTTCAAATTTGAAATTCCACCACTGTGGTGGCATTGCAAACATTTCCCATATACAATAGGAGCAATATCTTCAGAATAATTAGGATTTTGCCCAAACCCAATCATTGGCAAGCAAAGTAAAATGAGTAGTAGTTTTTTCATAATATAAATTTAAAATTGATCTAATTTCCGTACCATGGTTAATATAGTGGCTAGCATTACCGTTTCACCTTCATCATCATATACATCTACCAAAAACTTTACAATTCCTTTTGCAATATCATCATCTTCTCTTTTTTCTTGACTTATCTTTTCTTTTGCAGTAAAGCGTACACCGACTGTCATTCCAGGGTAAACCGGTTTAGTGAATCTGCATTCATCAATTCCGTAATTAAGTAACACTGGTCCTTTTTCAGGATCTACAAATAATCCCGCAGCCTTACTCATTATGAAATATCCGTGAGCAACTCTTTCGGTAAATATAGTGCCTTCCAAAGAATTCTCATCCATGTGGGCATAGAATTTATCTCCACTTAATTCTGCAAACTCATTAATGTTATCAAGTGTAACTAAATGGGTATCGGTAATTACCGTATCACCAATTTCAATTTCTTCAAAGTGTTTTCTAAATACATGAGGTCCTTCAGTATTTTGAGCTCCACCAACTTGATATTGCTTGGTAAGTGCTGTAATTGTAGTAGGGTGTCCTTGAATAGCTGTTCTTTGTAAATAGTGTTTTATACCTCTTACGCCACCCATTTCTTCTCCTCCTCCTGCACGCCCAGGCCCACCATGTGTAAGTAGTGGCATAGGCGAACCGTGTCCTGTGCTTTCCTTGGCACAGGCTTCATTTAATACTAATATTCTACCATGCATACTTGCAGCTCCCAATACGAATTGTTCTGCAATTTTCATATCGTTTGTAATGATAGAACAGACTAAAGATCCTTTCCCCATTCTGGCTAATTCAATAGCTTCATCAATAGTTTTATAAGGTAAAATAGTAGAAACAGGACCAAAAGCTTCCAGATTATGACAATCAGTTTTGTTAAACGGATCATCATTCAAAAATAGGATGGGAGAGATAAAAGCTCCTTTATTTTTGTCAGCTCCTACTACTTCAAAATCTTCCAAACTACCATATACTATTTCTTGTGATTGGGCCAATTGCTTTACTTTTTCAGTAACTTCTTCTTGTTGTACTTTCCCTGCCAAAGACCCCATTCTTACGCCTTCAACTGAAGGGTCTCCAATAGTAGTTTTTGAGAGTCTTTTTCCGAGTGCAATTTGAACATCTTCTACTAATTTTTCAGGAACTATAATTCTTCTCACGGCCGTACATTTTTGCCCTGCTTTTACGGTCATTTCTCTTTGAACTTCTTTTATAAAAACATCAAACTCTACAGTTCCTGGTACCGAATCTTCCCCAAGTACTGAACAGTTTAAGGAATCAGCCTCCATGTTGAATGAAACTGCTTTTTCAATAAGCCTTGGGTGCGATTTTAGCATTTTACCTGTAGAAGCACTTCCCGTGAAAGTTACAATATCTCCTGTTTCTACATGATCAATAATTCCTCTGGCACTTCCACAAATAAGTTGTAAACTTCCTTCAGGAAGAATCTTTGAATCTACAATTTCACGAACCATCATTTCGGTAAGGAAACAAGTAATAGTGGCTGGTTTTACAATAGCAGGAACTCCTGCCATAAGGTTTACTGCAATTTTTTCCAACATTCCCCAAATAGGGAAGTTGAATGCATTTATATGAATAGTAACTCCCTCTCTTGGCGTCATGATATGATGACCAATAAAAGTTCCGTTTTTAGATAGAGGAGCCATATCTCCATCAATATGATATGGTAAGTCAGGAAAGTTTTTTCTTAGAGATGCATTGGCAAATATATTTCCAATTCCTCCTTCAATATCAATCCAAGAATCTACTTTGGTTGCTCCTGTTTCCCCGCTAAGTGCATAGAATTTATTTTTTATAGAATGTAAGTGAAGTGCCAGGGCTTTTAACATCAGTCCTCTCTGCTGAAAAGTCATTTTTCTAAGAGATGGACCTCCAACTTTTCGGGCATAGTTCATCATTTCAGAAAAGTCCAAACCTTTTGAGGATGCTCTTCCTATTTCTTCTCCAGTGATTGCATTAAAAAGTGCTGTTCCTTCCCCTTCTCCTTTAGTCCATTTTCCTAATGCGTAATTTTCGTAATTTTTCATTTTATTCTATAACTATTCTTTTCTCTACTGTTCCATCATCATAGATGTAAAAGAGAACTTCATTCTTAGTGCCTTTTGTTTCTCTTCCTAAGATGTCTGTTACTTTAAGGAGTTCTTTCTTATTTGACAGACTATTATCTTCAATTGCTGTTGACACACCACATGTTTCGTATGACAAATTAGCAGCGAAAAGAACTGACTCTAAAAGAGAAGGAGGCCAGAAACCAATCCCATATTGAGATGGTTGGCTAATAATAGTTTTATTAGGGGCAATTAAAATAAGAGTTGGGTAAGCACTAACAGAGTATGCATTTTTAATGATTTCCCCCCCACCTTCAATACCACTAATTGCAGGTATTATCGAACCGTAAGTATTCTCATATGCTATAACGTCTGATTCAGTATTAAAAGCATTAATACTAATAAAAATTACATCTTTCGTATTACAACCAAAATTAGTGTATGCATTATTTACAAGAGGGATATTTTGGATACAGGGCCCACATGTTGTAAAGAAAAAATCTAAAACCACATGCTTACCTAAGTCTAAATAATTATATAAATTATGTGTTTCTCCATGAATATCAGTAGCTGTAAAGTCACTAACTTGAGATACTAGCCTTACTGGTAAAAAAAATAAAATAATTAATAGAACTCTCATAGGTTTTATTTGTTAATAATTTTCTTTTCTATTGCTCCGTCAGAATAGAGGTAAAAGAGTGGCTGATTCTTTTTCGGTTTAGACTCTCTTCCTAATATGTCTATTATTCTAAGAGGCTCTTTATTTTTAGCATATTCTTCTATTGCTGTTCCACTGCAGTTATTACTGAAGTAATGTTGAGTATCTATATTTCCACTGGCTACTGTCCAATTTGAAGCTGACCAAGCTACATCATCTACATTAATGCAGCTAAGATTAGGATTTCCTATAGAAATGAAGTACGAGAAGTTCTGATTGTTTCCGTTTTTTACATCAAGACTAATGAGTTGATTAGATTGACAATCCAATCGATATAAAGCAGTATTATTACTTACGTCAAGGCTTGTAAGTTGATTAGAGTGACAAGATAAAACATTTAAACTTGTATTATTGCTTACATCTAATGTGCTGAGCCAATTGAAACTGCAATTTAGAAAATTTAAATCTGTATTGTTACTTACATCTAATGCCCCTATAGCAATATTATTACAATACAAAACATTTAAATTTATATTATTGCTTACATCAAGACTTGTGATTTGATAATTATAATCACAAGATAAAAAACTTAAAAGGATATTATTGTTTACATCTAAAGAAGTAAGGTTATTTGATCCACAACTTAACCAAAACAAAGATGTATTATTGCTTACATCAAGATTTGTGAGTTGATTATACCCGCAATATAGATAAGTTAATGCCGTATTTTGACTTACATTTAGTGAAGTTAAATTATTAAAATCGCAATATAAATGAGTTAAAGAAATAAAATCTTCAACACCTGTTAAATCACTAATATTATCCCAAGAAAAGTCTAATAAGGTTACTAAACTAATAGCTGAAGTAAAAACATTACTATCATTTCCTATACCATTCCCCATACTCCAGGGAGATCCGACTACACAAAGCATACCATTTGAAGTATGTGTTTCTAGATAATTTTCAAAGATACTATCAGGCACGTAAGTTAATTGCCCAAACCCAATCATAGGCAAGCAAAGTAATATAAGTAGTATTTTTTTTATTGTGTTTTTTTCCAAGTATCAAAAGTTATTTTTTGCTTTTCTTTTCTATTTTCTTCCATTTCAGTAAGTGGAGTACATTCTTTCATTAATGTTTTGCATTCTTCTGGCAATTCTTGATACAACTCTGTTCCTTTAGTTTTCCAATTAATCATATCATCTGAAACATCTCCTTTTATTTGTGCAGGATTGCCAACCACAATTTTTCTATTTGGAATTTGCATTTCTCCTTTTACAAAACAAAGAACTCCCACAATACATTCATCCCCAACATTAGCATCATCCATAATCACTGCATTCATCCCAATCATAGAATTTTTACCAATATTTGCTCCATGAATAATTGCACCATGACCTATATGAGCATTTTCTTGTAATACTACATCTTTTCCAGGGAAAATGTGAATGATACAGTTGTCCTGTACATTACATCCATCTTCAATTGTAATTTGTCCCCAATCTCCTCTTAAAGATGCTCCAGGACCGACATACACATCTTTACCGATAATTACATTACCAATTATTGTAGCTTCCTTATGCACAAAGGAACTTGGGTGTATTACTGGTTTATATCCGTTAAATTCGTAAATCATTCTATACTCTTTCAATTATTGTTGCATAGCCTTGGCCAACACCAATACACATAGTGACTAAGGCATATCGTTTATTTTGTTTTTTAAGTTCAATAGCAGCAGTTTGTAAAATTCTTGTACCACTTACTCCAAGTGGATGCCCTAATGCTATAGCACCGCCATTTGGATTGATTCTTGGGTCATTATCTTCTAATCCCCACTCACGGATACAGGCTAAGGCTTGAGCTGAAAAAGCCTCATTCAGTTCAATAATATCCATATCCTCCATTTTTAAGCTTGCTTTTTTGAGGGCTTTATTGGATGCCATTACAGGACCTATTCCCATAATTCTAGGTTCTACTCCCACAACAGCTGAACTTACAATTTTTGCAATAGGAGTGAGGTTATTTTCTTTTACTCCCTTTTCTGAGGCCAATAACATTGCAGCTGCTCCATCATTTAATCCAGAAGCATTTCCTG
>Ga0310121_10001352_pt1 | contig 25276 bp, 19 predicted proteins | sample CB27_Tmax_986_MG_FD_203504 | JGI IMG/M metagenome (GOLD analysis project Ga0310121, IMG submission 203504) | Marine microbial communities from Western Arctic Ocean, Canada - CB27_Tmax_986 | ecosystem: Environmental > Aquatic > Marine > Oceanic | place: Canada: Western Arctic Ocean | collected...
TTGGCCGCGACGCGCAGGGGCAATTCATCTCGGCACTGCACGACATGAACGCAATGCACTTTGATCGCGTGGGAGATGCCGAAATCCTCACCAGGATTGCCGCCTACGAGATGGCTTATCGGATGCAAACCAGCGCCCCCGAGTTGATGAACATCGAGAATGAAACACAAGCTACCTTGGATGCTTATACCGTCGAGAAAGCGAAACCATCGTTTGGTGCCAATTGTTTGCTCGCCCGTCGCTTGGTAGAGCGGGGTGTCCGCTTTGTCCAGCTCTACCACACCAATTGGGATCATCATGGTGGCGACGAAGGCATCAACACCGAGTTGCCGATCCGCTGTCAGCAAATCGACCAACCCATTGCGGCATTGATCAAAGATCTCAAACAGCGCGGTCTGCTGGACCAAACGTTAGTTGTGTGGGGTGGCGAATTCGGTCGCACGCCCATGGGAGAGGTCCGCGGTACGATTGGCCGTGACCATCACATCGAAGCCTACACCATGTGGATGGCCGGAGCGGGTATTCGCCCCGGGATGACTTACGGCCGGACTGATGAACTAGGCATGGGAGTCGAAGAAGGTGCCATTCATGTCCACGACTTGCAAGCCACAATTCTGCATTGCTTGGGATTGGACCACACCAAGCTAACGTACCGGTTCCAAGGTCGCGAGTTTCGCCTGACCGACGTGCATGGCCGTGTCGTGGAGGAGATCCTGGCGTAGCCGGGTGTGCAAGGGGTGTGGTTTACACTCGATTGATGAACCGGGAATTCCAGCCTCCCACTGGCGACTGGGGTCTTGATGATGTTCCGCTTCATTTCGATCGAGGCGTCAAGCCAACGGCTGTTTTCCAGCGCTACTTATCCTCTATTCCGTTTGCGGATTCGCGAGATTGCAATTGCCAAAGTCATTAGCAGCACCAAGGAGACCGGTTCCGGTACCGCAGTTGAAGTCCCGGTGGAATTTTCCATGTGACCAAAATTCAATTTCCAGATTTTATAATCATCCTGGTCAATCACCCCGTTGTTGTTACCGTCGGCAGCGAGTCCCGTTCCAAGTTGTCCCAGTGAATCGCGCCACACCCCGTAGTCCGATGCATCGACGCTGCCGTCACCGTTGTAATCTCCCGGCAGGAGTGTTAACGCTGTGGCAAAGAACACGTTGTCTTGAATGCTGGTGACACCTGTATTCAGTCGGATGATTTCTGCCAGTGTAATCGAGTCAAAGTCCACGATGGCCCCGATGTCGGGATCCAAAAAAAGCTCGGTGTCTCCCGTGTAAAAAAAGTGATCTCCATCACGTAACCGTGTGAATTGCTCTACGAAGGAAGTGAGTACCATTTCACCCACACTAGTACCGGGCACATGGTCTTCTGCAATTCCCCCGATCCAGGCGTCTACGGCATTGATATTGCCGTAGATGGATCTCAGGGTGTTTCTCAGTTGGGGATTCGAGGTGAGTTGCAGAAATGAGTTGTAAGGTTGCAGGTCATAGGATTCGCGAAACGCATTGAAATCCAACATTCCGTGATCGCGACCGCGTTGGATGTCGAGGACTGCCAGGTCAAGGCCTCCGGCACCGGGAGGACCAAAGAGAAAGTTTCGCAGGTCGTCGACCATCAGAACGTCGTTTTCCTGGGCTACCTGCAGGGCGAGTCCGAGCAGTATTTGCTCCACAACTCCCGGGTCATCTTGCAGAGTAGCGGGACTAAAGAATCCATCCAGCAAAGAAATCTCTCCGGCCGACGTGCCGTTGTCGTTGACGAGCTGGATGTCGGAAGACTGCATACTGTGCCCATATCGAAAAAAAGCAGTGGAAAATGACGAGGTGATCGATGGGTCTACGTTGGGGTCGTAGTTGTAGGCGGTCGGATCGGGAGCGTTGTTTCCGAGCATGGCGGGAAGGAATTCCTCGTAGGTGATGATTTGCATCTCCGCCCCCACGATTCGCCGCGCTTTCTGATAGATTGCTTCGTCGGTGAGTAAACGGTTGTGTGCCTTCAAGAGGTCAGCCAGGCGATTGTGTTCGCGCACAAAAAGAGCATGCGTCGCCGTCAAGCCTACTTGTTCATTACCGCGGACATCGCCTGTAAGGAATAAAGAACTCCCAAGTCCCAGTGGGTCGTCATTTTCGAGTCCTGCCGTGTTCATTCCGGGGAGCAACCCACTGGCTGTGGTGACCAGGCGGCCACTGACGCCGGTTCGCAGGGCATTTGCTCGCATCGAGTCGGATCCATAAACGTTTGAAGCGTCAATAAAGGACGTAACCGAATTGATTTGTTCTCGCCAGTTCGGTCGAGGGCCTGTGGGGGAGGGCACTTGGTTGGTATTGCCCGTATTGGGCGCGTAGTTGGACCGGTTAAAAGAAATCGGATTGGGGCCAAGGATATCAAGTGGGTCATTAATCGGAATACTAAAGTCACCCGTGCCTCCCGTAACCAGAACGTCGTTTGCAGCATCAGTTCCTGTAAGGTCCATATCATGCGTGAGGAATTGGCCCCACTGGACGACCCAGTCGCTGAGGTTCCGATCGTTATAGACCAGGGCGGTTTGAGCACTGATCGCATTGCTCACATCTCGTGGATTTGGCCAGGCTGGAGAACTGGTCTCGCCATAGATCAGGTCGCCAAATCCATCCGGGTAATCTGCCGGATACCCTGTGCGAACCAGGGGTGTGTTTGCTGCACCCCAAAATCGCTGGCCAAGGACTGGATTGTTGCGAAATCCATCGATCGTGCGAAATTCTGCACGGGTCGATACGCCAAGAAGCCCCACAGCAAGCGCGACCGTAGCGCTGACAGAAATTTTCTGCATCACGATCTCCTCTGTTCCAGCCCCTTGCCCAAGGGCGCACCTCAAGCGAATTGAGATAGCTTCCCGTAAGTTAAGAACCCAAACACGAAGCGAAAGTTTCGCGAGAAATTCGGATTTTTCAGGTTTGCAGTTTCCGCCAATCGACATTGCGCAATATGCGACAAAATTGCTCTGAAAGTTGTTCAGAGAGGTCGTCAGAGCGTAGCAATTCTGACCGGTTTGAGAAGTTCTTTGCTACGGAGTTGACCAAAGTTGGGGTATCGTGATCCCCCATCCTGGGGAGATGCGACCCGTAACCGACCGGGTGGCTGATCTCCTCTCCAACAACCCAGGCTAGCCGCCTGGCGTTATGTCGCGAGAGATTTGCTGACTTTCCGCCCCTTTCGTGGAGAGTTGGTCGGGCCATCATCGGCTTGTGGCTTGGCCACCGCCTGCTGCCGGCTTTTCCGTAAGAATGGGGCAAATGGAGTTGAATTCAGGGTGCGGTCCTCACGATGAATTCAGGATTCTCCAGTCGTTTTTGTTGTTTATGATCAAGCACAACCCGCTTAAATTTTCCGGTCGTGCCATCATAACGAAGAATCTGGTTCGACTTACGGCTCGCAACGTAGAGGTCGTTCTCCGGGCCCCAGGCAAACCCGGAGGGCCGCTTCAGGCCACCCGCATTGTGTTTGACGAATGTATCCAGGAACTGCCCGGTTTGACCGTCGAAGCGTAGAATACGGTTGTTACCCGAGGATCCAACGTAGAGGTGGCCATCAGGTCCGTAATGTAACTGGACTGGCCGGTTGAGTTTGCCTTGCTTCGCGGGGATGAAAAATCCTTTGAATTGACCGGTTTTGCCATCGTACCGCAGTATTGCATTGTTATCGCGCCCCGCCACGAGCAAATCGCCATCTGGGTGAAAGGCGATGCCGCGAACGGATTGGAGCCCACCGGCGCCCGGAACCACAAAATCGCCTTTGGCTTTACCCGTTTTGCCGTCGAACCAAACGACCCCATCGTTGTCTTGACCAGAAACGTAAAATTGACCGTCGGGCCCGAAAATGCATTGGTAAGGGTGTACCAGTCCACCTCCAGAAGCAAAGGACTTTTTAAATTGACCTGTGCGGCTATATCGGAGAACTGCCCAGTTGAATTTACCTGCACTGCAAACAAACAGTTCGCCATCTGGTCCGAAGGTGATCCCACGCGCACTGGCCAGCCCGCCTGAACTTGGTGAGACAAGCGTCTCGAGTGATTTATCCTGATCGTTGTAAAGCAACACATCGTCGCCAGAGTGTGTTGTGATGAGCCATTTGGCACCGAGCAGCGAGGGAATAACCACAAAAATTCCCAATGCTGGTATCGCACGATTTTTCATTGCGAGTCCCAATCGATGATGCCATGGTGCTGTTCATCGACCGTTTGATTGAATGTATCTTCAATCTCGTCGCGATTCATGTGCGAAGGTCCGCTGAAGATCAGGCGAAACGAATGCTTTTGAAGGTTTTTACGTTCCCCGATAATCCGATAGCCGTTTTGTTCGAGTTCCTTACGATAGGCGTTTGCAGCCTCGGCAACGGCCCCCTTGTGAAGTCCCTGGACATTAATCGAGTAGGTGGTGCGGCTGTCGACGATCCAAACAAGGATAAATGCAAAGGCTGTTGAAATTATTGCAACGTGAGGCAAATCGATTCCGGCGCACAAACCAATAACGGTGGCGAGAATGACCCGGCCAGTTGCTGTTGCTGGTCCGACGTTGGTGCGAAACCGTAACAGCCCACCAATGCCGAAAACGACAAAGCCAACAACTCCCCCGAATTTCAGGACCACCGTTCCGATAATCGCGGCGATGACCGCGTACAGAATAAAGGATTTGGGCGATTCTACCGCTTCCAGGTTATCGATTTGGCGATGTGATTTCGGATGGTAGGCGATGATGGCTGCCAGGAGAGCTGCCAACAGCAGTCGACTGATGAAGGCGAACAGGAACGGGACATCGGTGAATCCGTCCCAGCCTTCGCCGGCGAGCATCTTCTCCGTTGGCTCAAACATTCCAGACAGGTTCGTCATGAGAATCAACGATGTGGTATGCATGAACTTTCCTAACCAGTTGGTGGAACAGATTGTCCCGAAGAATCAGCGGGCCAAACCCTCACGATGGTAGATACCAGGGTCGACGTGGGTAACGACAAATATGCCAATCGTGAAAAAGCATAAATCGACTTGAGTTCAGGGGCAAAGTCAGATCGAGGCCTGGACCGCACCAGGCCCTGTTGTTCCTACATTGCGCTGGACACGTGGTTGCCAGGGCAGGTTGGAGACTTGAAATATGGCACCGGTTGCACACGGGGAAGGATGTGGGATCATCAGGTGATCTTGAAGTTCAGACTGGCTGGTGATATCAACAGGTGGAGCCTCAATATAAGCGGCAGAATTTTTCGGAAAATTGAGTTTGGTGTCAGCGATGAAAACCACGAATAAACCTTGCGATTAACGAAAGTACGAGTAATGCACGGTATGGATTTATTTCGCCTGGAAGGGCGGGTCGCTCTGATCACGGGAGGATCCAAGGGGCTTGGCGAGGCGATGGCAAGAGGGTTGGCGTCAGCCGGTGCCGACATGCTGTTGACGAGTCGAAACGAAGTTGAGGTTCAACAAACTGCAGAAGATATCGCCGGCCAATATCCCTCGAAGGTGATCGGACTGGGCGCCGATGTCACAAAACCGGAGGATGCCCAGCGGGCTGTGGATTACGCCGTCGAAAAACTTGGCAAGATCGACATTCTCATCAACAACGCCGGGATCAATATTCGAGGGGCAATTGAGGACCTTGCGCTTGAGCAGTTTGAGCAGGTGATGGCAACCAATACCACGGGACCCTGGTTGATGTGCCGGGCCGTTGCACCTCATATGAGGCGTGCGGGTTATGGTCGAGTGGTCAACATTTCCAGTACTCTTGGTGCCGTCGGGCTGGCCGATCGAAGTCCCTATGCGACGAGCAAAGGCGCGCTCATCATGATGACGAAAGTACTCGCATTGGAATGGGCTGAACAGGGAATCACGGTCAACGCGATCTGTCCCGGGCCGTTCTTGACCCCCATGAATGAGCCGGTTGCCAATACGGAATTTTCAAATCACGTGATCGGGAGTTGTGTGGCAATGCGCCGGTGGGGTGAACTTCACGAGATCCAGGGGGCGGCCATCTACCTTGCATCGGATGCTTCGAGTTTTGTGACAGGTACCACGTTGTTTGTAGATGGCGGTTGGACAGCTCAATAACCGATTGTTTTGCTGCCCGCAGCACAAACGACCAGACCAGCGATCACACAACTGCTGGTGGGGTGTGGCGATGAGCGAGAAGAGATAATCGATGGGACCTGTTGGACTTACCAGCTATTTGCCGGCTCCTGGTCACCTGTCGGGTTCCCCGAATCGGGGACAGTTGTTAGCATCGAGCGTTACTTCGATTGCACCAGAACCAGCAGGCTTCCTGCCATGCTTCAACTAAAACGGCCCGTCGCAGATCTCTGTATTGTGTGTAGTGACTTTGTCGAGTCGGTTCATTTCTATCGTGACTTGCTCGGTCTTGAAGAGGTGCTCGACATCCGTATCCCGGAAGAGACGGCGATTGGCGCGCAGCTCGCTCCGCACGCCTTCCGTCAAATTCGTGTGAAGGCTGGGGAGACGCTCATCAAGTTAATGGAGATCGAGTCTCCCCCCAAGCCGAGGACCTGTGAATTTCAGGCCGGGGTTCGCTGGCTGACATTCATCATCGACGATGTGCCGGCGACAATTAAAAATCTGAAGGCACGTGGCATCGAGTTCATGAGCGACCCGGTTCGAGCACCCGATGCCGAGTGGATCGTATGTGCCAAGGGGCCGGATGGTATGTTGATCGAGTTGGTGCAGCCGTTCGACGAGTGAGGATTTGCAACCCTGGTTCGGCAACGAACCTTGTAATGATCCAGACCATGGCGTCGGGAGTGCGAGGCGGGGTTGTTCGGTCGGTCGGACTTGTGGAGATCGCCGCGCCCACCCTGTTGCGGTAGACGATCAAACAACGAGGTTGGGTCGCGGTCTTCTCATTGTGGAAAAGCCCAGCAATGTGATCAGTCCCAGTATCCCCGCTGCCGGTTCCGGGATAGCAGAAGGCGAAACGTTACCTCCCGAACCGACGACATTGCCAAAGTGATTTTTCCAGAGCGTGTAGTCAGCGATATTGATCACGCCGTCGCTATTGCCATCGGCCACCAGCTGGTAGGTTGAGCCGAGAGTGTCGCGCCATACCGTGTAATCAGCCGCATCGATGAAACCATCATGGTTGTAGTCGCCAGTGAGTGTTGCAGCCGACGGGCCGACCGTCAGTTCTTCAGATAAGGCATAGAGCGTAAGGTAATCCCTTGTAATCGGAGGCGCCATGAAGTTGAGCCATCGGTGTGAATCATCGGAAGTCGGGTTCGGACGTCCACACCAGGCAAAATTCCCGCCGATGTCTCCCAGGGTAAAACCGATCGCAGCTGTGCCGTCGAGACTGGTACCAGTCCACACATCGGTGAAGTTGACTGCTCCCGATTCGTTCCAGGCCAGAGAATTGCTCAGGGAGCCGTCCCACATATCGACGTATCCCGTTGCGACCAGATCAAGATTCATGTTGTAAACCGGGGTCGTCGCCCCAATTACCACATTGTCTCGCGCGTGTACGCTGGACGTCGAAGCAACCGCTTTCCAGGTGACTCCTTCGCTTTGGCCAATCCCGACCGTATCGGCGTTGCCTTGAACGATGGTGTTATAGGAGGAGATATCGTTGGAGGTTGCATCCGTGGAACTGCTCGAATTGAAGATCAGGTGGTATTTGTCGCCCGGGTTCAGTCCCTCCGGCACCGGAAGCTGAGCATACGCTACCTGGGAGAGCAACCAACATGAAGCTGCGATTAACAGCGTAGGTCGCTCAGTCGCAAAGAAAAATTTTTCGGTGAATAGGTGTAAATGTAGCGGCATCGAGCAAGCGGCAAAAAATGTCCAAGGCTGGGATACTTCCTTTTCAATATAAACGGGTTTGCTGTTCTGACAAGGAATTGCATGGTTTTAACGTTTGAGCGGTCGCGGTGGTACCCGCTAAAGTGGATAAGACCAAATATGCAGGCCAGGTAGACCATGCGAGCCTTCTTACGCGATTGCCTGGGGACGTGACGTTGCCTTCGGGGGAGACACGTGCTTTTGGGGAAATTCACGGGCGGAAATAGTTTTTTGCCGTTGGGATGTTGCGACTTATGATGGAGTTGGGAGTCCGTTGGATTTGTCCTACCATGTACTCCATTGTGTTGAGGGTCTTTGTAATGAAGTTGCAAAATCTTGGTTGTATTACCGCATTCGTATTGAGCACTCTTTACGGTCACGTTGCTACTGCGCAGCAGGAGGTTTTACCGGCGGAAGAGCCTGCCCAAAAATCCCTGGTCCAGCGGTATGATCCGTTCAACAACAAGCTGATCCCCGTGCCACCCGCGGAAATCAAGCCCGGGTTTCTTTACCGTCATTACAGCCTGGTCCAAGGACGAGATGTATGGAGTATCGCCAACGAGAAGGGGAGATTTTCCTACGCGATGGGGCAGGGGAGTATTCAGCCGGCAGCACGGCTAGACATCCGCGCCACTGCCCAGCAGACGGACCAGGTGCTCAGAGATGTTGCCCCCCGCTGGGCTGGCGCGTTGAAGTCCTTTGGGGCTCCCCCACTGATCATCTTGGACAAAAGTAATCAATGGACCCTTCTTCAGCGGGCGTCCATTCCCCAAATCATGGACCTGGATACGGGACGACGGTGGGAATGGCAGGGAAATCGACCGGTTGCGGTTGTCCACACAGGTGGCTACCGTTGGCGAATTGTCAACGGCAAGTACGTCCCGACGGCATTCTTTTTGCCGACGGTGACTCCTTCCTGTGCTCTTTGTTCGCCATGAGAACCTGCTCTGGCCAACATTTAAACCGTTGGGTCACACGGCCTGGTTGGCGACTCCCGCCAGAGAAGCCTCACGGGCAAGCTTGTCAGACCGTGGCGAAAGTACCACAATATCGGTTTGTTGATACCGTGGAGGAACAATAGCGATGTCTGAAAGGCACTCTCCATTGGCGAAGTTGGTTTCCAACCTTAAACAGCAAAAGGACCAATTGGAACTCAAACTTCATTTGGGTCGGGCAGAAGCGAAAGATCAGTGGACTCAATTGGAGACCAAATTAAAACGCCTGCAGTCGGATTTTGAGCCGATTTCCAATGCGGCCGGTGAAACGACCGAAAACGTGCTTTTGGCGTTAGAGCTGGCAGCTGGTGAACTCAAGAAGGGATACGACCGGCTCAGCGAAGTTATTGAAAAAAAGAGGCACTAGTTGCCGCTAATCAAGGTCACACTGGCGCCCTTGTTGTGTCGTTCTCGCTGAGCCTGGAGCGATGGTGGGGGATTGTTCCCGGGATCGGGATAAAACAATGAAACTTGCCGCGCTTACCAGACTCGATAAGGACGCGAAGCGGCTGCGCGAAATTATCAGTATCCTGGCCAAGTATGGGCTGGTCGACTGGCTCAAAGGAATCGATTTCGAGTGGATTCAGCACCGTTTGGTCGGACCTGAAGGTCAAAAACTAGCCGACCTTAAACAGTCAGTGCGGCTGCGTTTGGCACTCTCTGAATTGGGCACCACGTTCATCAAGCTGGGTCAGATGCTCAGCACGCGGGGTGACCTTATCGGCCAGCAGGTCGCTAACGAGCTCAAGGTACTGCAGGCCAATACGCCTGCCGATAGCCCTGAGCAGGTGCGGGCAACCTTTCTAGCCGATCTTGGTAAGTCTCCCGAAGAGAGCTTTGCGGAATTCGACCCGATTCCGTTCGCCTCGGCTTCAATCGGCCAGGTGCATCACGCGGTTCTCCACGATGGTGGAAAGGTCATTGTGAAGGTGCAGCATGCCGGAATCACCAACACCGTTCATCGGGATCTTGAGATTATGGCTGGACTGGCTGATCTCGCTGAACACCATGCCACACCGTTACGGCCCTATCAGCCCATTGCGACGACTTCCGAGTTTCGCAGGACATTACTTCGCGAACTGGACTTCACGCGCGAGCTGCGCAATCTGCATCAGTTTGGCGAGAACTTCAAGGAGAGTGAAACAGTTCGTTTTCCGATTGCGTATCCGGAGTTCTCGTCGCAACGTGTTTTGACCATGGAGTGGCTGGATGGGGAGAGCGTAGCAGATGCAGAAGAACTTCGTGCAAAAGGTGTCGACCTCGCCGAGTTCGCCCAACGCGGCGCAAGCATATATCTCGATATGATCTTTCGCGACGGTTTCTATCATGCCGATCCACACCCGGGAAACCTGCTTGTCATGCCAGGTGGCGTTGTTGGGGTTATCGATTGTGGGATGGTCGGGCGACTGGACGGGGCGTTGCGAGAAGATTTTGAAGGCATGTTGCTTGCTGCCGTGAACGGAGATGCGGATGACCTTACCGAATACATTACACGCTTGGGTGAGGTTCCAGCTTCTATGAGTCGAGATGCACTGCGAGCTGAAGTCGGTGATTTTTCTTCAGAATACCTCACGCAATCGCTTTCGGATTTTGACTTGAGCGGGGCCCTCAAGGGTTTGATCGATATTATTCGCAACTACGAGATTGTTTTGCCCACCAGTTGCTCGATGTTGTTGAAGGTTCTGGTGATGCTGGAGGGGACTGCCCGCGATCTCGATCCCAACTTCAGCCTGGCGGAACTGTTCAAGCCTTATTACGCGCAAGCGATGCGGCGAAAGTTTTCCCCAGAGAGGTTATGGCATCGAACCCAACGTGCGGTGCGCGATTGGGACCGCCTCATCGATGTGTTCCCCAGGGATATGGCCGATATTCTGGGTCGTGTTCGCAAGGGTAGCTTCGATGTGAATCTGCAGCACCGACGGATGGATACGATCGTGAACCGCCTGGTGATGGGAGTCCTCTCGGCCGCCTTGTTTGTTGGCTCGGCAGAACTTTGGAGCCGGGCGGTGCCACCCCTCTTTCATGGCATTTCGGTCCCGGGAGCCGCTGGTTGCGGTGTCGCTGTCTGGCTCGGGTTCCAGTTAGTGAAGGCCATCAGGAAAACCGGGCGCCTGCACTCAAAAGATTAGCGGCAAACTTCATTCGCCACCGGTAAAGGCTGCAGGGATAACAACCTCGGTATCCAACGAGTGCAAGACAGGTGCACTCTTGATCGGAATCGGGGCCCCTAGTGGTTCCTTCTCCGAAGACCACGGCTGGTAAACAGATCCACACTCGGTGCAGCAACCGCCGTTCCCGCAGCCATAACCATAAGCCCACGGGCGCCTCGATCCGCACCCGCACTGAAGACCGGGGGGCAACGGGCCGCACACACACGGGTATGGCTTTTTGCAGTAGTCGGGGCAGCACCACTTGCAGATACAGTCGGGGATAGGGGGTGGGCACAACAGTCCCCACCAACCCTCCCGGCACAGAATCTGGTCCGTGGTTGCTGAGTACCCGATGGAACTGGTCAGCAGAAGGGTGCTGGCGACTAGGGCTATCAAAATTTTGTGGGTCACGAGTTTTCCTTCGACTGCAATAGTATTGGAGGGGGTTTGGTCTGCTGTTGTCGCGGGCGGAGGATAGTATGGAATGGAGTTCGGTTAATTTGTTGCGGGGCGATTTTCTTCTTCGCTGGTTGGTGTTTTGAAATCGAAGGTGATCATTTTCCGGGAGTACTCTTCGTGGTCGATTGGCCTCAGGCTATCTTCGTGGTTGATTGACCTCAGGCTAACCTTTGGGAGAGTCGGCAGCTTTTCGTCCATTTGATCGGGTTGCAATTCGTCCACGGGTGCGGATGGTATCACTTCCGGCGGGGGCGGGTTTTCTCCCTGGTTACTGCTAAGGCGAATCTGCCAGCCGCCTCCCAGTGACCGGTAGATAGAAATCAGACCCAGGGCGATATCCCCCTGTGAAGAGGCATAGGCATCTTGTTGCTCGACTAATGTATCCTGAATGGTAAAGACGCGGTTGAAGTTGACAGCACCTTCACGGTATTGAATCAGGGTCAATTCGAGGGCACGATCGGCAGCAGTTACACTTTCTTTAAGTATCAATGTTGCATCTTGAGAGTTGAGGAAACTCGTGACACCGTCCTCAACCTCAGTGTTTGCTTGCAGCACCACGTTTTGATATCCGAGTGCAAGAGCTTGAAACTCCGCTTCCTGAACGAGGATGTTGTTTTTGATGCGACCATAGTTCAAGACGTCCCAACTGAAGCCGGGAGATATGGTTCCGTTATTGCGGGACGGTATCAACAACCGTGAAAATTTTCCGGAACTGTAGCCGATCGAACCGCGAATCTGGAAATGGGGGTAGAGGTCCGCGACCGCCACGCCGATCTTCGCGCTCTGAGCAGCAGCGAGCCGCTCAGCCCGACGAACATCGGGACGGCGCCGCAGCAGTTCGCAAGGAATTCCCAAAGCAACACCTGGAGGTGCGGTTGGAATGCCAGCGGGTCCCAACTCCGGTAACATGTCGCGGGGTGGCGTACCCAGCAAGAAGCACAGGAGGTTGTTATGTTGGCGTAGTCTCGCTTTAAATTGAGGGATCAGTGCTTCGGTACGCTTCAAACTGAGGGTCGCTTGTTGGACATCGACCTCGGTGACAGCACCATTCTTGAACTGCACCTCGGTGATATGGAGGCTCCCTTGCTGGGTTTTGACATTGTTGTTGGCGTATTCCAACCGTTGCTGCAGAGTTCGAATATTGGTATAGGTCGTGGCGACCTCTGCAACCAGCAATACCAGAATGTCATCGTAGTTTTCGACCGAGGCATCCAAGTCGGCATCGGCGGCCTCGATGGCACGGCGGAAACGACCCCAGAAGTCCAACTCCCAAAGGAGGTTGCCTGAAAGCGTCCAGTTGTCAAACGCGCGAGGGATAGAAGCCCCCGACGACATGGGCAGGAATTTGCTGTATTGAGTGCGGGTGTATGCGCCGTTTAGGATTTGCGATTGTGGGAGCAGACTTCCGGCAATGACTGCCCTCTCGGCACGGGCTTCCAGGACACGCATCCCCGCTTCACGCAAAGAAAGGTTCTGCCGATACGCTTCTTCCACGAGCCGGTTGAGCACCGGATCCTTAAAAGTTTGCCACCAGGCGGCATCGTGGGATGGGTTGCTACTGACGCGGCGGTCGGCAGAATCAATCCAATCTTCAGCAACCGGCGCTGCTGGCTTCAAGTAATTGGGGCCAACTTTGAAGCCGTTGCAAAACCACTGCCGACAGCTGCAATAGGTTGCACAACCGCTAGAACTTGCCAGAACGGCCAAAATTAACCCAAGAATGCAAGCACGAGCAGTCACTTGCCCCTGAAATTTTTGATGCGGTGGGCCACCTTGTCCAGCTTCGATTTGGAGCTCATTATCGGGGAATTGCATGGTAGGCACTCTTCCTGACGCCGGCAATTTGATCGTGTTTGGAAAGACCAACCAGGACAAGCAAATTGGCTGGCAGCATCGCGCAAATCAGGACAACCGGCACGATACCGAATACTGGTTCTATCGGAATAACTGACTGAATCGGCTCATGCAGAAGTTTCGATGGAACACGAATCGCGGTTGGAAATCAGCCATGTGGATCCCGTCGTCGGCATTATCGTTATGGGCTAAATAATCGTTGCAGTCGACTTAACCCCACCCAGCTTTGTGTCCGCTGGAAAACCACCTGCACCGCCTTGTTTCGAGGAGAACCTGCATGTGGTCCTGAGCGATGTATCCAGATTCTGTCCCGTGAATCTGTAGGCTGGTTCAATGGATCAACCAGGCAATGCCGTGCACCGATAGCCCGGCTGGTGAACTCGCATGGACACGAAACGTGCTTTGACCGGACCGCCACTGCCTGTGATGCTACGGCAGGAAAATTGAGTGTCGTTCAAGATTTGAATAGTCGTGTTTGTACGCCTTTAAGGGAAGATAGGGTGTGGGTACGTGGTGAGTGGTCGACGCGATGGGGCTCCAGTCGAAAGCACAAATTTTTCAACATTTGGTTTGGGTGGATTGTAGAATAGTGAGGTTTGCAGGGGGTCTCACACGACCAACTTTCCGGGTTGTTTTCATCGTTGACCACCGGTCCCCGTTTGATTTGTTCATGTCAATTTTGCACCACGAATCAAGTAAAGAGTCATCATGAATCCTCTTTCCCGTTTGCTGAAACGAATCACGGTCTGTTTTTTGTGCGCCCTGTTCAGCGAGGTCTTGGTAGCACAGCCAACCAGTAGCTCGGTACCAGATGAAGAGCAGGGAATACGGGAGGCCGTCGTGGCCTATGAAGAAGCGTGGAACAAAGGCGATACCGCCGCTGTCATCGCCCTCTGGGTTCCCGATGGACGGTTCATCGATGACGCTGGGAACGAACACTCGATCAAAGACCTTGTCGAGCGAAAAATTTCCCCGGCAATCCCCGCTACGGAACCTCCAGAGCTTGATGTGAATATCAAGGAAGTTCAACTTGTCACACCTCGCGTGGCGGTCGTAGAAGGTACGACAGAATTAATGGGAGATACCAATTGTACGATTAGGCGGACCCGCTATTCAGCAATCCTGGTTCGCCAGGACAACAAGTGGCTGCTTGCAAACGTTCACCAACTCGAAGCAATTTCAATACCTACCTCGAACCCGTTACAAGAATTACAATGGATGATTGGCCAGTGGATGGGAACGAAGGGCGATACCGACATCTACAGTCGCGTCGAGCGAAGTGAAGGGGGACAGTTTATCACCAGGGTTTTTGAAGTAAGCGAGGCAGGAGATCGAAAATTGTCGGGTACCCAGATCATTGGCTGGGATCCTCGCACGCGACAAATCAAGTCGTGGTTTTTTGATTCCGACGGATCTCTTGGGGAAGGCCGGTGGGAAAAGTACGACAAGGACTGGATTGTCTCTGTTACCGGAGTCTTGCGCGATGGTCGGAGTGTTGCGGCTACCAACGTTTACACCCCTATCGATCAGAACAATATTTTGATGCAATCGTTACGTGTGCGGATTGGCGATGAAACAAGGCCCAATACCGAAACCTACATCGTCCGCATCGAATCAAAGTAAAGTTTGCAAAGGATCCATCCGTAAAATTATTTGCCGGCCGAGTCAGTAGACGCTACGGCGATAGGAGAGCAACATGATTTCCCCACCCCGACGACTCATGATCACCTGTTTCTGCCTGCTATTGAGTATGGCCAGCGTGAACCGCGCAGATGAGACACCCTCGACAAGCAACACCTCGCCCAACACGGCGGACCTCAACACCCAGAGCCAGGCTCGAGAAGCTGTTCTCAACAGTGCCGCTTGGAAAAAGGCTGAGCAAGCATTTAACGATTGGTTGTCTGTCCAAACGATCTATTCAAAGCCGCAGGTTGAATATCTCAAATTTCAGCTTCGGGACAATACCTCCAAAATGTCGGCCAGCGAGTTGAAAGCCTTTCTCGACCAGATGCAGCTCAAGCTCAACATTCTCCTGAGTAGTGACGTCACTGAAGCCCGCTCGTGGGTTGGCAGTAGGATGTCGGTACTCGCATCACATAAACGGGAAGAGATACAAAAACAGTTACCCGACGTCGTCAATATGACTGCGGCCCAGCTTGAGCAATATCTCTACGATTTTCAGCAAAAGCGGCAAACAAGCCAACAGGCGGAGCAAGCGGCAAGTCAATTCCGCCAGCAACAAAACCAGCAGATTCAACAATCAGTACAAATGCAGCAGGCATCGATACAGCAGGCGCGCGAGCGTGGCCAGAAAGCTGTTTCCAGTCAGGCTACGCGGCAAGTTCAGCAGGGGTATAAAGACTCGATGGAGAATGCAAGGTTCAACTCGTGGAACCCGAATCGCTATCGAGAGTGGGTTGTTCCCGCAGCCGCATATTTCGACGGCGGCTACCGCTGGTGAACTTTTCGTGGAAGGTTTGCATACCCGGTGGTGTGATTGCCTGTAGGAGACACAAGATCAAAACCAAAACTGCACGCGTGGGTGGCCTCGCTGTGGTCAAACCTGATAGCCCACAGAGCAGTCTACGGGGCAAGCCAGATCGGCATGGATGCTACCGAAATGGCTGAACTGAGCCCTTTTGTTCCCTCTCGCAGCTCCGCCAGGTTTTTCGCTGCGCAGGTTTCAGCCCAGGGCGTTGTTTCGTGTTCGAGCAGATCGCTTTCTTCTTCTGTTGCACCCCGAGCTGATGAAACGCGTCTCGGAGGTCCAGGCGGGTTCCCGCGGGAATCGTTCTCGACTGTAGCCAGGTCGCCAGCAGCTTGATTTGGTTTTCCCGATCAGATCTTCCGTTGGCAACGGATATACCGGTTATCGAGGATGACCCCAGGTTCATAATTTCGACCAGTTGGCGTTCGCACTGATCCGAGTGACTTACCATTCCGATATGGGAAGGCCATTCCGATATGGGAAGGCCGTTCCGAGATGGGAAGGTTGAAAATAATTTGGCAATGATTTCAGTTCAAGGAGAAAGAAAATGGCGAAAGAGAACACCCAAACGATAACGTCAGCAGACAAACTTATCGAACATGAGTTGACCCATATTAAGAATCATTGGGGATGGTTTCTTGCATTGGGAATTCTCCTTATTGTGGGAGGTGTTGCGGCACTTGCTTCTCCCTCGTTGTCCTCCTTATGGACTATCCTTGTTTTAGGTGTCATTCTAATTGTCGGTGGAATTTTCACGATTATCGGTGCGTTTTGGGCTGGTAAATGGAGCGCATTCTTCCTGCAACTTCTCATCGGCATCCTGTACCTTGTTGCGGGTATAGCAATTCGTGACACGCCGGTCGAATCATTGGATCTGTTAAGTTTATTTATGGCCGCATTCTTCATCGTCGCGGGCGCATTCAGGATTGTGGTAGCGCTCATCGAGCGGTTTCCAAAATGGGGTTGGGCCCTTTTGAACGGTGTCCTGACTTTGTTGATCGGGATCATCATTTACGATTCGTTTCCCTCGAGTGCCGACTGGGCTATTGGGGTGCTGATTGGAGTCGAATTGCTGTTCAATGGCTGGACATGGGTCATGCTTTCGCTGGCTCTGCGCGACGCGCCGCTGCCCCAGAAATCCGATTCGTAAAAGCTTGAGCCTGAACCTCCGGCAGGTTTGCTTAGGCAGTTCATTACAGTTTACAAGACGACACCCGGTTGCAGCTAAGCGACCGGGTGTTTTTGTTAAACTGGTTTGCTGGAGTTGGTTTGCGATCTGCTTTTGCTACATGTCGTGCGAACACACTTCGCTCAGTGAATTCCAGCGGGCCAGCGACCAGCCTGGAAAAGGTCTGCTCGCGACACGCAGGGACTTCTGTTTTGACTTGAGGTGCAGTTGCAAATTCCTGACTACAACAGGATTCCGTTATCAGGTTGCAGGGGTGACGGGACTACTTTTTCGCCCAGTTGTTGTCGAAGGTCAATTTCGATCGTCCGACAGATCGCGGTCATCGGGGTGTCGTTTGGCTTGTTTTCAAAGGGATTTTTTAGCTCGGCACCAAGCTGTACGGTAAAGATGAACACAAGCACCATGATGGGTATCACAACCAGTTCAATAACAGTGATTTCCTCACTTGCTGCCACAACGCAGATGGGAATGAGGACAGCCAGAAACCAGGCCACCGCTCGTGTAAAGTAGGCCACCCGATCGGGAAAGACGGTGTTTTTGATCCGTTCGCAGCCACCCTGGTGATTGCAGATTTCCGAGAGCGTGGCATCAAGCATCCGGTGTCCAAAGCCGTCTAGCAATCCCGCTTCTCGTACATCGTCAAGGCGTTGCCCCTGGGTCTGCAATAATTGCGCCGGTTTGTTAGCCATTTTTTCCAGGAGGTCAAGTTCGCCTGCTGGCAGGAAACTTGCCAGGTTTTGCCAGTCCTCCTCGCGACGCAGGCTCATGCGGAGGGCATTTGCATACGCGATTTGGCGGTAAACGAATTCCTGTTGCAACGCGCGGGCGGCTTCTCGCTGGTCGGGCTTGGTTCCAATAAGCGTGGTGGCTTGCCTCGCAAAACTCCGGCTGCTGTTGACAAGCCCTCCCCAGAGCGTGCGGGCTTCCCACCAGCGAGCGTACGCCTCGTTGACCCGAAACACCAGGAAGATCGACAGGGCAGTCGCCAACAGGCCGAGTGCGGCAACCTCAAAAATGGGGCGTTGCAAATTGATGTGATCGTAAACGGTGGCGAACTCGGCAAGGATGATCAGCACGACCACGCCCGCGATCGAGCGGAAGTTCCCTTTGAGCAATGAGAAGAAGTTTGTTTTGCCGTCGGTAATCATGGGTGAGATGAACGTATTGTTCGAGTTGGGATACCTGACATGTTGTTCGAGTTGGGATACCTGACATGTCACTTCTGAGTATAGTCGAGACAGTCGAGACGGCAATCGCAGGAAGGTTCCGTTGCCACACTGCCATGAATTGGTGGTTATAAACAAGGATTGGCGGTACTAAGCTACCGCTTGGCGAACGTGCGTGGTGCCGACAAGCGGTCACGACGGGTGCAGAACGGCTTGCCGAAGAGACCAACAGGAGTAGCTACCTTTGAGATCGGTGGGCGAACCTCAATCTGTAAGCGGTCCTCTGCACCCAGCTTTATTGCCAGTGGACACAGTTGCAACGATAGCACCGGTTGAGCGGGGCGGTCAGCCTGAATTGTTGGGAAACCCTGGAGAGCTTTCGTTGCCTGGAAGCAATTTGCAGGTAATCCTTGCCATGAAGGGTCGTTCTTGATGGCCCCTGCTGTTGCCACGGATGGAGATTCGAGCGGTGGAGTTCTGCTCAAACATAGCGACACGGTTCTGGTTGCCCTGCGGGTTGATGCTCGTTGCGTTCAGTGGTTGCTCACTGATTTCTCCACAAGATACCTGGACCAATGCCTGTTTGACGGTGCCTCATGTCGACGGGCCCGTCCCGAGCCATCTTATCGAGGCTGAGGCAAGCTATGCGGAGGCCCTCGAAGAGGAAGCCCATGGGGACCCGCAATGTATCGACTCGTATTTCGAGACGGCAGCCAGTACGTGGCTTATGCATTCGGCTTCCCAGGGACGTGCGCATCACCGGGCAAGTCAGTTGTACCGCTCCGCCTTGCGGCAATTGGTGCTCTCCGCCTCAAGCTCGGGTCGCTTTGACCCGCGGCAAGGAGTTCAGTTGTGTGACGGTACAGTCGTTCCCGTTTCTTACTACGGGTTCTCCTGGAAACCGGAGAACCTTGGCTCTATCGTGCCTGTTGGCGATTACACCTCAGCAGAACTCTCGCGACGGTATGCGGCTTCGGGGGTGGGGGTTCCCCTGGTCATTCTCGCACGGGATACGGCTCCTTACCAAAAGCAGGCTACGCCGTTCGCCGCCACGGTGTTGCTGCGCCCGCGCGGCGATGGTGATTCATGCGATTTTCGGCTTGAGTTCTACGATCCGCTGAGTGCTGCTTCGACGATCCAGCTTGGCGAACGATCGGTCGATCTTGCCCGAGACCTCTCTGCACCAATTGCGTACCAGGTTTCAAAACAGGGAGATTCGTGGTGGACCGAGTTTGTCCGGCCAGGGAACTCGGACGAGGAGGATAGGCTCTACATGATCGAGCCTTACCAGCCGGGAAAAATCCCAGTCGTGTTTGTGCACGGGTTGCTTTCCGATCCGCTGACCTGGGCAAACATGGCAAACGATTTACGGTCGACGCCAGAAATCGTGGACCGGTATCAGTTTTGGGACTTTCGCTACACAACCGGAGATCCATTCTTGACCAGCGCGGCTGAATTGCGCGAGCAATTGGTCTCGATACGCAAGATCTATGATCCTTGTGGCCAAGATCCTGCCTTTTCGCAGATGGTCCTGGTTGGGCACAGTATGGGCGGCATCGTTGCCAAACTCCAGGCCACCTCGAGTGGTAATGAGTTGTGGCAAGCCATCGCGAAAGAACCATTCAATACAGTCATCACCGACCAGGCGACCCGGCAAGACCTCAAACAAGCCTTCTTTTTTTTACCTTCGGTTGACGTGGCCAGCCTGATTTTCATCGGTACCCCGCACTGTGGATCTGACTTGGCGAATCGTCCGATCGGATGGCTGGGGTCGGCACTGGTCAAAGAGACACCTCAACAGAAAGCCCGCCGGGAACAGCTGGCCAGGGATAATCCAGGTTTGTTTCGTGGCGACCTGATCAACCACGCCCCCACCAGTATTGAGTTGCTAAAGCCCGATAGCCCTCTATTGGCCGCTACGAATCGTTTGCCTTACAAACCCGGTATTCTAATTCACTCAATCGTGGGAGCTGGCGATTGGACCTTGGGAGAGGGCCCGTCGGATGGAGTGGTCGCTATAAAAAGTTCCCGCCTTTACGGTGTTTGCAGTGAAAAGGTGGTTTATGCGAATCACGAGGGTCTCCAACGCGATGATGAAACGGTTCGCGAAGTGGCACGGATCCTGTTTGAGCACCTCCGCCTGTGCGATGGGGTGCCATGCAGCCGTTTGAGTCGGTGAGTCATTTTCTTTTCCCGCGATCAGAACGGCGCCAATCGCTGCATCCTGCTTGACTGGTCGTCAGATCTTGATCTGGGTAGTCGTGAAGGGAACGGACCTGGTTGGCCGTGCTCAAGCTCGGTGCGGATATTTCCAGCGATTACTTCGTTGAATTCTTACAGCAAAAAAGACTGCAGATTTGGTCTCCAACTGGTGCCAACCCGGTACTGGCCCCCAGCAGCACGCAGGAGGGGCTATTAAAGAATTCTTGCCTCGCCTGGCACCTTTCCAAAACATGTCCCTTGTTGAACACTTCGACAAAGATAACACTTGGGGTTCAGCAGATGGTACATCCCTTACCGGTTGATTCCCATGCAGCTTAGCGAACGACAACAGCAAACCATTGCCGCTTCGCTGACAATCATGGCCGGGTTGGTGATTGTCGCCGTATTGTTTGTGTTCTTTGTCGGGTTGGCACTCTTTATCCGCACTTTTTCTGACGTGTTGCTCCCACCTGCTGTAGCCGCAGTTGCAGCCTTGATCGTCCAACCCTATTACGACTGGTTGCATTCGGCACGACGGATCCCCATGCCTGTGGCGATTGTATTGGTGTTTCTCTCCATGTTGATCCCGGTCGGTATTTTTCTGGGATTTTTTGGAATGCTGATTGTTGAGCAGATACAGGAGTTGGTCGGTCAAATTCCGGTGTGGTGGAATCAACTCGTAACAAGTTTCGAAAAACATTGGCCTGATGTCCGCGATTTTTTGGACAAGAATCCCCTTGGCCAGAAAATTGTTCATGCCATGCGAGGGCAGGGGCCCTTATTTGCCACGGGGCTCGAATTCTTTGCCAGCACCTCGATGGCTGCGGGGAGCAGTGTGGCGGGCTGGGTTGCTGCATTGTTCAGTTGGGTCGTGACTCCTGTCTACTTTGCATTTTTCCTGATTTCAAGATGGAAGACCGTCAACGGGTTGGAGAATTATCTCCCTTTCTTAAAAGAAGAAACACGAAACGACGTTTTCTTTCTGGCTCGCGAGTTCGTTCACATCCTCGTCGCTTTCTTCCGCGGACAAATCGTGATTGCAATCCTGCAAGGCCTTTTGTTAGCCATTGGTTTCAGTATTGCCGGGCTGGAGTATGGTTTGTTGCTGGGATTTCTGCTCGGGTTTCTCAATGTGATCCCCTACTTGGGTAGCATCTTGGGAATTGCGATCACATTACCGTTGGCCTATTTCCAGGAAGGGGGAGGGCCAGTCACGCTGACGTTTGTCATCGTCGTTTTCTTGATCGTCCAAATGATCGAAGGGTATTACTTGACGCCCAAGATCATGGGCGGACGCACCGGCTTGCACCCGATAATGATCATTTTTGCCATTTTCTTTTGGGGGACGGCCCTGGGAGGGATTATGGGGATGATTCTGGCAATTCCGCTGACTGCGTTTCTGGTCGTTTTTTGGCGACTGGCCAAAGAGAAATACATCGCTGAACTGGTGTGACAGTTTAACTCCCCAAGGCAAATTCGAAAATCCAACACAAGCTCCAAATTCCGGGTGTCTTGCTGCAACGTTCCGCACCATCGAGCCGGCTGTGACGGAAGGTCTGAGGTCGGTTTTAGCGGTTGTCGGACTTCGTCATCCCATGGATTATCGTGAGGGCATTACGTGTTGTGGTTCGCGGGAAACGGGGGGTGTAACCAGAATTGTTGTATGATAGAAGGAGCCCCACGGCTCCCTTGGATCAGTACGTTTGTTTAGTATACCAAGCAGTTGTTTGGGCTGTTAATGTGAAACTCCTTGGCTTGTTTTGTCGGAGAATATACGGAGAAAGATGATGAAGTTCTTCCCTGGTTTTGCGATTCTATTTGTCCTGGGCTGGGCCACTGCGGCGCGCGCACAGGTGCTTAGTTACCATGCATCCACGGCAGGCGAGAGTTATGCTCGTGGTGCGAGTGATATGATGCGATCAGCTGGGGATCGCAACCTTTCCAACTCTCAGGCGGCCATTAATATGCAGGATGCCTACTCCAAGGGGATTGACAACAGTATCAAGTCAGTCAACGCGTTCTGGGAGCGGCGTGACATCTACAACGAACACTTGGCAAAAAAAAATTATGAGATTGGCGAGCATCGCAAGCGGGCGCTTGCCCGTAATCGTCTCCAGCCACTGACCCCGAGTGAGTTCGATCGGAGCACCGGGGCCATTACCTGGCCAAAAGTTTTGACGCAACCTCAGTACGACCAGTACCGGGATACGCTCGACGAGTTGTTTCTCAAGCGAGCAAAAAACGGCTATTTAACCAGCGATGATTATTTAGCAGCCCAAACGGCTTCCAGAGACTGGCGGCAGATGATGGCCAAGCAACAGGACGTTTATCCCGGCCCTATCCTGGATCAAATGACTCGGTTCGTCCTGAAGATCAACCGTGAACTCAATAATAATCTGAGCTAGAGTCAGGTGATCTTCACATCCATACCGCTCCGCTTGAGCGGCCCCCCCCCTCTTTACCAATTCCCGGAGCCGGTAACTGATGAGCATAAATTTCCTTCGCACCCAGGTAAGCAGACTTTTAAAGATTTGTCTCGTGACTGGTTTGCTATCGACTTCGGCTGGAGCTCAGCAAGCGAGCATTGGGGATTTGCTGAAGGTGGCAATCAAGGGAAATGGCCAGCAACAGTATCATGCGATTGACGACTTGGGCGAGCGTCGAGAAGACGCCGAGCTGGTTGTTCCGCAGCTGGTGAAACTGTTCAAAAGCACTGATCTCCAGGTGGTTTGGCGAAGTGCACGTGCCGTGGGTGACTACGGTGAATTAGCCAGGTCAGCGGTTCCGGGATTGATCAAGCTGCTGTACAACAAAAACTCAACGGTACAGTTTCATGCAGCCATCGCGCTGGGTCGCATCGGCGACAAAGCTGAAGCAACCGTTGATGCGCTGGTGGAGCGAGTCACCGATGAAGACGGACACGTCGCCCGAGCAGCGGTTGCAGCCTTGCGCAATTTGAAGCCTGATCCGGCGGTTGTTGTGAGCGCCCTGGCAAGCGCGCTCAAGTCCAACGACCATGCTGTGATCATGCATGCCGTCGAGGCTGTCATCGAAACTGGCGAAGGGGCGGTACCTCTGTTGAACCAGGCTCTGAAGCAACCCGCGACTGCATACATTGCCTGCGTTGCCATCCATGAAATTGGCCCCGACGCAGCCGGGACGGTTCCAGGGCTGACGGCGTTGCTCGGCGACACGGCGCATTCTAAGGTCTTGATCGAGGCGTTGCTCGCCCTGGCCAGTATTGGACCGGCTGCGAAATCAGCCGCTCCCAAAATCGCACCCTTGCTCGAACTGAAAGAAGATACGACGGTTCCAGTCGCGGCTGCCTACGCATTGGGCTCAATCGGAGCCAAGGGGCAGGAGTCAGCTCTGCGTGCCGCACTGACCATGAAAGAGCCCTTTTTGCAGATGGTGGCGGCCTGGTCGCTTGCAAAACTCAACCCCGATAATCAAGCGGACATGAAAGAGGCGATTAATCATCTCACTCAAGGTCTGGCAAGTGATGATCCAATGGTTCGCACGACTGCAGCGCACACCCTGGCAACGCTTGACGCACCCGCTGAAGCGGTCGCCCCAAAACTGGTTGCCCTTGCCAACGATCCCGATCCCCATGTTTCAGCCAACGTTGTCAAAGCCTTGGTAAGTCTTGGAGATCGGGCCATCCCGTATGCCTGCAGAGGACTCCAGAATTCCGAGAGACGCAAACTGGCCGTGCGCGTTTTGAAGAAAATGGGCCCCAACGCGAAAGCCGCAGTCGGCTGCCTGGTTCAAGCCCTCCAGGTCGATGATCCAGGTTTCCAGTCAGATGTCCAATTTACCCTGGCTGCCATCGGACCGGATGCAGCCCCCGCCACCGCGGCCCTGGTCGAGTCGCTCTCGAGCAAGGATGATCGGGTACGGCATAGTGCCCTGTACGCGTTGCGGAAGATTGGTCCTGGAGCCTCGGCTGCCAGGCAGCGTTTACTCGCAGAGTTGCAGGAAGAGGATTTTGATGCACTGGCTGCCGCTTGGGCTTTGGCGCAGATCGCTCCTGACGATAAGGCCGTAGCGATCCAGCTGCTCCCGGCGCTAATCCGTGGACTGAATAGTTCCGATCACCATGTGCGGGCCGATTCGATTGAAGCCCTGGTTACCTGCAAGGCGGCCGGAGAGAAGGCGGTTCCTATATTGACCGCGATCGCGCAAAAAGATGACGATCCCGCAATGCGGGCGGCAGCCGAAGAGGCGCTGGAACACATCGCTGGCAAGCAGTGAGTTGGCAGGATGACCTGCTAAATGGCGATCATGGGCAACCTTTGGGTTGCCCTTTTTTCTTTCAAACTACAACTGCTTCGCTTAGCCGTGGCAACAACATGCTGCGAAGCCCCATAGGATGTTCAAGCCTCATCATGCTGGAGGAACACTCCCCACACCTACCGGGTTGGTCTACAGCAAATTGAATGCTTCCCCAATCAACCAGTTGGATACCGCGAAAAGTAGTGCTGCAAGGAGGGCATTTCCAAAGTTGCTGATACGAAACCCCGGGCCGATTACTGATGTGAGTTTCAAAAACAATGCATTGATGATGAGCATCATTAGCAGTTGGATTGCATGTTTCAACGTATTTGCGAGATCCGCGCTGGCCAGCAGCCCGGCAATGAATCGGCTGACGTGAATCGAAAAGGGTTCCAGAAATGCGTGCAGGACACCGAGGATCAGGGCGGCTATCAAAGCAGTAACCCAGTTGTCGACTTCGAATCCTCTCAATAGTTTTGAGATGACCAACAGCACAATCGAAGTCGTAACGATATGTATCAAGAATTCCATGTAAGTCTTTAACTTAGCTGGAGGTTGTCGTGGTGAAGCAAATGTCATGCCACCAGGTGGCGGATTTTTGGGTGTCCCACTCTCCTGAGCAGGAGCAGGCAGACAGGGCACGTTCCAGCTCCAGAGCATCGCCGTAACGGTCTTCTGGTAATTT
>Ga0310121_10001353_pt1 | contig 25268 bp, 18 predicted proteins | sample CB27_Tmax_986_MG_FD_203504 | JGI IMG/M metagenome (GOLD analysis project Ga0310121, IMG submission 203504) | Marine microbial communities from Western Arctic Ocean, Canada - CB27_Tmax_986 | ecosystem: Environmental > Aquatic > Marine > Oceanic | place: Canada: Western Arctic Ocean | collected...
GCAAGAAAATAGAATATAAAAACGAAGATATTACTACTCCATTAGGTATTTCAACAGAAAGTTTAATGATCGAAAAACCAGTACTTGCAACCATTTTACGAGCAGGACTTCCACTTCATCATGGTTTGCTTAATTATTTTGATCGTTCAGATAATTGTTTTATTTCAGCTTTCAGAAAGCATAAAAAAGGAGGGAATTTTGAGATAAAAATTGAATATATGTCTTCTCCAAGTTTAGACGAGAAAACAGTTGTATTATGCGATCCTATGTTGGCAAGTGGTAATTCAATGGTATTAGCAATAAAGGCGCTACTTTCAAAAGGAAAACCAAAACATATTCATATTGTAGCTATTATTGCTAGTGCAGAAGGAATACAATATCTTAAAGAAAATACACCTTTTAGGAATTGCACATTATGGTTAGGAGCTCAAGATGCTGAAATGACTTCACAATCGTATATTGTTCCAGGTTTAGGTGATGCTGGGGATTTAGCTTTTGGAGTTAAATTATAATTTATGAATTGGGCAGCAATATCGTTATTTGGAGTGTCGACTGTTAAATTCCTGTTTGCTCCTTTCGGCGGCAAAATTGCTGGATTAACATTCATTGAAACCTACGTAAGTTGCTGTTCTGGTGCTATTTTGAGTGCGGCAATCTTTTACTTTTCAGCAAATTATTTCATAAAGAAAGCCATTGAAAAAAATGCGAAAATTAGGCAAGACTTTCTAGATAAGGGGCTGCCAATTCCTGTAAAAAAACACTTTACTCGAATGAACAAAGGGGTGATAAGAATGAAACGTTCCATCGGAATTATTGGAATTGCATTTTGGGCACCATTTTTCTTATCCATCCCTTTAGGAAGTATTATAACTGCTAAGTTTTACGGGCACAATAAAAACACATTCCTATTGGTCGTGGTAGGGATTTTTCTGAATGGATTAATCACAACTGGAATCACGTATCTATTTTAACTAATACATGAAGCACATTTTTTTCGATCTGGACCGAACACTTTGGGATTTTGAAAAGAATTCCCACACTACTTTGCTGCAGCTTATTTCTCATTTCAATTTGACAGAAAAAGGCATAGATACTCCTGAGAGTTTTATTAAAAAGTATAAGATTCATAATGCAAAGCTGTGGGATTTGTACAGAGAAGATAAAATTAACAAGAAGGAATTAAGAAGCAAAAGATTCTTGATGGCTTTGGCGGAATACGGGATTGATGATAAGGATTTAGCAGAGCAGTTTGGCTTGGCCTACATAAAGCAGTCGCCATTACAAACCAACCTATTTCCTTTCTCTCATGAAGTATTATCTTATTTGAAAAATAAATACACTTTACATATTATTACTAATGGCTTTGAAGAAGTACAACATATTAAGTTAGTGGCTGCTGATTTAAAACAATATTTTGATGTAATTGTTACTTCTGAAAAAGCGGGGGTTAAAAAACCTAATGCTAAAATATTTGAATTTGCATTTGAACAAGCAAATGCAAAAGCAGAGCAGAGCATTATGATAGGGGATGATTTAGCGGTAGATGTATTGGGTGCTGAAAACGCAGGGATGCAAGGAATTTATTTCAACCCAAACAAGGAGGAGCACAAGCAAGAAGTTGTGCATGAAATATTTTGTTTGAGTGAACTTATGACTCTATTATAAATCCTGCTCTACTTAAATCCTCCCAGAAATCAGGATAGGATTTTGACACTACTTCACTATTTCTAATTGTAAGTTCTGCATATTTAAGGCTTAAAGGAGCAAAACTCATGGCCATTCTGTGATCCTTATAGGTTTCAATTATTTTACTAGTGCTTAGTTTTTTTAGTTCATTTTCTACCGCCTTTTCTCTATCTGTTTCCTTATTCTTTAAGGTAGAAATCCCTGTAATTTTAGTAATTTTATTTAAAGCAAATAAAGTGCATTTTAAGGATTGATACATATCAGGTGTATCTATCAGATCAATTGCTTTTGGGAATTTCTGAATCTTATTTTTAGTCAAGGTTAAAATGTTATTCTCAAAAATAGAATCAATTCCAAAATCTTTAAATATAGTTTTTACTTTTGCATCTCCTTGCATAGATTTTTGATATAAACCGTTTAATTTTATATTACAGTTTTCAGTTAAGGCAGCTATCTGAAACCAAAATGTAGCTGCTGACCAATCCGCTTCTACTGTATAGTTTTTGCCAATGTAATCCTGCCGCTTCACCACTATTTCATCTCCATTCCAAGAGTGCTTTACACCAAATTCCTCCATTAATCTCAAGGTCATTTGAATGTAAGATTTTGATACGAGATTGCCTGAAATATTTAAGATTAGTCCGTTTTCTAAAGTAGGTGCTATTAATAAAAGGGAAGAGATAAATTGGGAACTTATAGAGCCGTCAATTGTTATTTCTCCTCCTAAAATTGCGATTCCTTTTATTTTTAAAGGTGGAAAACCGTCTTTTTCTAAATAGTCAATTTTAGCTCCTAATAGTTGTAAAGCAGCTACTAAATTCTGAATGGGCCTTTCTTTCATTCTATCCGTTCCTGATAAGATATATTTCTTTCCCTTTTGTGTTGCAAGGTAAGAAGTGAGGAAACGAAAAGAAGTGCCTGCCGCACCCACATCAATTGTATTTTCAGTAGTATTTAGTGCATTTTTAAGGCTATTGGTGTCGTCAGAATTGGATAGATTTTTAATTTCAAAATCCTGTTTACAGAGCGCTTGTATTATAAGCAATCGATTAGAAATACTTTTGGAAGATGGTAAATCAATCTCACAATTCACAATTTTTGTAGGATGAGAAACCTTATAATTCATCAATAGAAAATAAATTATCGATACTACAATTTCCTATTCCACTGAGTAAGGAAAAATTTATTTTTCCGCTTTGGTTTTTCTTGTCGTTTGTTAAATATTTTGCAATTTCTGACTTGGGAGGACAATGGGGTAATGCAAAATTAGAGAGGATGAAATTTTTAATTTCACTTTTCTCCTGCCTGGTAATATTTGATAATTCTAACTCTAAAATTACGCCTAAAAAAACTGCCTCTCCATGAAGGATGGGAGTTCCTTTTTCTAAATAATAACTCTCGATTGCATGCCCAAAAGTATGTCCGAAATTAAGCTGCTTTCTTGCATTCTTTTCAAAAGGATCTTCTAAAATAATTTTATTTTTTAGTTGAACAGATCTTGCAATTATATCTTCCCAATCTACATCAGAAAAAGAAGTTTCTTTTAGCTGATTCCATAAGTTAACATCAGCAATTAACGTATGTTTTACTATTTCTGCAAAGCCAGAATTTAACTGATTTTCTCCAAGGGTTTCTAAAAATTCAGGATAAATGAGAACTGATTTTGGATTTTTAAATAATCCAATTTGGTTTTTTAGTCCATTAAAATCAATTCCTAATTTTCCACCAACAGAAGCATCTGCCATAGCCAATAATGTAGTTGGAATTTGAATAAAATCAATCCCTCTTTTATAAGTAGAAGCTGCAAAGCCTCCCATATCGCCAATTACACCTCCACCCAAATTAATTAGTAGTGAATTTCTGTCAAAATTATGTTTGCTAAGTTCTCCCCAAATTAAACTACAAGTTGAAATATTCTTATTTTCTTCTCCTGATTGTATCTCAATTATTAGGGAGTTTGAAAGTGAAGGAAGTTTTGCTAACAAAAGAGGAAGACAATGTTCTTTTGTATTTTCATCCACCAAAATGGCAAGAGTAGAATAGTCCGAAAAATTAAAGTGTGCTAAAGATTTTTCTCCAATACATACATCATAATTGTCTGACTGGATTATTTTCATTCCGTTATTTCAACAAGCGGATTTCCGGTACAACCATTTGGATAAGCAGTGCCCAAAATGGTACTGATGCTTGGAGCAATATCTTGGATATTTACCTTTTTATCAGTTTGTCCTTGCGGGATTGTTCCTCCCCAAAAAATAAGTGGCACATGAGTGTCATAACTATAAGAAGAACCGTGTGTAGTGCCTCCGGTAGACCAATATGATGATAGCCATCCGGTTTGCAAACTCACAATTACATCTCCTGATCGTTTTTGGTTATATCCTCTTTGTACCAAGGAGTGAAATGAATTCTGATATTCATTTTCGTTTAATTGAGTAGCTGTGTAAGTATTTTTTACCCATTCATATTTTAAGAAAAATTGGGCACACTTCCTTTGAATTTCTTCCATATTTATTTTCTTATTTGAAATCAAGTCATGATTTAAAAACAAATGGTTGTTTGAGTAATTTTTAATCCAATCTCCCTCTCCGTATATAGTATTTAGATGAGCGAGTAACTCAGTTTTCATGATAGAACCATCAAAATAACCAGCAGGAATATTTCTTTCTAAAAGTTCTTTTGGTTCTGAAACCACCCCATGGTCAGCAGTTAAGAAAACAATTGCATTTTCAAAGCCAACATTTTTTTCAATCTCTTTTAACAGCTTTGCTAAATCTTCATCTAACTTAATATAAGTATCTTTTATCTCCGGAGCATGTGGCCCGTACTGATGACCAATATAGTCAGTTGATGAAAAAGAGATTGTAAGTATATCGGTAGTTTCCCCCTGACCTAGTTTTTCTTTTTGTAAGATTTCAATAGCTAAATCTTTTAAAATTGTATTTCCAAAAGGAGTCTTTTTTATTGCAGAACCACCACTTGTTGCATACATCAAACTTAAATTATGCGTAAATTCATTTTCCACTTTCCATTCTCCTTTCAGAAAAGAGGAGGCAGTATTAGCCTCATTTATTTTCTGAATATAATCCGGAAGAGATTCCATATAAAAAGAAGATGTAATCCATTTTCCATCACTACTCATCCAATACGCTCCATTAGCTGCATGTCCTGCAGGCAATATAGCCCCTCTATCTTTTAAAGATATTCCAAAAACTTTACTTTTTTCGTTAAATAGTTTTAACTCATCTGCAAATGTGGTAGTTAGCATATGATGAGGAGACATCTTCCCATCAGCAGATTGTACGTCTACATTTTTTTCTTCACAATTACAAACTGTATGCATATCACCATCTCCGGCACAATAGATGAACTCTCCTGAATTCTTATCATACCAATCGTTTGCAATTATTCCATGAACCGCCGGAGTAGTTCCTGTAAAAATAGAAGCATGACCAGGACCTGTATAAGTAGGGACATATCCGAATTGTGCATTTCTGAAAGAATGACCTTCAGTAATCAGTTTTTTGAAACCATCATCTCCAAAATCTTCCCAAAAACGATAAATATAATCATAACGCATTTGATCCACTACAATACCAACTACTAGTTTTGGTTTTTCTGTTTCATTTTCTGAGCCTACTTGAAGGGAAAAGGAAATACCTTTTGACTTTTTTTGTGCAAAAGATTGAAATCCTGTAAAAATGATAAGTGTAAGTATGAGTATTTTTTTCATGTTATTCAATTATTAATTTTGATTTATAATTGTTAATTTGTAAAAAGTAAATTCCTTTTGCCAGATTAGAAACATCTAAAACCTCTTCAGTATTAATTTGTTTTTTCATCATTACTTCTCCAGCTACTGAAAATAAAATTAACTCTCCTGCTTTTTCAGAGTTTATATGAAGTGAATTTTTAGCAGGATTAGGATAAATTTTAATTTTTTGAGATAATTCATCAATAGATGTTGGGATAATACTTAAAGTTGTGACAACAATCGAATCACAGCCAAATTGATTAACAAGCGTGTCAGCATACATCCCTTCTGTAGTTTGAAAGGATCCCCCTAATAATATACTGTCACCATCATTAATTGTAATACTTTGAGTTGAAGAAGTATTCATGTTTGTAGAAAGGGTCATTACGATAATATCTGCATATCCCATAGAATCTAATGCATGTGAAATATGAATGCCATTTGTATTTATATATGAAGTATCCAGTAGTATACTGTCTCCCTCACAAATAGATTGCGGATTATAGTCAAACTCCAATACAAATAAGCCTGACTGCACATCTGAAGCTAAGATAATACCTGAAGGGAGCAGAGGGTCAACCCCCCAATTACCTGCAAATCCGTTATGGTTATCTGGTAAATAAGTGTCATAATATCCTGCTTTTATAGGATTATTAGGGTCAGAGATATCAAAGATTTGCAAACCATCATGATAATAAGAAACATAAACAAAATCATCTCTAATTATTAAATTATGAGCAATAGAATTGACATCTACTCCAGAATTAAAAAGAGCAATAACAGATAAATTACTTAAATCTGAAACATCAATTACTTTTAAAGATAAACCATGGTTTTCATCCGCTAATACATAAGTGTTATCTTTTTTCCACCCCGAATGATTTGTGCCTTGTTGTGGGTATGATGTTAAACTACCTATATATACTGGACTGTTTGTACTCATTTCATATATCTGTAACCCGTTGGAAGTGCAATTAAAATAACCAGTGTCATTTTCTACATATAAATCATGACAGGAAAACCCCATATTAAAAAGAAAAGTTGGTTGAGTAGGATTAGAAATATCCAAAACATCACCATTGGTAGAATAGAGTTTTTTATTTATAATATCGATAAACATATTATGTGATGTGGAGATTAAAGAATCGGAATTGTAAACAAGTGAAACCGAATTAGGAAGATTAGTTAAATCAATAATTTGCAGTGTAGAAGTTCCTTGATCACAAACTCCATATAAGTAATTATCCATTGAAAAATAATCTCTGTGTGTAACAGAAAATTGTTGAGCTCCTGGCACAAATGCCGCTTCATAACATTGTGTTGGATCTGTAACATCAATAATATGAGTTCCCATAGTAGAGCCAATTACTGCATATTCTCCGCCATTAATTGCTACTCCATATACATCCGTATAGCTTCCGCCAAGTCCATTGATAGGCAAGGTCGAATCTGACCAATGATATAATAAATTGACATTATCATTTAAGAAAGTACAGCTTGTATCATCAATAGTAGCAGATGGATTATAATTTACTGCAAATGGTAATGTACATCCTAATACAGGACAAGCTGTAGAATTTATACTAAATATATTACTACCAAAAGTATAACTCCCTTGTAGATTCCCAGAAGAAATTACATTACTCAAAGAATCAACTAAAATATATGAACCCCCTTGCCATCCATCACCATAAGTATCAAACATATTAAAATCATAACAGCCATTTGGCACACAAATATCTACTAAATATAATGTATTATCCTGATATAGTTGATTTGTAGAATCTATTACATTTCCTGCAGAATCCGTAACACTCCATGATACTTCTGAGGCCCATATTCCAGTTGTTAACTGTAAAGCGAGTAAGTTATCATAACATGGTGGAGGTGGAATTAAAGGCACGCAAAATGGAACAAAATCAAATGAAAAAGATCCTTGTAAATCTCCATTACAAACAATAGTATTATTTGAATCAAGGATATAAAATGAGCCGCCTTGCCATCCATTACCATAAGTATCGTACATATTAAAATTATAACATCCGTTTGGCAAGCAAATAGTATCATAATAAGTTGTTGAATCTGCATAAGTTTGAGAAGTAGAATCAATCAAATTTCCTATTGAATCTGTAATAGACCAAGAAACTTCTGAAGCCCAATCTCCAGTATTTAATTGTAAGACAACTTCATTGAATTGACACTCTGTAGAACAAAAGGGAGAGTTTAGATTAAATAAATTTGTACCAAATGAAAATGATCCTTGTAGGTTTCCAGAAGAAATCAAGGTTCCTAATGAATCAACTAATTGATAAGATCCTCCTTGCCATCCATCACCATAAGTATCGTACATATTAAAATTATAACATCCGTTTGGCAAGCAAATAGTATCATAATAAGTTGTTGAATCTGCATAAGTTTGAGAGGTAGAATCAATCAAATTTCCTATTGAATCTGTAATAGACCAAGAAACTTCTGAAGCCCATGTGCCAGTGGTTAATTGTAAAACAACTTCATTATATTGGCAATTTTGTCCAAATCCTAAGAAAGGAAAGAATAATAAAATTATTATCTTCTTCATTTCTTGTAGTTTTTATATTGAAAGGCCAAAATTGAAAGTATAGCAGCAACCCCTACATCAGCAATTGGAGGAGCTTCTTCCCATCCAAAGTTCCAAATACAAACCAATATTAGCCATACTATCCAAATGCTATCAAACTGCTTCATTAATTCTTAATTTTAATAATTTATAGGTTAGCAAACTTACAAAAAGCCCCCAAAACATTCCGCCAACAATATCAAAGGGGAAATGCACTCCTAAATAAACACGACTAAACCCTATAAAAGTAGCCCAAGTGAAGATCCAGAAAAATACTTTTTTACTTTTTAGCAGCAAACCGATAAAGAATGCAAGAGCAAATGTATTTGCGGCATGTGAACTTACAAAAGAGTATAATGCGCCACAACCATCTACTATTCTGATGTTATCCAATTGATGGCAAGGACGCAATCTTTGAAAAACTTCTTTAAAAAAGTGAACACTTCCGTAATCGGCCAAAAAAATTAAAACACCCAAAGAGATTAAAATCCAAATAAATTTTGAAGCATATTTTTGATACAATAAATAGAGCAGATATAAATACAGTGGAATCCATAACCATTTGGAAGAGATAAGCATCATTACTCCATCCATACCTTCCCATCCTGAAGAATTAATTATTCTGAAAAAATATTCATCTATTTTCTGCAAACTTTCCATCTATTCATTTAGTTTTTCCCAGATTAAATCTTTTAATTCAGTTAGCCCTTGCTGTGCTACGGAGGAAATAAATAAAGAAGGAAGGTCAGTTGGTAATTCTTTTTTAATTTCTGCTATCAATTCCTCATCCAACATATCCGATTTACTGATGGCAAGTATTCTATTTTTATCCAATAATTCTGGATTGTATTTTCGTAATTCTCCTAATAGAATTTCATATTCTTTTGTAATATCATCTGAATCAGCAGGCACTAAAAAAAGTAAGGTTGAGTTTCTTTCAATATGGCGTAAAAATCGTAATCCTAATCCTTTGCCTTCAGAAGCTCCTTCAATAATCCCAGGAATATCGGCCATAATAAAGGATTTGTGATCTCGGTAAGAAACAATGCCTAAGTTAGGAACTAAGGTGGTAAACGGATAATTTGCAATCTCAGGTTTTGCTGCTGATACCACCGAAAGCAAAGTTGATTTCCCTGCATTCGGAAATCCTACCAAACCAATATCTGCTAATACTTTTAATTCTAAAATAAATGAACCTTCTACTTCATCACCGCCGGGTTGTGCGTATCTTGGCGATTGATTAGTTGGTGATTTGAAATGAGAGTTTCCTCTACCACCCATTCCTCCTTTTACGATTATATGTTCTTGCTCATGTTCTGTTATCTCAAATAATATTTCTCCTGTTTCTGCATCTTTTCCGATTGTACCTAAGGGTACATCAATATAGCTGCTTTTCCCGTCTTTGCCAAAGCTATGGTTGCCGGAACCCCATCCTCCATGTTCTGCAAAAATATGTCTTTTATATCTTAGGTGGAGTAGAGTCCACATTTGTTCGTTTCCCTTAATGACGACACTACCACCATAACCGCCATCTCCTCCATCAGGACCTCCTTTTGAAGTATTTTTATCCCTTAAGAAATGAGAGGAACCCGCACCTCCTTTGCCTGAACGGCAAAAGATTTTTACATAATCAACAAAATTTGAATTTTTAACTCTCATTTAAAGACTGTCAATAACAGAGTTTAATTTCAGAGCAATATCTTCAATTGAACCTGTGCCCTCAATTTCAGATAATTTATTTTGGGCTGCATAAAATTCTTTAAGCGGTGCCGTTTTATTATTGTATTCCTTAATTCTGTTTGCAATAATGTCTTTATTTTGATCATCAGCTCTGCCAGAATCCTCTCCTCTGGCAAGTAATCTTTTTATTAACTCAGAATCCTCTACTTTTAAGGACAGCATTGCTGAAATGGAAGTTCCTTTTTCTTCTAACAAATTATCCAAAGCAGTGGCTTGTGCTGCAGTTCTTGGGAAACCATCAAAAATAAAACCATTAGCAGATGGGTTGTTATCCAATTTGGAAGAAATCATCCCAATTACTACTTCATCAGGGACTAAATCTCCTCTATCCATTAATGCTTTTGCTTCTAAGCCTAAGGCAGTTCCTGCTGTAATTTCTTCTCTTAAAATATCACCAGTGGATAAATGCACTAAATTGTATTTATCAATCAGTAGGTTCGATTGCGTTCCTTTTCCAGCACCTGGAGGGCCAAATAATACTAAGTTTAACATTGTTTTTATTCGTTTTTCAGTTTATAAATATGTGGCAAATTACGGCCAATTTCATCATAATCCAAGCCATAACCAACAACAAAATCATTAGGGATGGACTTCCCAATAAAGTTGATATGAATATCTTTTGTGTAAGCATCAGGTTTAAATAATAATGTAGCCACTTTTATGTCAGCTACATTCTCTTTTTCGAGTAAGGAGATGATTTTTTCTAAAGTAATTCCTGTGTCGACAATATCTTCTAGTATTATAATATTTCTGCCAGATATATCATCACTTATTCCAATAAGTTGATTTACCTTTCCTGTAGTTTCAGTGCCTGAATAGGAGGAGAGTTTTATAAAAGAAATCTCCGCATTCGGAATTGTAATCTTTCTCATTACATCAGCTGCAAATAAAAAGGCTCCATTCATTACTGCAATAAAAAGAGGGTTTTTTATTCCAGTATCATTTATAGCATTAGCCATAGAATGTACTATTGCTGAAATTTCTGTTTCAGGAATAAAAACTTCAAATGTTTTATTATGTAAAGTAACTGTTTTCATTATACACTCATCATTTGGCTTAGTAGTGAAACAATAAATACGCTAAGTAAAAACCAACCAATAAAACCTTCAATAATAGCTACATACTTTGTAAATCCCCTTACTGGTATTTGACCAAAGCCAAGAGTAGAGAAAGCATTAATACTTAGTACAATTGAATTTAAAGCACGAATAAAAATTAGATAAATAATATAAGTAAGCGTTAAAAAGAAGGTTAATATGCCAATTAAATATCGATCTTTCTTTTCAAGATCCACCCATTTTCTCCCAGCCATAAATTCTGCTTTTTTGTAAGAGAAGTTAAGTAACTTGTAACGCAATAAAGATATTTGATAAATAGGCCTTGCAAGAGATGCTAACATAGAAGGCATATGCACTTTATTTTTATCTAAGGTTTCTTTAAAATCAGTAAAAGTGGTCATTTCTTTATCGTGCGCTGAAGAATAGAAATCCTGAATTCTTTTTTCAGTTGTGAAATAATCCATTACACTATTAAATCTTTTAATAAGGAATCCTCTATCAATTTTATCCCAGTCACTGTAAAAGAAAAAATAAAAGAGTGCAAAATATAGCATTGCCCAAAAGCAATAAGTCAAAGCTTTAAATGGATTCATACCATAATCAGAGTACCACTTTAAAAACTCAAATCCTTTCCAGTGGAACCAATTATTAATAGTAGGTTCCATATAATATTTTAACATATAAATATTTGTTTCTAGATTCTTTAATTCTAGGATAGTTCTATTTTTCAAGCTACTTCCTTGAGCCTTAAATACGTTTATAAATTGTCTTAATTGAGGTGTTATTTCAGATAATCTAGATACGAATTCACTGTTCAGAATATTTGTATCTTTAATATTAAATACTTGATTTGTATATATCTTTTTTGTTTTAAAATAAAAACCAAATTGATCTATCACAGAATGATCGATACTTACAGCATTGTTATCAGGGAAAACATTCTTCTTCATAACAAACAATGAATCAGCATTTACATTTTGTATCGTTAATCCTTTAGTAAATCTATTTTCTGATATATTACAGATATCTAATGTGTTATCTACAAGAGATAATTTTCCTATTTCTATTCCATTGATGTTTATATCACAATGATTAGTAATGATTTCTTTGAGACTTTCTTCATCTCCAGAAAAATTAAATGGGACAAGATGTATTTCTAAAGAATCATTTTCTTGTATTTGTTGTAATACGAAATCGTTTTTTTGTTTTTTATTCCAAAGACTATCTACTATATAATTATTCTTATTGATTCTTTTTATTGCTTCTGGAGATATACTTGTTCTCAGGTACCTTGTATTATTTAACTGCTGAGACAGACTATCTTTTTTTGAAAAGACCTTCTTATAATTATTTTTAAATTTATTATTTGAGATATAGATTGCATTACATTTACTAGCAAATCCCAAAGACATCCAAGAGTTTTGATTACCCGCATAAGTACCTATGTTTATTCCTTCATATTGAGAATGACTTCCAATACCTAATTTATTTTTATCATATAAAAATAATCTCAAGCGTCTTTTTCCAAACAGATTATTATAATCCGAACTAATTATATTATTTTCAATAACAGCAACATCTATTAATGTTTTGTTGCTGTGTGCTATTCCTAGATGATCAATGTTATTTTCGAGTATAAGTATTTGGCCAATATTACCATTGAAACTACCGACATCAATATCATTTTTTTGTACTACTATAGAACGGCCACTGGTACAGCCCAAAGCAGAAATTCTGGATGAGGCTACTTCAAATCTTAGATTTCTAGAATGCATTAAATCCACCCATTCTGCATTTATATTGCTTAATTTGAAAGTATTAGTGTTAATGCTATCAAGAACTAAAGTTCCAAAACTACATTCGGTAAATGTAAAAGTTGGAACGTATCCTGATACTCTTTTCCCAAATTTACAGTTATTAATCAAAATAAAAGTATTCTCATTAAAGTGTATGTCTTTAATTACAGCATCATGTTCGAACTCCTTGTCACCGGTATTTTTAAGCACATATTCTTTGTCAAGCAAAGGGTCATAGGTAATCTCACAGTTTTCCAATGTATAGCTAGAATCTTTTTCAGCAGCCTCTTTTAATTCTTTAGCAAATTGAGATACAGACATAGTCCTTTCATATTTTCTTTCTTCTTGAGAGAAAATAAACAGTGGTAAACAAAGTAATATGAGTAGTAGTTTTTTCATTCAATAATTATTCTTTTTTCTACATATCCATCATCATAAAGATAAAAAAGCATAGAGTTGCTTTTCATCTCAGTTTTTCTTCCCAGCATATCCTTGATAGTTAAAAGTTTTCTTTCAGGATTATGCTCAGTTATATTAATAGCTGAGGTAACAGTAATGCCATTAAGCTGATCAACCACAGCTAATCCATCACCTAATTCATAATAATCTACTGTTACAAAATTAGGAAATTTATTAGTTTGCGTTTGACAATCCAAAGCCCTATTAATGAAAAATGGATTTGCATTCACATCATTTGATTCATTATAAAGCCCATAGCCTAAGGTAGCGTCAGTAACAAAATGATTGAAGATAAACAAATCATTTACAGGGTCTCCTCTGTTAAAATCACATGTAAAATCATTTATTGTGTTAACACTATAATGCGTCTCTACAGCATAGTCCCACACATAATGATACCATGACTGTGAGCTACTCGCATCATCAACATCAGTGAAGATTACAAGTCTATTATTGTTGTTAATCATATTCTGCAATGTAGGCCATCCTGAATTATGTGTATATAAATAATTATTTAATCCTGATTGGTTAATTTCATCCTCTATGTCATTAGCTGTTATATAGCATTCCAAGATAATGGTTATTATTTCATTGGAATTATTGTCAAGAAATGATTTAATATCATCAAGTAAATCAGAAAATGGAATTGTACCAAGAGCAAATACAGTGTGATATGCTGTTGGCGTTCCAAAGTGATTATAAACATCTATCATTAACCCTCTAACTCCAGCATTGAGTTGAGATGTAATATTATAAGTTTGGTTAGGAAACAAGAAACCGTCTTCATCCGAATTAAATGCATTATGCGTGGTTAGATAAGACACATCATTGTATGTTTTTAAGCACAAACTAGCAGAGCCATTACATTGAGCATAGCTCATTTGGAATGTCAATTGTAAAGCAAATAATATATAAATAGTTCTTTTCATTTTAGCTTGACCATACTTTTCTTAAAGTTAATTGTTCTTCTGTGGCATTTTCTAGTTGTATAAATTCTAATAATTGGTAATAGTTTCCAATAGCTAAAGGTATTGCTTTTTCTGAGAACTTCTTTTTTATTGTAAAAGTCACTTCACCCTTACAATCTTTCAGAATATCTGAAAGCTTTCCTTCTATCTTTTCTCCATTTACTTTTGTAATTTCATCTTCAGGAGCAATTCCTAATGTGTCAGAAATTGAATTAGGCTCTACCTTTTTAATAATGATTTTACCATCCTCTTTTACAGCAATAAAACCAAAATATTGGGCAGAAAGATTAGGGTTTGTCTTTTCTTTTAGTTCCAAACCAGCTACTTCCAAAGCCGTTTTTAAAGTTGGGATGTAATCCTGAGTCCCATAAATATGATTTTCAAAAATCTCCGCTACTTTCAGTCCTCCAAAATTTACGCATATATTTCTAAAATCATCTTCTGAATACCCTTTTCCTTTAAGCGCAAACTCTTCATACAGCTCTTTCATGACAGAATGTAAACTATTCCTTCCATCTGTATTTCTTATAATTTCCAAATCAACCATTAGCATACAAAGTGCTGCATCCGGATAAATAGATGTTTTCCTGTCAGGAGCTCCTAATTTATAACCATCTAACCAATTATCAAAACCACTATCAGCAACCGACAAATTATATCTTCCATAGTTAGTAAGGTGTCTTTCTAAATTCTGATTTTGGGTTTTCACAAACTCTTCCCAATTAAAGACTCCAGAATTATACAGCATCATGTCGCCCATATAAGTGGTAACACCTTCCGCCACAAAACCAGTTCTAAAGTAATTTTCTTTTGTATAATCATAAGGATACATCTCAACTGGCCTGATTGCTTTTATGTTCCAAGTATGATACAATTCATGGGAACAAACTCCTAATAAATCCTCATATCGTTTATCCATTATTTCATCTCCAGGACCTAAAAGTAAAACTGTGTTCTTAGTGTGTTCTACTCCATGGTAACTTCTGTAAGGAGTAATTTGAAACAAGTAATGGTACTCATCAACTGGAAAACCTCCAAAATGTTTTATTTGACTTTGAGTAAAGGCGGTAAAATCTTTTTTTAACTTTTTCCAATCTGACTTACAGGCTCCTTGAAACCATAAATGAAATGTAATCCCATCAACATCATAAGTTTCGTGCTGTAATGTATCCGAACAAATAATTGGTGATTCTGAAAGTACATCATATCCTTTTACTGTGAGTGTATTTCCTTCTTGCCCCATTGATGAGGCAATCTCATAATTTTTAGGAATATCTAATTCAATTTTATATTCTTCTTCCATTCTATCCACAATATAGAATATGCAGTGTACAGGGTTTAAATACAGTTGATGTTCATCTAAATAACAAGAACCTGCATCTAACTTATTGGCATAAAAATTATACACAACTGTAATCTTCTCCGATCCTTTGGCTTCAACCTCCCATAAATCTTTTGTTATTTTTTTGAAGGGTAGAGGATTATTGTTTTCATCAAAAGCTCCCCATTTCTGTATGTTCTGAGCAAAATCTGCAAGTTCATACCTTCCTGGCCTCCATGCAGGAAGTTGAAATTGCATTCTATCTTTCCCTAAAGTAGAAGCAAATAGTTCAAAATCAACATAATGTCTATGAGGGTTGTTGTAAGAAATTGAATAGTGTATCATCTTAAAAAATTAAGCTGCAAACTTACGAATTTTAAGATGTTCTACCTCTTATAGAAAATGATACATTTTGTTTACATTTGCAATCAAACGAAAAGAGAGCATGAAGAAAGAAACAGTAAAATACGATTGCAGCCATTTTGAAGGACATATTCCATGCAAACCAAACAAACAATTTGATGTACAATGTGACGATTGCTCTCATTATGATAAGAATACATCTTCTATTATTGTTTTAGATACTAAGCAAGCATTATTACAAGAGATTTTTACGATTTGTGATTTTACTAAACAGGAATTAGTAGAAGATACCCTTAAAATACAAACACAAGCAACCAAAATATTATTTATAAAATTAGGAGCCATTGGTGACGTTATTAGAACAACCCCACTACTTACAAAATATAAAAAAGAACATGGTAATTGTCATTTTACTTGGATTACACATAGCCCTCAAGTAGTTCCAAAAGATGAGGTAGATGTAATTTATAAATGGGACGCATCTTCTGTTTCTGTTTTAGCAAATCAAGAATTTGATATTGCTATAAATTTGGATAAAGACAAAGAAGCATGTATGTTACTGTCTCTTATAGATGCTAGGAAAAAATTTGGGTTTCTATGGAAAGATGGTCATATTAATACTGCAACTGATAAAGCAGAACACAAACTCATTACCGGAATTTTCGATCATATTTCTAAAAAGAATACCCTTAATTATTTGGAGGAGATTTTTGAGATCTGCCATTTTGACTTCAATAAGGAGGAGTACATGATTAATTTAAATGAAAGTTTAAGTGAAAAATGGAGTGAGGAATTAGCAAAGTTAGCCAAAGGAAAAACGATAATTGGACTTAATACAGGCTGTGGGGAAAGGTGGAAAACTCGTCTTTGGCCTAAAGAATATTGGGTAGAACTTATCAAAGATTTAGAAAAACAAGATTATTTCTGTTTGCTAATGGGAGGGCCTGATGAAGATCAAATGAATCGCTATTATCAGTCGCAAACAGACGCAACTTATTTAGGCACTTTTAGCCTAGAAGAGTTTATTGCAATTACCAACAATACGGATATTATTGTAACGCCAGTAAGTATGATGATGCACATTGCTTTGGCACTTAAAAAGCAATTAATGTTGTTTCATAACATCTTTAATGTACATGAATTTGAATTGTATGGAAGAGGAGTGATTATTGAGCCTACTAGTGGTTGCGACTGCTATTTTGGAAACTCTTGTAGTCGAGAAAAAAGATGTATGAACGACATATCAGTTCAAGATGTTTTATCTAATATTGCACTCTTAAATAAGAACTTAAGAAAATAGTAAGATGAACTATGATGTTATCGTATTAGGAAGTGGTCCTGGAGGATATGTGACAGCCATAAGAGCTTCACAATTAGGATTAAAAGTTGCAGTTATTGAGAAAGAACACTTAGGGGGAATTTGCCTAAATTGGGGATGTATTCCAACTAAAGCGCTTTTAAAATCTGCTCAAGTATTTGAATATATTAATCATGCTGAAGATTACGGAATTACTGTAAAAGGTGCAGATGCTGATTTCCCCTCAATTATAAAAAGAAGTAGAGATATTGCTGACGGAATGAGTAGCGGAATTGCTTACTTATTTAAAAAGAATAAAGTAGAGGTTATCAATGGTTTTGGAAAAATAAAACCAGGCAATAAAGTTTCGGTTACTGCTGACGGAACATCTACTGATTATTCTGCTAAACATATTATTATAGCAACTGGAGCAAGAAGTAGAGAATTACCAAATTTACCACAAGATGGTAAAAAAGTAATTGGTTATCGTGAGGCACTTTCCTTGCCAACTGTCCCTAAAAAAATGGTGATTGTTGGTTCTGGCGCGATTGGTGTAGAGTTTGCTTATTTTTATAATGCAATGGGGGTTGATGTGACAGTTGTTGAATTTATGCCAAATATTGTTCCGTTAGAAGATGTAGATATTTCAAAGCAATTACAAAGATCATTCAAAAAGTCAGGAATTAAGGTGATGACTAACTCATCAGTGGAGAAAGTAGATACTGCAAATGCAGGATGTAAAGTGCTCATAAAAACAAAAACCGGGGAAGAAACCATTGAGTGTGATGTAGTTCTTTCTGCTGTTGGTGTTGCTGCTAATATCGAAAATATAGGTTTAGAAGAAGTTGGAATTAAAACCGGTAAAGGTAGAATTCTAGTAGATGATTATTATAATACTAATGTGAACGGATACTATGCAATTGGAGATGTATTGTCAACTCAGGCACTTGCCCATGTTGCTTCTGCTGAGGGAATTACTTGTGTAGAGAAAATTGCAGGACACAGTCCTGAGCCGATTGATTATGGTAATATCCCAGGGTGTACTTATGCTAGTCCAGAGATTGCATCTGTAGGAATGACAGAAGCTACTGCAAAAGAAGCAGGGCATGAAATTAAAGTAGGGAAGTTCCCTTTTACAGCATCAGGAAAAGCATCTGCAGCAGGACATAAAGATGGTTTTGTAAAAGTTATATTTGATGCTAAATATGGAGAGTGGTTAGGTTGCCATATGATAGGATATAATGTTACAGAAATGATTGCTGAGGCAGTGGTTGCTCGTAAATTAGAAACTACAGGACATGAAGTTTTAAAGGCTGTGCATCCTCATCCAACTATGAGTGAGGCTGTAATGGAAGCTGTTGCTGATGCTTATGATGAAGTGATTCACATTTAAGAATCTAGCGCAAGAGAATATTATAAAGCCCACAAAATTGACGGTTTTTTTTATTGAATTATTATTTTCCTTTGCTCAGTTTTTTTACCGCTTTTAAGTTTTACAAAATAAATTCCTTTTGCATGATTGCTAAGGTTAACTTGTTGTAATCCATTTCTAACTATTGTAGTAGTTACAATCTCTCCCATTAAATTAGATATCTCAACTTTTAGTTCACCTGCATCAGTTCTGATGTTAAACACACCCTTAGTTGGGTTTGGAAAAATTGATGTATGGAAAGTATTATTTTCATCTTCTAAGCTTGTAATAATATTTTGTCCGTTAATATTTACATTGTCCATGAAAAAGCGATTTCCGTAATCATTAATCGCCACAAAACCCACCATAATGGTATCGCCATTATAGCCAAAAGAAGTCAAATCCAAACTATCGGTTTTCCAAGAACCACAAGTAGGATACCAAGGACTATTTACATAGCCTGTGGTTTGCAAGGCCGTTCCACTTGCACCATAAATAGAATCCCATGTTGCTCCACAATCAGTAGAAATTTCAATCCGAAAACCATCTGCATAGCCGCTAAATCCGCAATAAGCATAATCATAAGTAAGCCAATTCTGAGCAGAATTGCCTCCTACTAATTTTATTTTGTTGGAAATTAAGGAAGCTTCTTCTCCTCTTTCATTAATCCAGTAATGGTTGACATACGCAACTGTATTTGGCTGACAATTCATGCCTGTATCAACATTAATACTTTGCCATGAAAAAACAGCAGGAGGGGTTTCCCAACCTGTAGGAGGGAAGTTTCCTGAATCAAAACCTTCATACAATGAAGATGTATTTGTGATTAGAAAAACAGAATCCGTATAAGTGATAAAGTCCGTATAAGTTTGGGTACTTGTTCCAAAAGCATCTGTTACCGTTAAGGTAACATCATACGCTCCAGGGTTTCCATACACTACAATTGGATCTTCCAAAGTAGAGGTACTAGGCATTCCTCCTGGAAAGCTCCATTGCCAAGAAGCACTACTTAATCGCACTGCCGAATGATCTACAAACTGAACGGTATCTTTCATGCAATTAATTTCCAATCTGTCAGCAGCAATTTGTGCTGATGGAGGTGTGTTTTCATAGAAATCAATTTCGTATGCACTTCTATTGGTTCCATTTCGTAAAAGCCCCTCACGATAATAGGGTAATAATTGAGTAGAAGTAGTACTTTTAGGCAAGTTGTTGTCGTAAATATCCCAATCATTCATGCTATTGTTTCGGTAATAAACAGCATCTCTCGTGCCAAGATATATACCTCCATTACTTCCTCTTTGGTGTTCAATATTGGTAGCATTTATATTGTCAAGCGCTGGGGTACTCCAGTTTATCCAATTTTGCCCACCACTTATTGATTTAAATACCTCATAGCCTTGTGCATCTTGTACTCCACCATACATGGAACATCTAGCAATCCAAAGCGTATTTTCATCATAACTACTTATGGTGATATCATACGGGATCCAAGCTTGCCCGTTTATATTAGTAGGAGTGATGTCCGTCCAAGTTTGCCCGGCATCATTAGTTCTATAGATTTTTTTATCGCCCCACCAGCTTTCCCAAGTGGCTACATAGATAACATCTGGGTTGCTCCAAGCTACCTCCACTGCAGTTACTTTTTCGTTAAAATGATGAATTACGGAATAAGAAGCTCCATTGTTTTTAGATAACCAAAGGCTAGTGTCATTACCAATATAGCTCCAATTATGACATCTTGGGTCAAATTCCATTTGGGATGATTCTCCAATAATATAGGAGGCATTTGGTTTTTTGTCTAAAGGTAAGGAGGAAATATTAACCGTTCTGTCTCCTGAAAGTGTTTTCCCTCCATAATCACTATAAGCTATTCTAGGGTTGCCGAAATTTACAAACCCTCTTATTCCATCACCGCCATCTGTACAAATCCAATCATTTATATACGTGTTGTTGTCTTTTAGTAGAGTTCCATTATGATAAGCTCCACCAAGCATTACATTTCCATCCTTAAATCCTGCACCAAAACCCCAAAAGTCTGTTCCTGCAATTCCATACTGCTTTCTATAAGTACTATCGCCTGCATTATCCGAATAGAATATCCCACCATCACAAGCAAACCATAAGTCATTTCCAAAATAGTTGATATCATGAATGTCTGCATGAACATATCCTTTTTTATGTGGTTCGCTCCATTTCGCTGGACAAGTGAAAGTTATACCATTATCTGCAGATATCCATTGATTTACACCTGCTACATGAATACTATCTGCATTATTTGGGTTTACTGCAAGCGCTAAATCGTAATAATATTGACCTCCATCATCTAAGCCACTTGGTTGCCACCCCATCATATTAATATTTGTTGCAGATGGTGCTCCAGCAGGCTGAGGGCCGCAACATTGGAAAGTCCAATTTTCTCCTTTATCATAACTTATATAAATTCCATAAAGACCACTTCCTCCATTTGCAGAACCTGTTGCTAATGCAACAATTTTATTTGATGCTGCAGGACTAACTGCAATTTCTGTTCTTTTTTGATCATCTCCAGTTCCAGGATTAGGCCAGCCATTTGTGAAATTGATTAGTGTAATCCCTCCATCATCAGATCGATAAAATTCAGTTTTATCTCCATTTTTCCTTACAAAATACATGGTGTCAGCTGAGTTAGGATGAAACTCAATTTCTAAAAATTCACCACTCATTACTTGAGTGAAATTCAGTCCTCCATCCAATGAGTTATATAATCCTTCATCAGAGGCAACAAAGAGCTCCATATTATTTGTTGGTTTTAGTTTTATGTCTTTAGTGGAATGGGAAAGGTTGGTAAAAGCCGCATCTCCAATAACTGTCCAGTTTGCCCCTCCATCAGATGATTTGTAAATTCCTCCATTCCCACTAATGTAGATAATTTCTGGGTTAGTAAAATCTATTTCAATTGCATATACTCCATTTAGTGCTAAATCCCTAGTTATTAAGTTCCAGTTAGCGCCTTTGTCGATAGTTTTCCAAGCCCCAGCAGTTGCACTTCCGGCATATAATACATTTGGATTACTAACGGATTGCTCAACTGTATAAACATGTGCTGCGCCCGGAGCATAACTTCTGCTTGCCGCATCTTTATCAAAATCCCAAGGGCCTACACATTCCCATTGGTTACTGCTTTTTGAATTTGTTTGGTTTTGTGGCAGAGTAGTAGTTCTACTTAGATTACGCACCCATCTTTTATAGTATTGGGTATGTTTGTTTTTTACTAATTTGTGGATTTTATAATAACTTCTGTAGGCTTCAATGACAGCTCCTTCATCTGGATTTTCTGCATACATTAGTTGTACCCAATTCGGTAAATCTTCAGTATTAGTATTGTATTTCATTTCCACTTGTGAAAACACTGCAAACTGGAAAGTGATAAAAAGTAGGAATAGTATTTTTCTCATAATTACGTAATAAAAAAGGCCGCATAATGCGACCTTCAAAAATAATGTTTTTTTCTTATAAACTAAAAGCAGTTTTTACTTCAGCTTGGCAATCTAGTTTTTCCCAAGTAAACGTTTCTACTTCAAATTCTTTTTCATCTCTTTCAACGGTAAACTTCACAGTTTTTGTTTCGGATTTTCTCCCCATGTGCCCGTAAGCAGCCGTTTCAGAATAAATAGGTTGTTTTAATTTTAATCGGCTTATAATAGAAGCTGGTTTAAGATTAAAACAAGCCATTTCTTTTACAATCTCAGCAATTTTCCCATCTGACAGGTTTACTTTTGCAGTACCATAAGTGTCTACAAAAATACCCATTGGTTCAGCTACTCCAATAGCATAACTTACTTGTACCAAAATTCTTTCTGCTACACCTGCAGCTACTAAGTTTTTAGCAATGTGTCTTGTTGCGTAAGCTGCTGAACGGTCTACTTTACTTGGGTCTTTTCCTGAAAAAGCACCACCACCATGCGCTCCTTTTCCACCATAAGTATCAACAATAATTTTTCTACCTGTAAGCCCTGTATCACCATGTGGCCCTCCAATTACAAATTTTCCTGTAGGATTAACATGGTATTTTTCAGTACCAAAAAGCGCCCTGTTTATTTCAGATAATTGGTTTTTAATTCTAGGGATTAATATATTTCTTACATCTTTTTCAATTTGTTCCTGCATAGGTTTTTCATCTGCAAAATCATCATGTTGAGTAGAAACTACAATATCGGTAATACGCTTTGGAGTATGATCATCATTATATTCCAAAGTAACCTGCGATTTTGAATCTGGGCGTAGGTAAGTCATTTCTTTACCTGCTTTTCTGACATTGGCTAATTCAATCAGTAGTTTATGAGAAATATCTAAGGCTAAGGGCATTAGGTTTTCTGTTTCATTTGTAGCATAGCCAAACATCATGCCTTGATCTCCTGCGCCTTGCTCTTTATTTAATCCCTCTCCTTCAGTTACCCCTTGCCTAATGTCTGGTGATTGCTCATGAATAGCAGAAATTACTCCGCAACTATCAGCATCAAATTGGTATTCTGATTTTACATAACCAATTTTACGAATTACCTCACGCGCTACTTTTTGCACATCAACATAACCTTCTGTTTTTACCTCTCCACTAAGTACAGTAAGTCCTGTAGTTACTAAAGTCTCACAAGCTACTTTTGAATTAGGGTCTTGTGCTAAAAAATTATCTAATAATGCATCCGAAATTTGATCGGCTACTTTGTCTGGGTGCCCTTCTGAAACGGACTCTGATGTGAAATAATATGACATCTTCTTAAATTTTAAGTTTACAAATTAATTTTAAGTAAGATTTGGCTAGAATGTGCTAAAGAAATACTTTTTAGCATTTTTTTTAGTGGTTGCAATAGGCCAAATCTATCCACTTAGGTCGGCAAACTTATAAAATTTTTTAAAATTGTTGTTGGTTTTTTAATTTTTTTGTTTTTATTTGCCTCATACTTATCAAGAAAGACGGAGGGATGGGCCCTATGATGTCTTGGCAACCTTGAAAATGCAAGGTGCCAAATCCCACTCCATTAATGGAGGAAGATGAGAGGAATTCTAAAATTTCCCACTCCAATCTTTCTTAATAAGTCTTATAAATTAAATTTATGAGCAAGACAATAGAAGAAATATTAGCAGAACGCATTTTAGTGCTAGATGGCGCAATGGGAACTATGATTCAGAGGTATCGTCTTACTGAAGAAGATTTCAGGGGAGAAGAATTTAAAAATCATACTTGTGATTTAAAAGGAAACAATGATTTACTTTCCATAACTCGTCCTGATATTATTAAAGCAATTCACAAAGAATATTTAAGTGCTGGCGCAGATATTATTGAAACAAATACCTTTAGCGGAACATCAATTGCTCAGGCCGATTATAAATTGGAAAAAGAAGTTTATCAGTTAAATTTTCAGTCAGCTAAAATTGCAAAAGAGGTAGCGTCTGCTTGTTCAACTAGCGATAAACCAAGATTTGTAGCTGGTTCAATCGGACCAACTAATCGAACAGCATCCATCTCTCCTGATGTAGAAAATCCTGCATTTAGACACATTACTTTTGATCAATTAAAGGATGCTTATACTGAACAGATAAATGGACTTATTGATGGTGGAGTAGATTTATTATTGGTAGAAACTGTATTTGATACTTTGAATTGTAAGGCTGCCCTAGTTGCAATAGAGGATGTTTTTGAAGTAAAAGGGAAAAGAATTCCCATTATGGTTTCAGGAACAATTACGGATGAAAGTGGAAGAACATTATCTGGGCAAACGGCTGAGGCTTTTTTAAATTCTATTTCTCATATTCCACTGTTGAGTGTTGGATTTAATTGTGCTCTAGGCACAAAAGCAATGCGTCCTTATGTGAGAGATTTGGCAAGAAAAGCTCCATTTTTTGTAAGTGCATATCCTAATGCAGGTTTGCCAAATGAAATGGGAGAATATGATGAGAGCCCAGAAGAAATGGGTGCTCAATTGGAAGATTTTATGCAAAGTGGTTTGGTTAATATTGTAGGGGGATGTTGTGGTACTACTCCTGAGCATATTGCAGAATTTGCACGCATTGCAAATAATTGCTCACCAAGGAAAATACCACAACTTAAAAAGGCTATGCGCCTGAGTGGTTTAGAAGCAGTTACAATTTCACAAGAAAGTAATTTTGCAAATATTGGCGAACGAACCAATGTGATGGGTTCTCTAAAATTCAAAAGATTAATCAAAGAGGATAATCTGGAAAAAGCGCTTGAAGTAGCATTGCATCAAGTTGAAGGTGGTGCGCAAGCCATTGATATTAATATGGATGATGGAATGTTGGAAGGACAGGAATGTATGACACATTTCTTGAATTTAATTGCATCTGATCCTGATATTTCCAAAGTGCCGATTATGGTAGATTCTTCCAAATGGCACATTATTGAAGCAGGGCTGAAGTGCATACAAGGAAAAGGAATTGTTAATTCTATTTCCTTAAAAGAAGGAGAAGAAATATTTAAACAACATGCCAAAACCATTTTGAAATATGGAGCTGCTGTGGTGGTGATGGCTTTTGATGAAAAAGGTCAAGCAGCTGGATATGAAGATAAAATCAGAATTTGTGAAAGGGCTTATCGTATTTTAGTGGATGAGGTTGGTTTTCCTGCTGAGGATATTATTTTCGATCCAAATATCTTAACAGTGGCTACTGGAATTGAGGAACATAACAATTATGTAATGGACTTTTTCAAAGCTACAAAATGGATAAAAGAAAATTTACCTCATGCTAAAGTAAGTGGTGGAGTGAGTAATGTTTCCTTTTCGTTCAGAGGAAATAATATTGTCCGTGAGGCCATGCACT
>Ga0310121_10001354_pt1 | contig 25256 bp, 20 predicted proteins | sample CB27_Tmax_986_MG_FD_203504 | JGI IMG/M metagenome (GOLD analysis project Ga0310121, IMG submission 203504) | Marine microbial communities from Western Arctic Ocean, Canada - CB27_Tmax_986 | ecosystem: Environmental > Aquatic > Marine > Oceanic | place: Canada: Western Arctic Ocean | collected...
TTGTCGAAGTCGGTCGGCCTGCCGCAGCTCAAGTTGTCGTGGATGGCAATCGGCGGGGCCGAGCCCATGGTCAAGGCGGCGGTCAGCCGGTTGGAACTGGCGTGCGACACCTACCTGTCCGTGGCGTCGCCGGTACAGCACGCGTTACCCGAGCTCTTGACTCGTGGTCTGGCGATTCGCGCCCAGATCGACGCGCGATTGCGGCGCAACCTGGAGACATTGCGCGAGGCGGCGGTCCGGCACCCGGAGTGTCGCGTGCTCCCGGTCGAAGGCGGGTGGTCGGCAATCGTGCAGATGCCGGCAACCGTCGGCGAAGAGCAGCGGGTGCTGGACCTCCTGGAGCATCACCAGGTACTCGTCCATCCCGGATATTTCTTCGACTTTCAGACCGAGGCATTCCTGGTGTGCAGCTTGCTCCCGGAGCCGGGCGTCTTCGACGAAGCCCTACCGCATCTGTTCATTGACTGACCAATGGTCTTCCTGTCTCCTAACTCCTAACTCCTAACTCCTAACTCCTAACTCCTAACTCCTAACTCCTAACTCCTAACTCCTAACTCCTAACTCCTAACTCCTAACACTCCTCACATTCCAGCCCCTCCGTTCATGGTAAAATACCAGAAACATGCGCCTGTTCAGTTACTTAGCAGCCAGCGGTGAACGTCCCGCTTCGCACCGAATGCAGCAGGACGTTCACCGCGGGCTGCTGTTAGTCATCACAGTCTGGTTGGGGTGGTCGTTCGTCGGTTGCGCGCCTGCGGAGTCCGAGCCGGTGCCGGCCTCCTCCCAGGGAGTCGACATCGAGCTCTCGGCCGAGACGCGGACCGTCGAAGGGGTTGTCCCGTGCAATGCGACGTTCGCCGGCTTGCTCCAGTCGCACGGCCTGTCGAACAACCTGATCGCCGCCATTGTGGACCAGACGCGCGAGGTGTTCGATCCCAGGCGGCTGCGGGCGCAGAATGCTTACCGGTTGGTAACGGAGCCCGATGGCAGCCTGCGGCAGTTCGAGTACCACATCGACTCCGACAGCTTCCTGCAGATCCGGCGGGCGTCGAGTGAGGGATCCCGGTTCGAGGCGGTGGTCGTGCCCTACGTGAAGGAGCGGGCGGTCATTGCCATGAGCGGTACGATCGACGAGACTCGCTCGTCGCTCGTGGCGGCCGTGGACGACGCCGGCGAGCAGGTGCTGCTGGCCATTACCATGGCCGACGTGCTGGCCGGCGAGATTGACTTCAACAACGATTTGCGGCGGGGCGACTCGTTCAGCGTGGTCTTCGAGCGGTTCCTTCGCGAGGATCGGTACGACGACTACGGCAACGTCCTGGCGGTCGAGTTCAACAACGACGGCCGCCTGGTGCGGGCCATCCGGTTCACTCCGCCCGGAGGCGATCCCGGGTACTACGACGACCAGGGACGGTCGCTGAAGCGGATGTTTCTCCGGGCGCCGCTCCGCTTCGAGCCGCGGATTACGTCGCGCTTCTCACGGAGCCGGATGCATCCGATTCTCGGGGAACACCGTGCGCACCTGGGAGTGGACTACGGCGCGGCCACCGGCACCCCGGTCATTGCCGTGTCGAACGGCACGGTCGTGTCGGCGGCCAGGAGCGGTGGGTCCGGTCGGATGGTGCGTCTGCGACACGCCGGCGGGTACGAGACGTACTATCTGCATTTGTCGTCGTTCGCCACGGGCCTGCGGCCGGGCGCGCGAGTGACGCAGGGGCAGCTGATCGGCCGCGTGGGATCGACTGGCCTGACCACCGGCCCTCATCTCGACTATCGCTTGAAGAAGAACGGGGTCTTTGTCGATCCGCTCGTCGAGCACCGCAAGATGCCCCCCGGCGAGCCGATTCCGGCCGAGCATCTGAACGCATTCCGCGCCGCGCGCGACCACGTGTTGGGCCTGTTCGTGACCTCGCCCTCGGGGTCGGTCGCCCTGACCGCCGCTGCTGTCGGTGCCCCCTGATCGCCACGACTCTTGGCTCTCGGCTCTTGGCTCTCGGACGCTGACGCAACGTTGCGGACCGAGGCTGGGCGGTGCCGAAAGCCGAGAGCCGAGAGCCGAACTGTTACCATAGGCCCGATGGCCGTGATTCGTCCGTTCCGAGCCCTGCGCCCCGCGTCCAAGGTCGCGTCACGCGTCGCGTCGGTGCCGTACGACGTGGTGAGCCGCGATGAGGCACGGGCTCTGGCGCAGGACGAGCCGCTGAGTTTTCTGCATGTCTCGCGCGTCGAGATCGACCTGCCCGCCGGAACGGATCCGTATACCGACGAGGTCTACGTAAAGGCGACCGACGCCTTCCTGGGCCTCCGGCGGCGCGCGCCGTTCGTGCGCGACGCCGAGGCGTCGTTCTACATCTACCGCCTGACCGCCCACGGGCAGAGCCAGACCGGCGTGGCGGCCTGTTGGTCGCTGGACGAGTACGACCGGGGGGCGATCAAGAAACACGAACACACACGCCGGGACAAGGAGGACGATCGCACACGACACATGCTGGCCCTGGGCGCGCAGACCGGGCTGGTGTTCCTGACCTATCGCGCGGTGCCGGCGATTGCCGCGATTGCCAGGCGCGTGTGTGAAGCCGCCCCGGAGGTCGATTTCGAGGCGGCCGACGGCGTACGCCACACGATCTGGCGCGCGCCGACCGGAGAGAACGGCGCGCTCATGGCGGCGTTCGCCGCCGTGCCGGCCCTGTACATCGCCGACGGTCATCATCGGGTCGCCAGCGCCGCGCGCGCGCGCGCCGAGCTAACGGCCACGACGCCTACGGCACCGGGCGACGCGGAAGGGGGCGTCGATACGGTGCTCGCCGTGGCGTTTCCGCACACCGAGGTGCGCATCCTGCCGTATAACCGGATCGTCACCGATCTCGCCGGGCGATCGCCGGCCGAGCTGCGCGACGCCATTGCTGCGAGGTGTCCGGTGCGCGCCGGTGCGCCGGCACCGTCGCGTGCTGGCGAAGTGTCGATGTATCTCGACGGCCGCTGGCACGCGGTGGACCTCGAGGCGGTCGAGGCGGCGCCGGCCGAGGGGCGCGCCGACCGCCTCGATGTGGCCAGGTTGCACGCTGGGATCGTCGGGCCGTTGCTCGGGATCGGTGACGTCCGACAGGATCCAAGAATCGACTTCGTTGGCGGCGCCTGCGGACCGTCGCCGTTGCAGGCTCTGGTGGATTGCGGCCTGGCCGCTGTGGCCTTTTCGATGTATCCGGTCACGGTGGACGACCTGATGGCGGTCTCCGACGAAGGCGGCATCATGCCGCCGAAGTCGACCTGGTTCGAGCCGAAACTGCGTGACGGGCTGTTGATTCACCTCATCGCATGAGCGGCACGTTTATGACCACTCCTCGCATCTTTAACTTCAGCTCGGGTCCGGCGGTGTTGCCCGAGCCGGTGCTCGAGGAAGCCCAGCGCGACCTGATGGCGCTTCCAGGCGTCGGCATGTCGGTGCTCGAGATCAGTCACCGGTCCCCGCACTTCGACGCGATCCTGGAGGCGGCCGAGGCGGAGCTGCGTGCGCTCGCCGGCATTCCGTCCACACATCGCGTGCTGTTCGTGCAGGGTGGCGCCAGCCTGCAGTTCACGATGGTGCCGACGAACCTGCTCGCCGCCGATGGCACCGCCGACTACCTCGTGACTGGCGTCTGGTCGAAAAAGGCGGTGAAGGAGGCCGAGAAGATCGGCCGCGTGCACGTCGCGGCGTCGACCGAGCCGGACGGATTCGTCAAGGTGCCGTCGGTGCGCGACCTGGCCCTAACGCCTGGCGCGGCGTACGTGCACATGACGTCGAACAACACCATCTATGGCACCCAGTGGCACGACGTGCCGGAGGTCGGCGCCGCGCCGCTGGTGAGCGATATGTCCTCAGACATCCTGAGCCGACCTGTGCCGGTCGAGCGCCACGGCGTGATCTACGCCGGTGCGCAGAAGAACCTCGGGCCGGCCGGCGTGACGCTGCTCATCGTGCGGGAGGACTTGCTGGAGCGCTCGTCCGCATCCCTGCCCTCGATGCTGAGCTATCGCGTGCTGGCCCAGGGCGCGTCGCGTTACAACACCCCGCCGGTCTTCGGCGTCTATCTCCTGCGGCTCGTGCTGTGCTGGCTGCGTGATGCCGGCGGATTGACGGCGCTGGCGGCGCGCAACGAGCGGAAGGCGGCGAGGCTTTACGCCGAGATCGATCGCACCGGGTTCTTCCGCGGCGTCGCCGAGCCGGAGAGTCGGTCATGCATGAACGTCACCTTCCGGGTGCCGAACCAAGACCTCGACGACCTGTTCGTGCGCGAAGCGGCCGCCGCCGGGCTGGACGGCGTCAAGGGCCATCGCTCGGTCGGTGGGCTGCGCGCGTCCATCTATAACGCAATGCCCCAGGCCGGCGTGGACGCCCTGGCCCAGTTCATGCGCGAGTTCGAGCGCACACGCGGGTAAAGATGTGAGAAACAGGCCAGTTTTTGCGAGTCGTTGGGGAGTGTGGTAGCCTAGGCGGTCTGTTTTCTTCGGTTGTGTGTTCCCGTGGACCGGCAGTACATCGGTTCAACCTCGGAGGTACTGCGTGGCTTCTTCTCTGATCCTGACGCTCATCGCGATCGTCGTCGTCTCGCAGATCGCTGTGTTCAGCACGACGATCTACCTGCATCGAAGCATCACCCATCGCGCGATCGTCCTGCATCCGGCGGTGGCGCTCGGCTTCCGCGTGTTGCTGTGGCTGACGACTGGCATCGTCCCCAAGGAGTGGGTGGCGGTCCACCGGAAGCACCATGCGTTCACCGACGAGGAGGGCGATCCGCACAGTCCGCTCCTGGCCGGGTTCTGGTCGGTGCAGCTCGGCAACATCTTTCATTACGTGCGCGAAGCGCGGAACCCAGAGGTGCTGGCGACCTACGCGAAGGATCTCAAGGACGATGCGTGGGACCGCTTTCTGTTGAACTACGGGACAGCGGGGCTACTCGTCGGGGTGGTCATCCTCTGCTCGGTCCTGGGCGTCGGCTGGGGGCTGCTCGCTGGGGCGACGCACGCCATCCTGTATGTCTTCGTCCTGTCACCGTCGATCAACGGACTCTGTCACGTTCTGGGCTACAGGAACTTCGATAACACGGCGACCAACCTGCAGTCGATTGCGTTTCTGACCGGCGGCGAAGGCCTCCACAACAACCATCACGGGTTTCCGAGAAGTCCGAAGTTCAGCTATCGCACCGGCGAGTTCGATCCGGCCTGGCCCGTCATCTGGATGCTGACGAAGCTCCGATTGGCCAAGCCCTACAAGACGATCGACCAGGCGCTGATGCAGCCCCAAGGGTCCTAGCTACCAGGCCCGGTACGACGGTGTGGGGAGAGCGGGTCGTCCGATGCCCGGCCGCCGGACCACGGATCGTCGAGCGCCAACCTTGGCTCGGCGTGTGATGACACCCAAACGTATGTGGTCACTTGATCGTGGTGCGACTGCTGGCGCCGGCGGCGCACGTGCGTCCGATGACCCACGCGGATTCAGTCGTTGCATGTTCTTCGTGATGATGTGCTTGTCGGTCGTGCTCGGCGCGATCGCCGAAGGCCAGACCGGCCAGGGCGCCATTCGGGGGTCGATTCGCGACGAAACCGGCGCGGTGGTGCCCGGGGCGACCGTGACGGCGACGAACCTTCAGACGGACGTCTCAGCCAGCGTCGTGAGCGACGGGGACGGGCGGTTCGAGTTGCTTCAGCTGCCCGCCGGCGACTACCAGATCGACGCGCTCGTGCCTGGATTCAGCCGTCAGACGGCGAACGCCACGGTCGTTGCAGGCGGCTCTCAGACCCTGGACCTGACACTGGAGATCCTGCCGCTCACCGAATCCGTGACGGTGACCCGGACCCTGCAACAGCGGAGCGCGGTGCCGGGCGCGGTCACCGTCATCGGAGGCGACGAGATCCAGTTCGCCCAGCGCCAGGAAGCCCTGGCCGAAACGTTGCGCGGCATTCCGGGGCTGTTCGCCGAGAACCGGCACAACTTCAGCCTGGCGGGCGGCCTGCAGGCCACGATCCGGGCGCCGATGGTCGGCTTCGGGATTCGAGGCATCCAGGTGTTTCAGGACGGTATCCCGCTCACCACCGCGGACGGCACGACGCAGCCGACAAACCTCGATCTCGGCTCCGCCGACCGGATGGAAGTCATCCGGGGCCCCAGCTCCGTGCTCTATGGCAACGCGGCGGGCGGCGTGATCAGTCTGTGGACGGCGTTCCCCTCCTCCGGGCGGCTCGAGATCCAGCCCGACATCCAGTTCGGCAGCTACGGATACGACAGGCAGCAGGTGAAAGTCCAGGGGACGTCAGGTCGAACGGGCTACCTGCTCAACGCCAACCGGATCCAGACCGATGGGTTCCGCCGGCACAGTGCCGGCGAGGTTCGTCGGGTCAACCTGGTCGTGCGGAGAGCCGTGTCTGCGAACACCGAGATACGCGGGATGTTCAATTTCTTCGACATGCCGTTTGGCGAGAGCGCCAGTACGCTCAACGAGGCGGACGCTCGAAACGACCCGCAGAGCGTGCGGGGGTTGGCCTTCACCCAGGGGTGGGGTGAGTCGGCGACCCAGGGGCAGGGCGGCGTCACGCTCGAGCACGAGTTCGGCGGTGGACAGGTGTTCCGCGGCACGGGATGGGCGGCATGGCGGGACCTCTACAATCCCATTCCGTTCCGGATCATCGACCTGGGCCGAAAGGCCGCCGGGTTCCGCTCCGAATTGGCGGGCGGGCGTCAAACTGGTGCGGTGCCGATTCAATGGACCACCGGGTTCGACCTGTCGTATCAGCGGGACGACCGAGCCGAATTCGGCAACGGGGGGGTCCCCGACGGCGGCGGGTTATCCGAGCGCGGCAGCTTGCGGCTGGCGCAACTGGAGGAGGTGCTTTCCCTCGCGCCGTTCGCGCAGGTGACGCTCACGCTGCACCCGCGCTGGCTGGCCACCGCGGGCGTGCGGTACGACTACTACGATTTCAGCGCGACCGACAGGTTCTTGACCGACGGGGATCAGTCCGGAAGTCGGACGCTCGACGCCGTCAGCCCGATGGTGGGGTTGACCTTCGTGGCCTCCGACGAGCTGAACCTCTATACCAACGTGTCCACGGCCTACCAGACGCCGACGACCGTCGAGCTGTCGAACAAGCCGACCGGGGAGGGGGGCTTCAACGAAAACCTCGACCCCGAGGATCTGCGGAGCTTCGAGGTCGGCGCCCGTGGCACGGCCGGGGAAGGGCGTGTGCGGTACGAGCTCGCCGCCTATTTTTCCACGTTGAACAACGCGTTCGTCGAGTTCCAGCGGCCCGACGAGCAAACGTTCTTCCGGAACGCTGCGCAATCGTCGCGCAACGGCCTCGAAGCGCGCATCGACTGGACGCCCGCGCCGCGCATGAGCACCTACCTCTCGTACACGTATCAGGACTTCGAGTTCGTCAGGTTTCGGACGGACAGTAACGACTTTTCTGGTAACGTCGAGCCGGGCGCGCCGCCGCATCAGGTGTTCCTCGGCGCCAGCTACGAAACCGCCTTCGGCCTCCGCTCGATCGCGCAGCTTCGATGGGTGGATGCGTTTCCGGTCAACAACGCCAACACGGCCTCGAACTGGTCGTACACGGTCATGGATTTCCGGTTCGGCTGGGATGGCGAGGTGAACGGCGTGGCGATCCAGCCGTTCTTTGGCATAGACAATCTGTTCGACGAACGGTACAACGGCTCCACGATTCCAAACTCGTTCGGGAGGCGGTACTACGAGCCGTCCCCAGGCCGGGAGGTGTACGTAGGCTTCAGAATCGGGGGCGGACTGCAGTAACCCTTGCCGTGGGCGTGCCGGGTCCCGCCGCCGACCTCCGCCGGCGGGTCGCTGGCCGCGTCGCACCCTGAGTCATTCTCATGCGCCAGACTCAAGGGTCGCTCGTCTGTCCTCAGTGCGGCAAGCTCATCGGGATCAACGAGCCGACCTGCCCGTTCTGTGGGGCCTGGCGGCCGGGGCTCTACGGCTGGGCCCCCGTCATCCAGCGTATCGTTGGCCGGCACCTCGACCTGATCTCGCTTATCGTCACCACCTGCATCGCGCTCTACGTGGTGGCGCTCCTCCTGCAGCCAGAGGCGATCACCCAGCCGCGCGGTATGCTGTCGCTGCTGTCGCCAGGCACGCGCGCGCTCTACCAGCTCGGCATGACCGGCGGCATCGCGTGGCAGCTCGGCTGGTGGTGGACGCTCTTCACCGCCATCTACCTCCATGGTGGTGTACTGCACATCCTCTTCAACGTGATGTGGATCCGGAATCTCGGCCCCGCGGTGACCGACGTCTTCGGACCGGGCCGCGCGTTCGTCTTGTTCAACGTGGCCGGGGCGTTCGGCTTCCTGGTCTCGAACGTGATGAGCAACGCGCCGACGATCGGCGCGTCGGGGAGCATCTTCGGCCTACTGGCCGCGCTCATCGTCTACGGCCGCCGCCGGGGCAGCTCGATGATGTCGCAGCAGCTCTGGCAGTGGGCGATCGTGCTGTTCGTGTTCGGCTTTATCATGCCGGGCATCAACAACTGGGCGCACGCCGGAGGATTCGTCGGCGGCTGGCTCGGCGCCTACGCGATGGGCTTCATCGACGAGCAGCGCGAGAGCACATCGATGCTGATGCTCGCCCTCGCCTTCATCGCCATCACTGCGGTCGGCATTTTCCTGTCGTTTACGAAAGTCACCGGCATCCTGCTCGGCGGCTGAGCGCTCGAGAAAAAGCCACTCCGCGCCGTGGGGGCCCTTGGCCAGTGCCACCCGCGGCGGCGTTACTTCGTTTAGTCCTCGGCCGGCCGCGGCCTGCGCCGCCGCCGCCGGCGTCTCGGCCGGCGCTGGTCCTGCGGCGGACGCTCGCCGAGGTGCGTCACGAAGTCGCGCCAGCGCTCGAGGAGGACCGGCTGGTTCCCGTGAATCTCCATCCAGGTCAACGCCTCGTCGAAGACGCCGCGACACGTCAGCGCGTGCTTGGCGCGCTCGGGCAGTTTCGGATCGATCAGGCGCCGTTGCAGGCTGACGATTTGCCGGAGGCTTTCCACTTGCCCGCGGGCGATCGGCAGGTTGCCCAGGGTCGGCGACTCGCCCTGACGATGGGGTAGCAGGCCGGTCGGTACTACCATCGAGCCCAACAGGATCGGATTCGTCAGCGTGGGCGGGGCGGCGTCGAAGCGGGCGCGGTAGGCGTCGAGCGCGCGCAGTGACTGCCAGAGCGCTTCGGAGCGATGCCGGTGCAGCTCCGGGCTGATCTGCGCGAGCAGGCGGAGGTCACCGAGACCGCGGAACGTGCGCTCGGCGGCGCCGCCCCGGAGAATCTTATAGAGCTCTTCGAGCATCCTCGGCGGCGCGGCCTGGCGGATCTCGGCGCGATGCTTGCCGATCGCGTCCAGAATCGGTTGTTCGATTTTGAAATCCAGCCTGGCGGCCAGCGCCACGGCGCGCAGCATCCGGACCGGATCTTCTACGAACCGGACGCCCGGCTCGCCGATGCACCGGATCAATCCTGCTTCGAGGTCCTTCAGGCCGCCCACGTAGTCGATGACCGAGAAGGTCGCGATGTCGTAGAACAGCGCGTTGATCGTGAAATCTCGCCGGAACGCGTCCTCCTCCGGTGTGCCGAACGTATTGTCTTGAATGGCACGGACGCGGACGCGGCTGCCTTGCGCCAAACGGCGCGCGTCGGCAGTGTCGCCGTCGGGCGCCGGATCCGGGTCGCGCTCGGAGCCTGGCGTCACCAAACGCCGGAAGGTCGCCACTTCGATCGTCTTCGGTCCGAACTTCACGTGCGCGAGGCGGAAGCGGCGCCCGATGATCCAGCAGTTCCGGAACAGCCGTTTGATCTGGTTCGGATGGGCGGAGGTGCCGAGGTCGAAGTCCTTGGGACGCCGGCCGATGAGCAGGTCGCGCACGCTGCCGCCGACGAGATAGGCGAGGTAGTCGAACTTGTGCAGGCGGTAGAGGGTCTTGAGCGCGTCCGGATCGATGTGGCTCCTGGACAGCGAGTGCTCGGCGCGCGGAGTGATGACCGGCGTGACCATTGGGTTCAATGATAGCAGGGCTAGCAGCCCGCGGCGAACGTCCCGCGGCTACGCTTTGGCGTCCTTCCAGGTGGATCCTACGCCGACGTTGACCGTCAGTGGCACCGCCAGGTCGGCGGCCTGCTCCATGCCATGTCGCACCACGGTGCTCAACTCGTCGGCTGACCGTTCACGCACCTCGAAGAGCAGCTCGTCGTGGACCGTCAGGATCATCCGCGCATCGTCTCGAGCGGCCAGGGTGCGGTGCAGCGCGATCATGGCCCGCTTCAGGATGTCGGCGGCGGTGCCCTGAATGGGCATGTTGACGGTGGCCCGCTCGGCCGCCGCGCGGATCTGTCCGTTGCGGCTCTTGAGCTCTGGGACCAGTCGGCGCCGGCCGAACATCGTCGTGACGACACCGCTCTCCCGCGCGGCGTCGATCGTCTGGTCGATGTAGGTGCGCACCGCAGGGAAGCCGCTGAAGTACGCGTCGATGAACTCCTGCGCCACCGGCTGCGGCACGCCGATGTCTTTGGCCAGCGTGAACGCCGTCTTGCCGTAAAGCAGCGCGTAATTGACGATCTTCGCTCGACGCCTGAGCTCGTGCGGATCGAGACCACTGTCGGCGCCGAAGACCTTGAGCGCCGTCTGGTCGTGAATGTCGTCGCCGCGGCGAAACGCCTTCCGCAGCGCCGCGTCGCCAGACAGGTGGGCCAGCACACGCAGCTCGATCTGCGAGTAGTCGGCTGAGATCAACACGTATTCCGGCTCGGCCACGAACGCGCCGCGAATCTGGCGCCCGATCTCTGTCCGGATCGGAATGTTCTGCAGGTTCGGATCGCTGCTGCTGAGCCGTCCGGTCGCTGCGACCGCCTGGTTGAACGACGTATGGACCCGGCCGGTGTCCGGGTGCACCAACTGCGGCAGCGCGTCCACGTAGGTACCCTTAAGCTTCTGCAGTGAGCGCCAGTCAAGCACGAGTTGCGGCATCTCGTGACTCAGCGCCAGCTCTTCCAGGACCTCGACCGCGGTCGACGCCGCCTTGGTCTTGCCCGTACGCTTCAGCGTGGGGAGCTCGAGCTTTTCGAAGAGCACCTCCGCGAGCTGCTTCGGTGAATTGATCTTGAACGGCTCGCCCGCCAGCTCGTAGATGCGGTCTCGGTGCACGGTGAGCTCCTGCTCGAGATGCGCCGACTGCGTGGCGAGCGCCGATGTGTCGATCCGTACCCCGGCCCGTTCGATCTCCACGAGCACCGGGATGAGCGGAAGCTCCAGCTCGTGGTATACAGCGGTCAGGGCCTCGCGGGAGAGGGCGGCGTCGAACCGTTCCATGACCTGGAGCGTCAGATCGGCCCGCTCAGCGGCGAGCGGCATCGCCGCGTCGACCGGCAATTCGCTGAACGGGAGCGCCTTGGCCCCCTTGCCGCGGACCGATTCCTCCACGATCACCTTGTAGCCCACCTCGGCGAGCGCCGCGTCCTCCAGCCGATGCGCCGACTTGGTGGCGTCGAGCACGTAGCTGGCGAGCATCGTGTCGCCGGCGAGGCGGTCGAGCGCGATGCCGTGCCGCCGCAGCACGATCGCGGCCCCCTTGAGGTCGTGGCCGATCTTCTGGACTTCGGGATCCTCCAGGATCGACCGCAGCGCCTCCAGCGCCTCGGTCCGACTGAACCCGGCCGGCGCATCGAGCGACGTATGGGCGACCGGCACGTAGCGCGCCGTGTGCGGGGCGACTGACAGCGCGATGCCGACGAGCGATGCCCGCATGGCGACCGGGCCATCGGTCAGGAGGTACAGCGCGACCCGGCCGGCCTGGCGTGCCGCGCCCGCCAGCCGCTCGAGATCCTCCGCCGTCTGGACGACCTGGTAGTCGGCCTGCGTCGTTTCGGCGGTCGGTGCGTAGTCGATGAGTAACGTGCGGAAATCGAGCTCGGAGAACAGCGCGAAGCAACGCTCGGGCGTCGGCCCCGCAAACCTGAGGCGATCGAGGTCGAGCTCAATCGGGACGTCGGTGTGGATGCGCACGAGTTCTCGGCTCCGATGGGCCGCGTCGGCGTGCTCGGTGAGTGCCGTGCGGTAGCTCCGTTTCGTCAACTGGTCGGCGTGGGCGAGCAGGGCGTCCAGCGTCTCGTGCTCGCTGATGAGCGCGCGCGCCCCTTTCTCGCCGATGCCGGGGACGCCCTTGACGTTGTCCACGGCGTCGCCCATGAGCGCCAACACGTCCACCACCTGGTCAGGCCGCACGCCGAACTTCTGTTTCACGCCGTCGGCGTCGTACCACGCGCCGTCGTCCTTCGGGTTGTAGACCCTCACCCCGTCGCCGACGAGCTGGAAGAAGTCCTTGTCGCCCGTCACGATCACGACGTCGATCGCCTTGGCCTGAGCCCGGCGCGTCAGCGTGCCGATGACGTCGTCCGCCTCGTAGCCCTGCATGGTCAACACGGGCACGCCCAGCGCCTCACACGCTTCGTGAACCCAGGGAATCTGTTCGATCAGATCGTCCGGTATCGGCGCCCGGTTGGCCTTGTAGTCGGCGTCCAGCTCCTCGCGAAACGTCGGGCCTCTGACGTCGAACGCGGCGGCGACGTGCTCTGGCTGCTGATCGTCCAGCAGCTTGCGCAACATCGCGACGAAGCCATACACGGCGTTCGTCGACTTACCGTCGGGGCCGGTCAGGCCGTGAATGGCGTGATACGCGCGGTACATCTGCGAGCTGCCGTCGATCAACAGCAAGCGCCGTCGCGTTGGTTCGTGCATCGGCTCGAGTACATGCGGACGGTTGAGGGGCCGCCGCGGGCGGGTCGAGGCTCCGAGTATACCACCCGCCCGTGGGACGAGGCCGCGGGGACTCAGCAGCCCGTGGTGAAAGTCCCGCTGCATTCGGCCGTCGATGCATCCCGCCATGGGCAGCGCTGGGCGTTGTCCACGATGGGTCGAATACTCCCGGTATTCTCCCTCCTCATGCCTTCCTCGGGCCGATCGCGACCTTGGTTCAGCGGGGTCTCGGTGCCACGCCAGTCTTTCACCACGGGCTGCTAGCGCGACGGCACGTCGATGTGCAGGTCGAGCGTGTTCAGCTCGCCGTCGCGGACGGAGACCCGCACCGCGTCCCGGCTGAGCTGACCGAGGAAGGTTGGGTCGTACCAGGATCCCTGCTCGATATCATCGACCGCGACGACGTAGTAGTCGCCGGGCGGCAGCCCGCGCACCTGATACCGGCCGTTCTGGTCGGGCCGGCCAACGGCGATCTGTTGCGACTGCGACCGCCACAGCGCCGTGTCGGTCGAGAACGCGACGACGGTGAACTCCGGGAGCGGCCGACCGCTCCCATCCGAGACCAGGCCCGACAGCTCGGACACCTGATCGGGCAGCACAACGATCACCGCCTCGACCTCTGATCTGGCGATGAATTCGAGCGGCACGTCGGTGACGTCCTGACCGTGCACGTAGACTGCTTTCAAGATCCAGGGATCCGGAGCGTCCACCTGAAAGAGCTGCGCGCCGATCGGCACGTTGGTCAGCTCGAACGTGCCGTCGGGCTCGACGCCGGTCCTGGTGTCGCCGCCGAACGGCAGGGCCCGCAGCGCTCGTGTCGAGACGCGCACGCGTGACAGGTCGTTGTCGGCGGCAGGGTGCTCGACTCGAACACCACCGTGCCGGTCACCGTGGCACCTGCCGCCAGCATCATCATCAGCCCGCCGATCTCCTGGCCGTCGACGGTGATCGATTGCATCGCGAACAGTGGGTTGGCGACCCGGCGGCCGCCCGAGCGGGCGACCACCAGGTAGCGTCCAGGCGGAACGTTGCGGACGGTGAACGCGCCGTCGGCCTGGGTCTGGGCGTTCAGCAGGGTGCCGCCGACCGCCTGGCCGCCTGGCCCGCCCCGTCCGGGACCAGCGACACGGCCGCGCGCGACGTCGGTGCGCCAGACGGCGACAGGACGACGCCGGCCACGCGCACTGTCGGCACGAGCATGACGCCGAAGCTGGTGCCAGTCGTCTCCTCGGAGACGCCGAGCGCGAGCGGCACGGCCTGGGCGCCGGTCATGACGCCTGGGTAACAGGTGGGCGCGTAGCCCATGTCCTGTTCGACCAGCTGGGTGCCGCGCCCGAAGCCGAGGCGGAAGCCGCGGCCGCCGTCCATGAATCGCGCGACGGCGCTAACGTAGTAGGTGCCAGGCGCGAGGCCGTAGACGCGGTACTGGCCACGATCGTCGCTCGTGTCAGTGCCGACGATGGTCAGTCGGCGCTCGCCCTGCCGGTACTCGTGGCGCATGGCGCGCACCGAAACGCCGGCCAACGGCTCGCCGACCTCGTCGACGACCTGGCCGGCGATCACACTCCCGCGCGGCAGGGCGAGGTCGACTTTTTTCAACGTTTCGCCGTCGGCGATCTCCAGCGGGGTGCCAGACTCCAGCACGCGGCGCTGACCGTAGGAGACGGACATGAAGCCGGTCTTCGAAGCGGTGATCGTGTAGCGTCCGGCCGGCAGCCCGTCGAGCTGGTACCGCCCGTCGGCGTCGGTCACCGTTGCCCGCCCGCCCCGCAGCGTGCCAGAGGTGGCGCGCAGGTAGGCATGCCGGACCGGCTGCCCCGTATCTGCCGCCACGACGCTGCCGGTGATACTGGCTGTGCCGGCTGGCTCTGCCGCCGGCGGGCCCAGGTCCCGCGCGGGCCGCCCGCCACCCGGCCGCTGCGGCTGCGCCGCCACCGGGCCCGCGACCGCCAGGCCCAGCAGGCCCAGCAGCACCAGCCGGGTGGCGGACGCGCCGTGGGGACGTGTCGGCATGTGTATCTGCTAAGACTCTCTGCACGGGGAGAGCATTTCACCGCAACCGTCCGAAAGGCTGGGGGCTTCAGCCCTACAGCGCCAGGATCGTCCCGACGCCCGCCACGATCAGCAGGATCTGCCTCACGGCGCCGGTGCCGATCGCCTCGCCCTCGTGCAGATGCGGAATCAGGTCGGCCATGGCGACATAGAGGAAGCCGCCGGCTGCCAGCGCCAGGAGGTAGGGCAGCGCTTGAGGCACCGTTTCCGCGGTGGCGTAGACCAGGACGGCGCCGCCGACCGCGCTGAGCGCCGAGAGCGCGTTGAACATGAGCGCGCGGCGTCTGGAGAAACCGGCGTTCAACAGGATCGCGAAATCGCCGACTTCCTGCGGGATCTGATGCGCCGCAACGGCGATCGCCGTGCTGACGCCGAGCGGCACCGAGATGAGCACGGAGGCGGCGATGATGGCGCCGTCAGCGAAGTTGTGCAGGCCGCCGCCGATCAGGATGAGCGTGGCGCTGGCGTCGTGGACGTCGCAGTCCTCGGTGTGACAGTGGCGCCACAGGACGAATTTCTCGACGACGAAGAGGGCGAGGATGCCGATCAAGAGCGCGCCGAACGCCGACACCGGCGGCAGGCGCTCGAGCGCTTCTGGCACCAACGCCAGCAGCGCGACCCCGAGCAGGGTGCCGACGGCGTAGCTGAGCAGCCACGGGACGAGGCGGTGGCGCACCGACGCGGGGAGCGGAAGCAGCGCCGAGGCGCCGAGCAGACCGCCGAGGCTGCCGACCAGACTCAGCCCGACCGCCGTTGCGAGCAGTTGCACACCAAGGATGATAGTCCAACTGAGAAGACAGACGACGGGCGGCAAAGGTAGGCGGCAGAAGGTAGGAGACGAAGGGCTCAGGGTCGAAGGCTTGGGTCAGCGCGTCGCGACGTAGCCGCGGCGGGCGCGGACGCGGTGCTTCGAGCCCGTCACCTCCACTTCGATCTCGTGCCATCGCCCGTCGCGGTGCCCAGGAGCTGGGTACGCCAGGCTGTACTGGCGGCTCAGCTCGTTCGCGACGCCGGCGGTCGCCGGATCGAGGTCGCCCACCGACCGAATGATCTCGGTACGGCCCCCGCTGTCATCGGTCAGTTCCCGGAGGGCCACTTCGTTCACACGCTCGTCACTCGGCGAGCGGCGAGACCCGCCTGGTCTGCCGCCGCCGCCCCCGCCCGGTCCCGGAGTGGTCAGGTAGACTAGCCGTATCGGCTCTGGAGGAATCCGTTCCTCGGTGACCAGCGTTCCCGCCCCGACGGTCGTCATGATGACGATCGCCAGGACCCCAATGGCATGGACGGCGGTGGAGAGCAGCGTGGGAAGGCCTACCATGCGTTGGGCCTCGAGCGACCGGGCGAACAGGGCCGGGACGCCGATCAGCGCCGGTGTCTGCCGGGCGTCCGGAGCTGAGGGCGGCCCGAGTCTCCGCCAGGCGCCGGATCAGTCTGGTGGCCTCCTGATCGCCGATGAAGCCCTCGTGAACGGTGGCAACAAGGCCGTCGGCGATCCATCCGTCGATCCGGTGGACCGGGACCCCGATGGCAGCGGCCATCTCTCGGGGCGCGTACACTTCGGGTGCGCCAGTGCGTCTCATGTCACGAGGAAGGCGCTCCAAAGCCCGCGGAGGCTCCCGGCCAGACGCCACAAGGGACGTTGTGAAACGGCTTCTGCCAGCGAGGCGCGGAGCATCGTACCGGTCCACTCGACGACTGTTCACGCAAAAGACTTGCCGGTGCCGGGAGCGGCGACCCTCACTACCTTAGACGCTTTTTCGGCCCATTTCGTGTAGTTCTGTTCCGGAGCTGCGGCCCTGGCTGGGGAGTCGTGCTCGTGGCGCGACACCGCTGTAGTCGGGAGATGTCAGCGGACAGGTCACTGGACCGGCTTGACGCCCTCGACGAAGGCAAGGCCGTCACGTTCGGCCAGGCAGCGGACCGCCTTGAAGCCCTCGGCCTCGAGCGCGCGCTGGGCGCCGCCGGAGGCCTTGTAGTGCTCGTCCACCTGCGGGCTGCCAAAGAGAGCGCTCAGCGCCCCCCGGGGCACGCGCTCGATCACCATGCCGCGTCCACCCGGTCGCAACACGGTCAACGCCTGCTGCAGACAGCGCACCCGGCGCTTCGGTGACAGCCGGCCAATCAGATCCCACAGCACGACGACGTCGAACGAGTCCGGTTCGTAGGGCAGCGCGTCGTACGACGCCTGCTCGACCTCGACCAGCACGCCTTCCTTGGTGGCGGCCTTGCGCCCGTGATCGCATCCTTCGGCCGCCTCGTCGACGGCGCAGGCCCGGCCCGAGAGACCGACCTTCGCTGCGATGGCGGCGCACATCTTGCCGTTGCCGCAACGAACCTGGAGGAATCGCTCGCCCATCTTCAGGCCGGCCATCGACACTTCGAGTGCGTGGGGACCCTGGCCCGGGCGGAAGAACCTCATGGAAAGTCTCATGATATAGTCTGGCGCCGTGAAAGACTCCATCGAAATCGCACCCGCACAAGGTAAATTGGGAGTGCTGTTGGTCGGCCTCGGCGCCGTCAGCACGACGCTCATCGCGGGTGTGTACGCCGTTCGTCGAGGGCTGGCCGCTCCCATCGGGTCGCTGACGCAGATGGGGACGGTCCGTCTCGGCAAGCGGACCGCCGGCCGGTCACCACTCGTCAAGGATTTCGTGCCGCTGGCCACGCTCGACGACATAGTTTTCGGCGCGTGGGACATTTTCGAGGACGACTGCTACGAGGCGGCGCGGACCGCCGGCGTCATCGCAAGCGATCTGCTCGACCAGCTCAAGGACGAGCTCTCCACGATCAAGCCGTGGCCGGCCGTATTCGACCGCCGATACGTCAAGCGACTCGACGGCCCGAACGTGAAGAAGGGGGCGACGAAGCGTGACCTGGCCGAGCAGGTGCGAGCGGACATTCACGCGTTCAAGGCCGCGCAGGGTGTCGACCGACTCGTCATGATCTGGTGCGGCAGCACCGAAGTGTTCATGATTAAGAGCGGCGCGCACGCGTCGCTGGACGCGTTCGAGCGTGCGCTTGACGAGAACGATCCGTTGGTGCCGTCCAGCATGATCTACGCCTACGCGGCACTCAAGGAGGGCATTCCGTTCGCGAATGCGGCGCCGAACCTCACCGTCGACACGCCGGCCATGCTCGAACTGGCTGCCCAGACTGGATCGCCGCTCACGGGCAAGGACCTCAAGACGGGCCAGACCCTCATGAAGACGATTATCGCGCCGGGATTGAAGGCGCGGCTGCTCGGCGTGGCGGGGTGGTACTCGACGAACATCCTGGGCAACCGCGACGGTGAGGTGCTGGATGATCCCGAGTCGTTCAAGACCAAGGAAGAGAGCAAGAAATCGGTCCTCGACTACATCTTGCAGCCCGATCTGTACCCGACGCTCTACAAGGATCTGTGTCACGTTGTGCGGATCAATTACTATCCGCCGCGCGGCGACAACAAGGAGGGCTGGGACAACATCGACCTGTTCGGCTGGCTCGGCTACCCGATGCAGCTCAAGATCAACTTCTTGTGCCGCGACAGCGTGCTGGCCGCGCCGATCGTCCTCGACGTGGCGCTGTTCCTCGATCTGGCGAAGCGCGCCGGCATGAGCGGCATCCAGGAGTGGCTTTCGTTCTACTTCAAGAGTCCGATGCACGCCGCTGGGCTGTATCCGGAGCATGACCTGTTCATCCAGTTGATGAAGCTCAAGAACACGCTACGGCACCTCCGCGGCGAGGAACTCATCACGCACCTGGGCCTCGAGTACTATGACTGAGCGCGCGTCCGGCCGTCCGCGCGACGGCGGTCACATTTAATGAACTCGAGCAAGCTCCAGCCGGCGCTGCTTGGCGGCACGTTTCTCGGGATCCTGTCGGCCCTGCCGATCGTCTCCGCGGCCAACCTGTGCTGCTGCCTCTGGGTCGTCGCAGGCGGCGTCCTGGCGGCCTATCTGCTGTAGCAGGGGCAGTCGGCGCCGATCACGCTGGGCGACGGCGCGGCGATTGGGTTCTGGGCGGGGGGTGGTCGGTGCGTTCGTCTACGTCGTGGCCGCCATTCCGATGCAACTTGTGCTGGCGCCGTTGCAACGGCGGATGACCGAGCGGGTGCTGGACCGCGTGCGTGACATCCCGCCCGAGCTGCGGGATTTGCTGCAGGACGTCGATTTTGGAGCGGTGGGGCTGGCGGTCGGTTTCGTCTTCATGTTGATCGTCGGCGTGGTCTTTGCGACGACGGGCGGTGCCTTGGGCGCGGCGCTCTTCGCGAAGGGGGCGCAAGTCGAGCCGCCGACACCGTCGACCGTGCCGCCGTCGGCGTAGCGAGTAGCCCGTCGTGGACGCCTAGCCGGAGCTGTCACAGGAGGACCCATGACCAAGACTCCCGATCCTGCCCGTCAGGAAATCGACACGCTGCTCGAGGAGCGCCGCACGTTCCCGCCATCCGACGCCTTCCGTGACGCCGCGAACGCAGCTGATCCCGACGTCTACGACCGAGCCGCGAAGGACCCCGAGGCCTTCTGGGAGCGCTTCGCCCACGAGCTCGACTGGATCGAGCCGTGGACGACGGTGCTCGAGTGGGCGCCGCCGCACGCCAAATGGTTTGTTGGCGGCAAGATCAACGCCAGCGTCAACTGCGTCGACCGCCACGTGCGCACCGCCCGGCGCAACAAGGCGGCGCTCATCTGGGAAGGGGAACCTGGCGATCGTCGGACGCTGACGTACTTCGATCTCTACCGCGAGGTCAACGCGTTCGCGGGCGTCCTGAAGTCGCTCGGCGTGCGGCGCGGCGACCGGGTGGTGCTCTACATGCCGCTCGTGCCGGAGCTGGCGATCGCCATGCTGTCCTGCGCGCGGATCGGCGCCGTGCACTGCGTTGTGTTCGGCGGATTCAGCGCTGAGTCGCTGCGCGACCGGATCAACGACGCGGAAGCCTGCGTGCTGGTGACCGCCGATGGTGGCTACCGGCGCGGCCGGGTCGTGCCGCTCAAGCAGATGGTGGACGATGCGGTGTGCGAGACGCCGTCGATCAAGCACGTCGTTGTCGTCCGCCGGCAAGCGCACGATCCGCTGCCAGTGACGATGCAGCCCGACCGCGATCACTGGTATCACGCGCTGATGGCGAAGGCGCCGCTGACCTGCGAGCCGGAAGCGATGGACGCGGAGGACATGCTCTACATCCTCTATACCTCCGGGACGACCGGGAAGCCGAAGGGGATCGTCCACACGACCGGTGGGTACCTGGTCGGCACCTACGCGACCACAAAGTGGGTCTTCGACCTCAAGGAGGATGACGTCTACTGGTGCACGGCCGACATCGGTTGGGTGACCGGTCACAGCTACCTGGTCTATGGGCCGCTCGCCAACGGCGCGACCGCCGTCATGTACGAGGGCGCGCCGGACTGGCCCGCGCGCGACCGCATGTGGGAGATCGTCGAGCGATACGGCGTCACCATTTTCTACACTGCGCCGACCGCTATCCGCGCGTTCATGAAGTGGGGATACGCGTGGCCGGCGAAGCGGGATCTGTCGAGCCTACGACTCCTGGGGTCGGTGGGCGAGCCGATCAACCCGGAAGCCTGGATGTGGTACCACGAGCATGTCGGCCGGCAGCGCTGTCCGATCGTGGATACCTGGTGGCAGACCGAGACCGGTGCCATCCTCATCACCCCGCTCCCGGGACTCACGACGCTCAAGCCGGGCTCTGCCTCACGGCCGTTTCCCGGCATCGCGGCAGAGATCCGGACGGCGGATGGCCAGGTGGTGGCCCGAGGCGGCGGGTTGCTAGCCATTGTCAAGCCGTGGCCCTCGATGCTGCGGGGGATCTACGGCGACCCGGATCGGTTCGCCACGCAGTACTGGAGCCAGTGGACCGACGGCATGTACTTCACCGGCGACGGCGCCAAGCTTGATGCCGACGGCTACTTCTGGCTGCTCGGCCGGGTGGACGATGTTCTCAACGTCGCCGGCCACCGGCTTGGCACGATGGAGGTGGAGAGCGCCCTGGTCGATCACCCGGACGTCGCCGAGGCAGCGGTCGTTGGGCGGACCCACGAGATCAAGGGGCAGGCGGTGGCCGCGTTCGTGACCGTCCGCGAAGGGGTGTCCACCTCCGACGAGCTGGTCACGCAGCTCAAGGCGCACGTCGTGAAGAAGATCGGCGCGATCGCCAGGCCCGACGTGATCCTGTTCGCCGCCGACCTGCCCAAGACCCGGTCCGGCAAGATCATGCGGCGGCTCCTGCGCGACATCGCCGACGGCAAGGCGATCGGCGACACGACGACGCTCGCCGATCCGGCCGTCGTGGCCAAGCTCAAGGACGAGTACGCGGACGAAGAGGGCTAGCGTCCCGCGCTACGACATAGCGTGAAAGCAAACCGAAGGCTTGCCAACCTTTCCGAAAGCCGAGAGCCGGTCACACCGCCGTCCAGTGGCCCGGCGCGAGTTCACGGAGCGGTGCGTTCCGGTCGAACTGCTCCGGGTCCACAGGGATTCGCGTTCGCTGTGCGTCCGGGTCGGGCACGGGGATCGCCGAAAGCAGCGCCTCGGCGATCTGGTTACCGACCGAGAAGACCGGGTTGAGGGCTGTCATCGGCTCCTGGAAGATCAGCGCGATATCGCCGCCGCGCACCCTGCGCATCGCCCGCTCGGTGAGGGTGAGCAGCTCGCGGCCGCGCAGCCGGACCGATCCGCTCGCGATACGGCCAGGCGGCTCCACCAGCCGCATGATCGACAGGGCCGTCACCGACTTGCCGCTGCCCGACTCGCCGACGAGCCCCAGCGTCTCGCCGCTGGCGATGGAGAAGCTGACCTGATCGACGGCCGGGAGCGCACGGTCGCCCGCGTCGAACACCGTCGTCAGGCGCTCGACCGCCAGCAGCGTGGCTGCGCTGGCTGCCGGCGCCGGGTCGCCGGTCACGGCATCCCTCCCTCGCGGTGCTCGCCAAAGACCTCGCGGAGTGTGTCGGCGATCTCACCGACGGTTGCGCCCGCCTCGACCGCCTCGACGATCGGCGGCATGAGGTTGTCGGCGCCGCCGGCCGCGGCGCCGACGGCCTCCCGGGCCGCTTGGCAGCGTGACTCGTCGCGCGCCGACCGATGGCGCCGCAGCCGGGCGACTTGGGCCACTTCGATCGCGGGGTCCAGCCGCAGGCCCTCGATCGCTTTTCGCGTGGCGCCGGGCGCCTCGGACACGTCGAAAAACCGGTTGACGCCGACGACGATCTGCTCGCTGCGCTCGATCGCCTGCTGCGTATCGAACGCCGCCTGGTGGATCGCGCGCTGCACCGTACCCGCCTCGATGGCGGCCAGCGTGCCGCCCTGCGCGTCGATGTCCGCCAGGATGGCGCGGGCCTCGGCCTCTAGATCGTCGGTTCGCCGCTCGACCGCATAGGCGCCGGCGACCGGGTCTACCGTGCGAGCGATGCCGGTCTCGGTGGCGAGAATCTGCTGCGTGCGCAGCGCCAGGCGAGCCGATTCCTCGGTGGGCAGACCCAGGGCTTCGTCCCGGCCGTTGCAGTGCAGCGACTGGGTGCCGCCGAGGACCGCCGCGAGCGCCTGCAGCGCGACGCGCACGATGTTGCAGTCTGGCTGCTGGGCGGTCAGGGTGCTGCCCGCCGTCTGCGTGTGGAAGCGGAGCTGCTGGGCGGCCGGATCGGTCGCGCCGAACCGGTCGCGCATGAGGTGAGCCCAGAGGCGGCGCGCAGCCCGGAACTTCGCGACCTCCTCCAGGATGTCGCTGTGCGCAGCGAAGAAGAAGGACAGCCGCTGTCCGAATCGATCGACGTCAAGGCCGGCGCTCACGGCCGCCTCCACGTAGGCGATGGCATTGGCCAGCGTGAAGGCGAGCTCCTGGGCGGCGGTCGCGCCCGCCTCTCGGATGTGATAACCGCTGATCGAAATGGTGTGCCATTGCGGCAACGTGGCATCGCAGTACGCGAACAGGTCGGTGACGAGGCGGAGCGACGGCCGCGGCGGAAAGATGTAGGTGCCGCGGGCGACGTATTCCTTGAGCACGTCGTTCTGTACAGTGCCTCGCAGGTCGCCGAGGGGCGTGCCCCGCTGGCGCGCCAGGGCGACGTACAGCGCGAGCAGGATGATCGCCGTCGCGTTGATCGTCATCGATGTCGAAACCTGCTCCAGCGGGATCCCCTCGAACAGATCGGCCATATCGTCGAGCGAGTCGATCGCCACGCCGACCCGCCCCACCTCGCCGGCGGCCAGAGGGTGATCCGAGTCGTAGCCAATCTGGGTCGGCAGGTCGAAGGCGACGCTCAGGCCGGTGACGCCCTGGTCGAGCAGATAGCAGTACCGCGCGTTCGACTCGACGGCGGTGCCGAAGCCGGCGTACTGGCGCGTCGTCCAGAGCCGGCGACGATACATTTCGGGATGAATGCCGCGCGTGAAGGGGAACTGCCCGGGCGCGCCGAGATCGCGGTCGGGCTCCCAGTCGGAGAGGTCGTCTGGGCGAAACACCGACACGGTCATGATGCGAGGCATTGTAATGCAGGACCTGTGGCGGCCGGCGTTGCCTTGACACCCCCAGATCGCCCGTTTAGAATGCGGGCAGTTCATCGAGCATTCCACGGTACAGATGAGCGAACCATGGCGCCGACCCACGTCTCGCGTAGCCAGCGACGAGCGGATCGCGAGGTGCCGGAGTGCGTGTCGCTGAGCTGGGGTGCGTGGGCGCGGCAAGGTAAGGAGTTCCAGCCATGGACGACGTCGTAAACCGGTTGGCTCGAGAGCTGGCCGATGCCATTGCCGCCGCCGTCGCGGAGGATCCGAAGGTCGAAGCGTGTCGTGAGAAGACGCGCGCGGCTGGCTACGAAATGCACGTGTCACTGGAGGCCGTGATCGGTTTCGTCAACCGCTCGAACCCGACGGCGCTGGCGCAGGTCGGCACCTCGCGGGCGGTGCCGCCGCAGCAGGGGGTAGAGATCAGCGCTAACGATCGCCGGTTTCTCAAGTCGCTGCGGATCGCTGTCGACGAAACGCCAGAAGAAGTCGAGTAGCTAGGGGATGCGGAGGTCGCGTCCTGTCATTTCCGCCGCCGGCTCGATGTCCAGCAGGGCGAGGAGCGTTGGCGCGACGTCGCGCAGCGACCCGCCCGTCCGCAGCGTCCCCGCTGCTTCCGCCTTCCCAGCGATCACGATCAGCGGCACTTGGTTCATCGTGTGCGCCGTGTGTGGGCACTGCCGCTCGGCATCCCACAGGAGCTCGGCGTTTCCGTGGTCAGCGGTCACCACGACGGTACCGCCCGTCGCCCGCACGGCCGAGACAATCCGGTTGAGGCACCGATCCAACGTGCCAACCGCCTCGACCGCCGCGTCCAGCTTGCCGGTGTGGCCGACCATGTCCGCGTTGGCGAAGTTGCAGATGATGACCCGATGTCCACCCGTCTCGACGTCGCGCACGAGCACGTCGGTGATGCCCGCGGCGCTCATCGTCGGCTGCAGGTCGTAGGTCGGAACCTTGGGTGACGGCACGAGGATGCGGTCTTCGCCGGCGTAGGGCCGCTCCTCGCCTGAGTTGAAGAAGTACGTCACGTGTGCGTATTTTTCCGTTTCCGCCAGCCGAAGATTCGTCACGCCGTTCTTGGCGAGCACCTTCGCCAGGTTGCTGGAGAACGCCTGGGGCGGGAACGCGGCGGGCAGCTCGAAGGTCGCGTCGTACTCGGTCAAGGTCGTGCAGGACAGCGATGGATGGCGCCGACGCTCGAACCGGTCGAACGCCTCGAACGCCAAGGCGCGCGTGAGCTGGCGAACCCGATCGGCACGGAAATTGAAGAAAATGACCGAGTCGCCGTTCTGCATCGGCCCGAGCGGCCGGTCCTCAGCGCCGACCATGACCGCCGGCTCGATGAACTCGTCGGTTACGCCGTCGGCGTAGGATGCGGACACCAGCTCGGTGGCCGAACGGGCGGGCCGCGCCTCGCCGGACACGATGGCGTCGTAGGCACGCTGGGTTCTCGCCCAGCGCTGGTCGCGGTCCATCGCGAAGTAGCGGCCGCAGACGCTGGCGACGCGGCCGACGCCCACGCGGGACATCGTCGTCTCGAGTGCCGCCAGGTACTCCACCCCGGCGTTGGGCGGCGTGTCGCGGCCGTCGGTCAGCGCGTGGACGAAGACCCGTGTGATCCCTCCGGCGGCCGCCAACTCGAGCAGCGCGTCCAGATGCCGCTGATGACTGTGGACGCCGCCGTCGGAGAGCAGCCCGACCAAATGCAGCGCCTGGCGGTCACGGCATCCCGCCATCGCGGTGGTCAGGATGTCGTTCGACACGAACTCACCACTCCGGATGGCGGCGTCGATGCGGCTGATGTCTTGGTAGACAACCCGGCCCGCCCCCAGATTCATGTGGCCGACCTCGGAGTTGCCCATCTGGTCGGCCGGGAGGCCAACCGGCTCGCCGCTGGCGATCAATGACGTGTGGGGAAATCGCTCGAG
>Ga0310121_10001355_pt1 | contig 25254 bp, 24 predicted proteins | sample CB27_Tmax_986_MG_FD_203504 | JGI IMG/M metagenome (GOLD analysis project Ga0310121, IMG submission 203504) | Marine microbial communities from Western Arctic Ocean, Canada - CB27_Tmax_986 | ecosystem: Environmental > Aquatic > Marine > Oceanic | place: Canada: Western Arctic Ocean | collected...
GGGCGCCCGATCACCGCAGAAACAGTTAAACGCCCTGCCAACTGGAAGGAACAATGGGCAAGCAAGCGACAAAATAGTGAAACTTTGGCTTTGGTGGCGTAACAATTGTGAGTTGCGGCACTAGACTCTACGAGGTATGAGGTTTTCATCAGCCCAGCCCCACAGCGGGGTCAACGAATCGTGCTAGAAAAAGCCTGCGGACCGACCACGCGTCGAGTCATCGCGTCGCCTGTGTGAGGGAGCTGCACAGGCAAGGCGTGGGGACTAGGCGGCGACCTGACGATGATTTATGAATGCCTTCAGGCTACAACGAATGGTTCATTGGCGGTGGATCGCAGCCGCCTCCAATCGCAGCCGCCTCCAATCGAAAGGCCGGACTGACCGGTCAATTTGCAGTCATTCATTCACAACGGGCGACGATAACTCCCATGAGCACCCTTCGAATCGGAATTGTTGGACTGGGCGGAAACTGTCGTCTTCGCCACGTGCCCGGACTGAGGGCCTGCGACAATGTGGAAATCACGGGCGTGGTGAATCGGCGTCCGGAATCGACGCAAAGCGTGGCCGAAGAATACGGCATTCCTAAGACTTACAATCATTGGGAGGATTTGGTCGTCGACCCTGAAATAGACGCCGTCGTAATCGGCACCTGGCCGTATCTGCATTGCCCAATCACCCTCGCCGCGTTGGACGCGGGCAAACATGTGTTGGTCGAAGCTCGCATGGCAATGAATGCCACCGAAGCCCAGCAGATGTTGTCGGCCAGCCAACAACACCCGGAGTTGGTAGCTCAAATTGTTCCCAGCCCGATCGGATTCAAAGTCGATCGAGTCGTCAAAGAGATGTTGGGCAACGGTTTTTTGGGGCAGCTACGGGAATTGGCGGTGATTGGGTCTTTTGACGGATTGGCGGACCCAGATGCCCCATTGGAATGGCGCCAATCGGCGACCTTCAGCGGCATGAATATGTTATTCTTGGGGATCGTCCATGAAACGGTCATGCGATGGGCGCCCGATCCGATTCATGTTTATGCGCAAACTCACGCGTTTACGCCGGAACGAACCGATCCGGTGTCGGGCCAGATGGTGCCCGTCGGTACGCCCGACAGTGTGCAGGTTCTGACGGTTTTGGACGGCGGCGCGCGGGGCCTTTACCACCTGAGCGGCGCCGTTCGTTTTGGACCAGTGATCCAGATTCATCTCTACGGCAGCGAGGGCACGATCAAATATGTGTCACAGCCGGAAGACCAGCTGCTGGCTGCCCGCCGTGGGGACGAATCACTCCAAGAGATCCCGATTCCACCGGACCAAGTCTATGACTGGCGAGTTGAACAAGATTTTGTCGAGGCAATTCGCGGCCAGCGGACCGTCGACATGACCGACTTTGCCACCGGCGTGCGCTATATGGAATTTACCGAGGCGGTCGCTCGCAGCGCCGACGCGGGCCAGGCAATTGGCTTGCCGCTGATGTAGTCCGCCGCTGATCTTGATTATGTTTGACCAGGCTGCGGTGTCCATATTCCGTGATTCACCCGCGTTCGTTGGTGGCCAAAAGCTTGGCGATGTTCGCGTCACTGACACGACGGGCCCATTGGGTGTGACGCTGATCCTCGCCGCCAGAGTTGGGGCCAAAAGAGCGAGATTTGGCGTCTGAAATGGAAAAATCGACGATCCCGGGGTTGGCAACTCGGTCGGCACCAGTCAACTTAACAATCTATTGGTCAACGAGAATGCCACCTCGCCTAGCTCCACGGTTTCTGGGCCAACGGCTCATTTGGGTTGGCCGTAACGCCTTCCGTGTGTCACCCGCGCTTGCGCTGATAAGTATTCAATATGACGAAGCCGACCGATATCTCGCTCAAGCAGATCACCACTTCACAAGACCGCATTCAATACCGCACGCCTATTAAGTTCGGCGGCCGTGTGGTCGTGGACGCTTTGATCTTAAGCGTCCACGCGGTCGTTGAATCCCAGGCGGGCCGCCAAGCCACGGGGCTTGGTTCCATGCCGATCGGGAATGCCTGGGGTTGGCCCAGCCCCCAGTTGGACGGCGAACAGACGCTGGTTTCCATGGTCGAACTCTCCCAGCGGTTAGCCCAAGTAGCCAACGATTACAGCGGATCGGGGCATCCGTTGGAAATCACCGCCGAATTGGCCGACTCCCATACCAGCATCGCGGACCAGGTCACCGAATCGCATGGACTGGGCGAGTCCATGCCGCGTTTAGCGCAACTGGTATCCGCCAGTCCCGTGGAAGCCGCGATTCACGATGCCTATGGTCGGACGTTGGAGCAGAATGCTTACAATCTCTTGGGAAAGGAGTTCGTTAACACAGACCTGTCTCATCACCTCACCCAAGATTTTAAGGGCGAGTACCTGGACCAATACACGTCGCGCGAGCCCAAGCCGACGATGCCACTGTATCATTTGGTCGGAGCGTTGGATCCAATTACCGATGGCGACCTTGATCGTCGACTGGATGACGGCCTGCCAGAGACGTTGGTCGAGTGGATTGAAGCGGACGGATTGAGTCATCTCAAGATCAAGTTGGCGGGAGACGATCTCGAGTGGGATGTGGACCGTGTGGTTCAGATCGAGCAAGCGGCCACGGAAACCCAGTCTCGGCTAGGGCGCGAACGGTGGTTCTATTCTTGCGACTTCAACGAGAAATGCGCCAACGAGGAATATGTGTTGAACTTCCTCGCCCGAGTCCAGGAGCGTTCGCCGACCGCCTGGGACCGCATCCAATATATCGAGCAGCCAACCCATCGCGACCTGAGGGCCAATCCAGAAAACCGTATGCACCAAGCAGCCAAGATCAAGCCCGTCGTGATCGACGAATCGTTGGTCGACTTTGAGAGTCTGTTGCTGGCCAGAGAACAGGGCTATTCCGGTGTGGCCTTGAAGGCCTGCAAAGGGCACGGCGAGGCACTGCTGATGGGCGCGGCGGCCCAGAAATTTGGGCTGTTTCTGTGCGTGCAAGACCTGACCTGTGTCGGCGCTTCGTTTCTACATTCCGCCAGTCTCGCGGCACGAATCCCCACGGTCGCCGCCATTGAAGGAAATGGGCGGCAATATTGTCCCGTTGGCAACCGCGGGTGGGACCAAGAGTATCCAGGCATGTTCAGCATCACCGATGGAACCGTCACCACGGCAGAACTAAATGGCCCAGGCCTGGGTTACGCACTCACCTCTTAGGGCGACCGCTCGAAAAACCAGCATCGGATTGGTCGGATCAGCGAGTTTCGCCCGGCTGACGTGCAGCCTCGCGTGAGTTTTTCGTCCTCGCAATGCAACGGACGCCGTTAAATGCCCCCTGTAACAAATCCGCTGGCTCCCCGCTTGACTAGATAGACACGGGCCAGCGACGCCCGACGCGGAAACATCTATCAGCACGCCAGGGAGATACGATCATGAACGGCAGAGGGATTCACAATCTATTGCCACCGGCAGCGGTCTTAGACGAGACTCCCGACGGCGTGCCGATTGACTTTGATCCGCGGGGGAAGTTCTCCGAGTGGATGGACGGCCAGTTGGACCAGCTCGAGGAGCGATGGGCTAACACGTATCCGATTCCATCCAGAGTGTTTTCCGCGGGACGCCGTCCTGCAAACCGTGCGAGGCACTAACAACGAGGAGGAGGAACCTGATGAAATACATGTCCAAATCAAGGCAACGAAGTTCGGCCAGCCGCATCCGCGATCGCCGCCACTCCGGCACGAACGCCGCCACGACGGTTCGCCAAAAGACCACCCGCCAGCGGCAACGTCAGTTATGGGGTGGTTTGGGGCTGGTGGCAATCTTGTCGCGGCCTCGTGTGGCCACGGCGTGAGTGAATTCCATTCAAGTTTGCGAAACGATGGCCGAAACACTGATTTGAAAGAGCTCGGCCGTGTTAAAACAAATCGGGGGGCCATGGTTATTGCGGAAACCTCGTGTCCAATTCCGCGATGCGAACCATTAGCGGTTCCATGCCGCGGGGCAGCGACCTCAATTTCGCTGATTTTGTTCGTTCTGACTTGATCCCCACCATCAGCGCGATTATCTTGGGGCAGGTCAAGATGTACAAAAAATGTCTTCGGGAGACGGCCCACGGAACCATGGTACAACCACTCAATCGACGTTCGTTCCTCGGCACCACGACTGGACTCGCCGGCGCCATCACAGTGGGATTTCACTCCGGCGTCTCCTCGCTGGCGGCAAATACCTCCTCGCTGGACAAACTCAACATTGCCGCGATTGGCACCAGCAATCGGGCCGCGGCGGATATCAACGGCGTCGCGAGCGAGAATATTGTCGCCTTGGCGGATATTGACGAGAACTTTCTCGGGCAGGCGACGGAGAAATATTCGGCCGCTCGACCCTATCGAGATTGGCGCGTCATGCTGGAGGCGGAAGCCGACAGAATTGACGCCGTGGTCGTGGGCACGCCAGATCACACGCATGCGCCGGCGGCCGCGATGGCGATGAGAATGAAAAAACATGTCTATTGTGAAAAACCTTTGACGCATACGGTCTTGGAGGCACGCACGTTGGCCGAGTTGGCGAAAGAGAATTCTCTGGTCACGCAAATGGGCACACAGATTCATGCACTGGACAATTACCGCCGAGTCGTCGAGCTGGTCCAGTCCGGTGCGATTGGCGAGATTCGCAAAGTTCACGTCTGGACCTCTTCGAAATATAGCGGCCGCCACCTAGTGACCGGTTCGCCAACTCCAAAACATGTGGACTGGGACCTGTGGCTGGGACCCGTTTCCGCGCGACCCTACTGCGAGAGCGTTGGTGCAAATGACGAACGCTCGGTCGTGCATCCGTTCAATTGGCGTTGGTTCTGGGATTACGGCAGCGGGAGTCTGGGTGATTTCGGTTGCCATTACATGGACCTCGCCCACTGGGCGCTGGAGCTCAAACATCCTACCCATGTCACGGCCAAGGGCCCCACGCCGTTGCTCTCCTCCGCGACTGCGGGGCTGACCGTGGATTATGACTATCCAGCCCGCGGCGATCTGCCTCCCGTGAAGTTGAAGTGGTACGACGGCGGCAAGAGACCGGTGGTACTGTCGGAACTCAAAGACGCGGATGGCCAGTCGTTAGATTGGGAATCGGGCCAGCTATTCGAGGGGGCGGACGGGATGCTGTTGTCTGACTACAGCCACCACCTATTGCTGCCAACGGAAAAGTTCGCGGACTACCGGCGCCCCGAGCCGTTCATTCCGCCTTCGTTAGGACATCACGCGGAATGGATTCATGCCATCAAGACTTCTGGGCAAACCACGTGCAACTTCGATTACTCCGGCGCCCTAACCGAAGCCGTTCTGCTCGGAGTTGCTTCGTATCGAAGCGGCGAAGACTTCGAGTGGGACGCAGCGGAGCTGCGCGTCACCAACTCAACGCATGCCCAGCAATTCATTCATAAAGAGTACCGCGACGGATGGTCGCTCTGAGTCGCGGGTAGCCTACGCATCTTGTTGAAAACACGGCGTCACAGCCGTGGAATTCGACCAACTACTCCCGCCGCAATTCGATGATCGTTGTTCGACATTCGAAATTTCAATCAGACTCGCGACCATCAACCAAACCGCACCGACCTACCGTCATCGTCGGGCAGTTTCCTCCGGCCCGACCTTGGGCAGCCGCCAGCCCAGCAGCCCCACGGCGGCGGACGTTGGGGCGAACACCCCGAAGGCCCACTCTTGCTGTTCACCTTGGTCCAGAAAGCGACCAATCAAAAGACGAGAATCTTCATGGGCTTCTTTTACTCCGTCCGTTTCGCCTGTTTGACGAGTTTTTCCACGGCCGCTGCGATGCGGTCCTCGATGTCACCCGACCAACGGAAGGCGGGGCGGCCGTACTCATAGAGATTGCTTCCTCCTTCGTACCCTCCCTCGCCCCACACTCGGCGCGAGGGGATGTATGAGATCATGTCATCGCAGTAGCCGCAAACCCAGGTTCCCGGACCATACTCGCCCTTGAATCGTAGAGCGTAATCCACCACCGTCTCCGCACCCATGCCGATGACCAGCATCTCGGTCCCCAGCTGCCAGGCATGGATCGGATAGGGATACGCCGGCTCAAAAGATTCTCCCGCGTCGAGTTTTCCCAGCATCCGGGTGGCCCAGCGTGCGCGGATGGCGTTGTTGTCTTGGGCCAGTGCGATCAGCTCCTCCCGTCGGACGACCTTCAGGTACGGGAGATCGACCAATTCAAACGCCGTCTTAAGGCCCGGAGAAACCGGCTTCAATGGTCTCGTCAAGACCCCTTCCACCGCGCTGGCCAACATGAGGCCATACTCTTCGCACAGCTCCACCTTTCGCCGTGGGAGCGGATTTTGGTCCCCGCCACAGGTGTTGACAAACATAGCCGTGACGCCCGGGTGGTTTTTCTCCAGCGTCAGTTGCGCAAAGCCCGGATAGTCGCCGCACCACGTCAAGAAACTCAGAGTCGTTGGGTGGCAAGCGTACCCAAACAAGATCGCCTCCAGTTTTCCATCTGGTCGGGTCACGGTCATTACCGGCACCGAATGATCGACGGGGCCCTTGAGTGGAATTCCCTTGGCAATCATCTCCGGTACTTCCGCTTCAAGATTGTTGCGACGATTGACCGCGAACGTCGTCTTTCCTTCACCTGTTCGCAGATGTGCCGGAGCCAGTCGCGACAGCGCCCTGCCCACCATCTCCACGGACCGGGTCACCATCAGGTCCGTGTACTCGTGAACTAGTGCCACCTGTTCGTCCTCAACCGGATAGTAGTCTACCAAGTCGTCTCCCAGCCGCGGGCCGCAATGGTTGTGCGAGAAGGTGAACATGACGTCCTGTCGGCGCAGCTGATATGCAGCCTCCAGCCGCTCAAAGACACGGTCGCTCATCTTTTTCGGCACGCCTTGAAAGTCGCTCGTTATCAATACCGCGTGGCGACCGTGGGGGTCTTCCAAGGCCAGAGCCTTCATCCAGAGATCGTGTAGTTTTCCATTGGGCGGGCGTTTGGTTCCATAGCCGGCCAACCAAACCGGTTTCTCTGGCGTGATGATGACCCTAGCGACTCCCGCTTTCCAGTCCCACTGGCCGGCTTCCCCAGTTTCCGTTGGCGGTTCGCCGCCGGCTTCCGCCGGCACGGCGAGCGGTCCAAGCAATGCGCACAGACAAGGGGCTAGATAACGCGCTAGACAACGGTAGAGTTTCATCAAAATCCCCTATTCATTCAACGGTTCGATTTAGCCAAGGAGACTAAGCGAGCTCGCTCGCCGGGGTCCTTTCAAAAAGAATCGGCGTGGTGTTGTCCACGTCTCGCAGGCAGTATGGGTCCTAGTTTAGCCGTCCAGCAAGAGCGTTTCCAAGCCAGCTTTCCAAAACATCCACGCATGTTAATGGGGAAACCGACTCTTGTTCCAGTGACTTCGCCTCACGGGAATGACCTGAGTGCTATTGAGTGTCAGATTCCGTCGCGGCGGCATCGTCGTACCAGCTTGTCTAGAACCATTGGCTCGACAGCTTGAACCATTGGCTCGACAGGTAGTTACTGATTCGCACAGGTGATACGATTCAGCAACCAATAGGTCCCCGAAGACGGGCTACGACGAATCCATGAAGGAGTTCATATCCGAATGGCGAAGGTGTGGAATTTTAAGCAAGAGTTAACTGGTGCTTTTGGCTTGCCCATCGCGGAGAATCCCAGCCAATACATGATGGAAGCGGCCTACAGGCATCATGATCTAGACTGGCGGTATCTTTCCCTGGAAGTGACGCCCGACGGTTTGGCGGATGCGGTTCGCGGGGCGCGGGCCTTTGGGTTCCGCGGTTTTAACTGCACCATTCCCCATAAGACTGCGGTCATCGAACATCTCGATGGTTTGGGCGAATCCGCGGCACTCATGGGCGCCGTCAACTGTGTGGTGCGCCGCGGCGAGGAATTGATTGGCGAGAATACCGATGGCAAGGGATTCGTGGAAGCGTACCGCACGATTGACAGTCCAGCTGGTAAAAAGATCGTCGTCCTGGGCGCTGGTGGCGCCGCCCGTGCGATCACCGTGGAAATGGCACTGGCCGGTGCCGCGGACTTTACCATCGTCAACCGTACGCTCAGTCGGGGCGAAGCGTTGACGGAACTCCTCGCTGAAAGAGTCCACGTGCAAGCCGGTTTTGTTCCTTGGAATGGCAACTATCAGATTCCAGAAGGCACGGACGTCATCATTAACTGTACCTCCATCGGGTTGTTCCCAGACGTGGATGCGCGATTGGACCTTGACATGGATACGATCTCCAGTGAAATGGTGGTCGCGGACGTGATTCCCAATCCCCCGAAGACGCGGCTTGTCCGGGATGCCACCGAGCGTGGCTGTCGCGTGATTGACGGGATGGGTATGTTGGTGAACCAGGGTTGCCTTGGATTCAAGTACTGGACGGGCGTGGATCCAGACCCACAATCGATGTACGACGCGTTGGCGGAGGTATTCGGCGCCTAGGAGAATACCAACGATAACTAAGTTTAGCGAATCAGCGCACGACTCATGGGTCGGCCGCTTCAATCCGTAGTTTTTGCTCCAGGAGAATAGACGATGACCGAACGTGCCCAGGCGATCACGAGGCGTCAAGCGATCAAGAACGCGATCAGCGCCAGTGCGCTGTTTTCAGTACCTCATATCATTCCGAGTTCCGCATTGGGGAAGGACGGGACGGTCCCTCCCAGTGAGAGAATCGTGATGGGCGGCATCGGAATTGGCAATCGCGGGACCTATGACCTGAGCTGCTTTCTTCCGCAGCGGGACGTTCAGTTCGCGGCGGTATGTGATGTCAAAGCGGCGCGACGAGCGGCTGTGAAGGAGATCGCCGACAAGCACTACGGGAATCAGGACTGTGACGTGTACCGTGACTTGCGTGAGTTGCTGGCCAGATCCGACATCGATGCGGTATTGATCGCGACGGGTCCCAATTGGCATGCCACCGCCGCGACCTTGGCTGCACGAGCCGGCAAGGATGTTTATTGTGAGAAGCCTTGCACTAAGAACATTTCTCAGAGTCTAAAGCTTGCGGATACTGTCCGCAGGACGGGACGCGTGTTTCAAGCGGGTACCCAGCGCCGCAACTTGCCGCATTTCGACTTTGCCTGTGAGCTGGCCAGGACCGGAAAGCTCGGCACGCTGCGGCGCGTTTATGCCCACCCGGCCGGGATGACTACGGTGAGCAGTGGATGGTCCACGCCCGAAGTGGAACCAGCGAAGGAGGAAGTGGATTGGGACCTGTACCTGGGCCCGGCGGCTTGGCGGCCGTTCAACAAAGCCCACCTGGACGGTTTCAACTTTGAAAAAGGCGGCGGCATGGTGGGCGGTGGTGTTTTGGAATGGGGATCTCACTGCGTGGATCTCTGCCAGTGGGCCAATAACGCGGATACCACCTCGCCGGTCGAATATTTCCCGCCGGAGAATGGGGAGATCAAAGCCCGTTATGCGAATGGCGTGGAGTTGATTATTCGCGAACAAGGCTGGATTCCATTGGGTTCCTGCCCGGTTCGTTTTGAGGGAGATGACGGGTGGATTGAAACCGGAGATAGTGGCAAATACGTGCTCAGCTCGCCGGAACTGTTGGCTGGTCGAAAAGTCGAAGAAATCGGCGGATACCCCGCGACATTTCATGTGCGAGATTTCCTGAACTGCGTCAAATCTCGCGGCGAGCCCCGCGCCCATGCCGAGACGGCCTGCTATGCACACATCACCTGCCACGCGGTGAACATCTCCGTCTTCTTGGACCGGCAACTCCAGTACGATCCGGTTAAAAATGAGTTTATTGGCGACGAGCAGGCCAACCGTTTGCGTTCCGAGGCGCTGCGATCACCCTGGAGAATTTAAAGCGAAGAGGATACCCCAAAAGCGCCATGCCGATTGGCCGTTCACCTGACGCGTTTGGGCGATGCGTTTTGCGGACAGCCAGGCCACACTCGCCAAAACATCGTTCACGCAAAAACCTAATCCTAACGGACCGAATCATGTTACAACACTTTATTTCACGGATGTGCGTCATCGCTGTCGTTGCGACGGCGGCTTCTCCGTTGCAGGGCAAAGAGGGCGGCCAGGGACTTGCGGAAGCACCGTTGATTGAGATACTGCAGTCGGATTCACCGTCGGCTGAAAAAGCGATAACCTGCAAACGATTAGCGGTGTTCGGCAGCGCCGAGTCGGTCCCAGCCCTTCAACCGTTGCTGGAAGATCCTCAGCTATCCTCGTGGGCCCGCATCGCGTTGGAAGCGATTCCAGGTCCCGAAGCCGATGCGGCACTTCGTGAAACGATGGATTTAGTCGAGGGACGACTTCTTGTCGGAGTGATCCATTCGATTGCCGTCCGAGGAGACGTAGAGGCCGTGGAGGGATTGGCAAGACAGTTGCGGACGGGCGACGCTCAAGTGGCATCCGCCGCAGCCGTGGCGCTGGGACAAATCGCGGCGGGCTCGGCCCAACAGGCGCTCGTCAATGCCCTAAGCGATATCGACGACGAGACCGTCCGGTCGGCGGTTGCGGAAGGATGTATCTACTGCGCGGAATCCCTGATGGCAGCAGGGCAGCCCGCAGAGGCAAGGCAGCTTTATGACACCGTGCGCGCCAGTGTCGTGTCTGATCAGCGCAAGCGGGAGGCGATTCGCGGCGCGATTGTCGCGCGCCAGTCGGAGGGGATTCCGTTGCTGATTGAGCAGCTTAAGTCGGCGGACCAGGAACTATTCGGTTTGGCTCTGCGCGTTTCACGCGAGTTGGTTGGGGCGAACTTCACTAAGGCGATTGCTGGCGAATTGGAGTCGTCCTCCCCCGACCGCCAAGCGCTCCTGATTTCAGCACTGGCGGACCGCAACGATGAAGCGGTCCTGCCGACGATTATGTCGATCGCCAAGGCGAGAAATAACCAGGCGCGGCAAGCCGCCCTACTGGTTCTCGGCAAGGTCGGAGATGCTGCCTGCCTTCCCACGCTCCTGGCCGCAGCGGTGGAGAGCGATCAATCCGTCGCCGACGCCGCCATGAACGCGCTGGAGATCCTGCCCGGCTCATCGGTCAACAACGACCTAGCTGCCCTTTTGCCGAAGGCTCAGGGCAGGAGGCGTCTAGCATTGGTAGAGCTGGCGGGACGCCGACGAATTCCCGCTGTCGACGCGCTGGTTGAGGCGGCCGATGACGCGGATGTGTCGCTCCGCCATGCCGCACTGGCTTCACTAGGAGCGACGGTGAACCAAGACGAGCTTTCACTGTTGGTCGAGCGAATCGCCTCACCCAAAGAGAACGGCGACCGAGAGGCGCTGGCGGCCGCCTTGTTGGAGGCCAGCGTGCGGATGCCGGACCGCGAGGCCTGCGGGCGAGAATTGGCGACCGCGATGGCTGGCCAACCGACCGAGGTCAGGCAGGCGATCCTGGAAATACTCGGGCGAGTCGGTGGTACGGCTTCTTTGAATGCCGTCGGAGCAGCCGCCCGAGACGCGGACGAAGAGATCATGGACACGGCCAGTCGTTTGTTGGGCCAGTGGATGACGGCCGACGCCGCACCGGTTTTGTTGGCTTTGGCCCAGCCAACCGCCGACGACAAGTACAGCATTCGCGCCCTGCGCGGATTTATTAGGATCGTGAGGCAGTTCGATCTTCCTATCAACGAGCGAACGCAAATGTGCCGCGCGGCACTCAAGGCGGCATCGCGGGTCCAGGAGAAGGAGATGATCGTGAAGATCGCGGAGCGCTATCCAAACCTGGAAATGCTGGAGGTGCTTCTCGATGTCGCCAGCGAGGAAGGTCTGAGGGATCAGGTGGCGGAGGCGGCGATGGCCGTACTGGGGCAAGTCGACGAACTACCGGAGTCCATTGAGCAGCGATTGGCCGAGCTAGGGATTGAACCGGTGGAGATCCAGATCGTCAAGGCGGAGTATGGCGCTGGGAACGATTCAATCGATGTCACGCAAGTGTTACAAAAACATGCTGGCTCGCTGCCATTGGTCGCGTTGCCCTCGTCGAACTACAACAACCTCTTCGGCGGCGACCCGGCGCCGGGTGTGCCCAAGGAGTTAAGAGTGGAATACACGATCAACGGTGCCCCGGGTGCCGCAACCTTTGCCGAGAACTCGTCGATTGTGCTGCCGTTGCCGTAAATGAGCGCGCCGCTGAGGTAACTTTCGGTCGCCGCCGAATTCAAGAAGAAACGGCGGCAGACCGCGTGGCGGGGGAAACTGGGCTTTCAATCCGTGGCGAGGAGGGCGACATGACATCCGATACGATTCCCTTTCATCAGGTGCATCGTCGTCTCACGCGGCGTTATTTTCTGGGATTCGGAGCGGCAGGCGTGGCCGCCTTCAACTCTCTTTCGCTGTTTGCCGACGATCAAGCCGATAGTGAGTCACTCCGTGAGGCGGTCGAGTCGTTGGAAACCTGGCTCACGAGCCCGGACGATTTTCAAGATGTATCGCGCGGGGACCCTTTGCCCCATTCGCTTTCGATCGAGAAAATGAAAGAGGTCGGCCTGACGCGTGAAACCTGGAAACTTGAAGTCATCAGTGATCCGGAAAGCCCAGCCCGCATTCGACAGCCGCTCAGCGTCGAGGAGAACGCCGCGCTTGATTTTCAGGGCCTAATGCAGCTGGCCGAACAACACGCGGTGCGATTCGCCAAAGTGATGACATGCTTGAACCTTGGGTGTCCGCTGGGAAATGGTATCTGGGAAGGCGTTCCGCTCCGCACGGTGTTGTGGCTGACCCAGCCCCGCGAGGACTTGCGTCGCGTCTTCTACCACGGCTACCACAACGACGAACCAGCCCAAATGTTTCGCAGTTCGCTGCCGATTGGGCGCGTTCTCGAGGATACGTTTGGCCTTCCGCCCGTGATTCTTTGCTACAAACTCAATGGCCAATGGCTGTCGCCGGAGCGGGGCGGGCCCGTGCGGATTGTCGTCCCGGAGGCCTATGGCTTCAAGAGCATCAAGTGGCTTACGCATGTGATGCTATCCAACATCGCCACCGCGAATGACACCTACGCGGAACAAAACAACGACGTGGACAGTCCGTTGAAAACGTATTGCGCGACACTATCGGTTCCAGAGGAAGTCCAAACGGACGAGCCCATTCCGATTACCGGTTACGCCCAGGTCGGCATCTCCGGTCTGCGGAAAGTCCAAGTCTGGATCCAGAACAGGGAAGACGAATTATCGCGCGATGACCCTTACTTCGCTAAGGCGCCCTGGCGTGACGCCGCGATCCTTTCTCCTCCGCAACGTTGGGGTGGCGGCCTGCCGGACGATCGGATTCCCTCGACCACAATGGGATTCGACCCAGCGACCAACCAACCTACCCATTGGCCCATCCGATTATCCAAGGTCCACTGGGCGGTTCTTCACGATGGCCTTCCCGCTGGTCAGTACACATTACGCTGCCGAACCATCGATGAAAACGGCACCAATCAACCACTCCCACGTCCGTTTCGAAAGTCTGGCCACTCCAGCATTGAACAGATTTCGATCGACGTCGTTTAACGTAATATTTGATTCAGATTCATGGCCTGGAACATCCACAATGGTGATTGGCGGTGCAAGCATGGGCCTCCAGTACGGATCGTATCGGCGTCGCGAAGGCAGGCAATTTTCCGACGTTTACCTCAGCATCCCGCATTCGCTGGACATCAGCCTGGAGTCCTTCGCCGACAGCACCGGCGTGATACGAGATTCGATCTTCTCACGCGTCTGACGGCGGGCTCAGCCTGGGCTGATGAAAAGGCCGGAATATGGACTATTTAGAGCAAATGGCGTGCTTCGTGTTTGTTGCGCTGCAGGGGAATTGGAAAATGCAAAATGAGAACTGCAAAATGCAAATTTTCCAGGAATGATTTTGCATTTCTCATTTTTCAATGCTATCGCGCTACAATAAGACTCTACGAGGTATGAGGTTTTCATCAGCCCAGGCTCAGCCGGCCTGACGGAGGTCGCGACCGGTCAGAAATGGACTGGCCAACACCGGGGCCTCATATTCGGCGTAGGGGCCGATACGCCCGTGGCTCGTGCCGTCCCAGCGATGGCGTTTGATCGCGGCCAACACTAACTGGGCCACATGCACGGCGTCGCGGCCATCACTGCCACTGGCCGTGGGGCGTTTACCATGGGACGCATTGCCTGCGAATTCGGTCAGCTCATCATCAATCTGATTTGCAGCTGGCATCTCGATGTTTTCTTCGACCAGCAACGTTTCGAAGAGATGGTCTCGTAGATGTTGCTTTCTTTCTTCATCGAGCCCATCCAAAGGTTGGCATTCCGAGAGATGCTCTTGATCGATCCCAACGCAGTTCAAACGGCCGTTGGCGAAATCGACGTTCACGAAGCGATCCAGCCCCCAGATGCTCATGGTCCGCTGTTGTGTTGGACTGATCCGTGAGGCAGTCAGATGAGCCACACAGCCATTGGCGAATTCCAAGTGGGCCTGGGCCATATCTTCGTGATCCCCCAGTACGGCGATACCCATTGCCTGCACTTCGACGACTTCGCTGTCAACCCAGTCTAGGATTAGATCCAGGTCGTGGATCATGATGTCCAGCACGGCGCCTATATCGGTCGATCGAAACGTGTAGCCGCTGGTCCGATGGGCCTCAATATATTTTGGTTCGCCTAACTGGGCCACGGCCCGTTTGTAGACCGGATTGAATCGCTCCACGTGCCCGACCTGCAAGATCACCTGATTCCGCACGGCAGCCGCAATCAATTGGTCGGCCTCACGAGTGTCGGTGGTAATCGGTTTTTCGATAAAGGTGTGAAGACGATGTTCCAATAGCGTCCTGGCGACGTCAAAGTGACATCGGGTGGGGGTGGCGACGATGGCGGCGTCGATGTCACTCAAAAGAGACCGGTAGTCAGCCACGATGGTGCAGTCAATCGCCTCATCCAGCTTCGCGAGCGAATGTGGATCGGGATCCGCGACACCAATCAGGTGTAGGTTCGGATTGGCAGCGGCCAAACGGGCGTGGATTCGCCCCAAGTGGCCAGCACCGATGACAGCAGTGCGCAGGCGATTCATGCGGCTCTCCTAAGGTCACGAGCACGACCATGGCGTCCGTCGCCGGAACGAGCTACAAAGTCGAGCAATTCAGCGACGGGGGGTAGAAGCTGGTTGTTGTTCGTCAATATTTCGCGGGCTTGGTCCAGGCCCACTTTAGCTCGGTAGAGCAAACGGTGTGAATCGGAAATGGCCTTGATCTCGGCCGCGGAAAAATCGTTGCGTTTCAGCGCGACGATATTGATGCACCGTGGACGGGTGGGGACGCCCTCGACCAGCATGAACGGGGGCACATCGTGCAACACGCGGCTGACACCACTCACGAAACTGTATTTTCCCACGGAGACGAAATGATGAACCGCCACCCCACCAGAAATCGTGGCGCGGTCGTCGATATGGACGTGGCCACCTAACATGGAACCATTTGCCATGACGATGTGATCACCTAAGAGACAATCATGCGCCACATGGCTGCAGGCCATGAAATAACATTGATTGCCGATCGTCGTCAGCGCGCGATCCTTGGCCGTGCCACGGTTGACCGTGACGCCTTCTCGAAACACGTTGTGGTCGCCGATATGAACTTCGGTGGGCTGGCCGCTGTAACTCAGGTCTTGCGGATCGCCACCAATCGCCGAGCCGGCGTGAAAGTGGTTATGGGCGCCGATCCTGACACCTTGCTTGATGGTCACGTTGTTGTCGAGTCGGGTACCAGGTCCAATCGTGACATTCGCCTCGATCAGGCAAAAGGGACCGACCTGTACGTCTTCGGCTACAGTGGCACCAGCATCAACGACGGCAAGCGGAGAGATATTTGCGGACATCAACTCGGATAGTTTGGTTGGTTGGAATCGAAAAGTGGCTCGACCATGACGTATCTAGACGAAAGCGACCTTCGGGTGACGCGACTCCGTGTGGAGAGCTCACCGTTGGGACGGTTGTAAGTCGTTGGTGAATTGCATTTCCTTAAAGGATTCGTACGCCTCAGGCTGAAAACCGCAGGGCATCGTCGACTCGGTGAGCACGCAGCAAGCCTTTAACCAAATCGGCATTTAACTTGTGACCACTGCGATAGGCTCGGATGTGCCCGTGGACTTCGCAGCCAGCTAGAGCCAGGTCGCCGACGACGTCCAACATCTTGTGCCGCACGCACTCGTCGGCAAATCTTAATTCGTTGTCGACCAGTCCAGCCTCATCGAAGACCAGCAGATCCTGGGCGGTGGCCCGTTGTGCGAGCCCTCGAGCCTGCAAAGCGGACGCTTCTTCTTGCAGTACAAACGTGCGTGCGCCCGCCAACTCGCGTTGAAAGGAATCCGGGTCGAGATGCAATTCGAACCTCTGCTGGCCAACAATCGAATCCGGATAGTCCAAGTCGTATTCCAACCACAAACCCTCCTGGTTGGAGGGAGTGGCCTCGATGAAACAGTTGTCGTCGCCCACACGGATCGGATGGTGAATGACCAATCGAGGCTGAACCGCATGTTGCTTGGCAATTCCCGCCTCACGGATGACTTTCACCACCTCGAGACTGGAGCCGTCACAGCCAGGCATCTCCACCGAGTCGACCCAGATTTCGCAATTGTCGACCTGCATTCCGACCAGTGCCGCTAGAATGTGCTCGACCATTTCAACTTTCACGCCCGAGGATGCCAAGGTTGTCTTGCGCGGCGTCGCCACCTGGTTGTCGACTCGGACCGGAATTCGGCGGATGGGAGACAGGTCGCGTCGAAAGAAAGTGACACCCGTGCCCGGAAGGGCGGGACGTAGCTCGACATGAATATCCTCGCTCGACCAAAACCCGAATCCCCGTAGACTGACGGGCCGACAGAGGGTTCGCTGTTGGCGTTGTCGAGATGGCAAGGCAACCATTCCAAATGGACGTTAAAAAGGAAGACGCGGGTCAGCCCCGACGAGACCGGCAGGTGCGAACATCGGTCAGGTCGGATTGATCTTGTCCATCGAAAGCTAACGAGTGGTCCCGGGAACCGGTTTGACAGCCGTCGAAGCTCGATTGACGCGGTCCAAGATATTCTTGGTGATGTTAAGGTTCTGTTGGAACACGACGGGTCGATTCACCGCTTCAAGTATCGACTTGCGATTCATGGGATCGACGTCACCACTGTTGAAACGGACCACCAATGAGATCGAATGGCGCTGGGAAAATTTGGCCACCTCGTCCACGACCTCTTCATAGACACCGTAGTAGATTTGTGCTTCATACTCCAAAAAATCCTTCCGCTTGACCTGAGTCTCGATCTGAATTTCGGCTTGAGTCTGGGCCATCCGCTTCTCGAGAGCCTTGTGTTCGCTACTACCAACTTTGAAGGTCCGCAATTGGTCGCGCATTCCTTCCAACTTTTTGCCGCTGGCTTTCAAGGTCGCCTCAAACGCCTGCACGTCTTGCTTCATTTTCTCCATTTCGGCTTTGAAGCCTTCATGGTTCTTGAAGACAGTGCTGATGTCGATCACGGCGATCCGAGTCCCCACGGTGGGGCTGGGAGATTGCGCTTGAGCCGACATAATCGCGCTCAGGCCCAACGCGGCAATAGTCAAAACGCTAAGATAGATAATCCTCACGGCCAGCACTCCTTGCTGATTGATGTCATCCTTGAACGAGGCGGGTTGCCGTGCCGTTCTCACGAGAGACCAGCACAAATGTCGAGATTGCATCCGGGATTGCTCCCCACCGAATCGGAGCGGGATTGTGCAGATTCGATGACCGCTCGTAAAGGCCAGTCAAGCGACAAATCGAATGACCGGTTGCGATCGGTGTCAAAACCAGCCAACTGGCGAGCCCAGCAGGCTAGAATCTCGCGGTATCGCGGTAAAAAGACCGGCACACCCAACCCAGAATGGCTGTCGAGCCGCGGTTCGTCATCCCTCCCGCATGACTCCATTGGAAACGATAGCAGTCGGAAAGTGAGTCCGTTACGATTCTCGTTTTGACATCAACCGGGCAAGACGCTAATCTCCTCGCCGGCGGCCAGTTGAGCGCCATGGCGTGCAGCCTTTTTCGCCGCGCGGAAATCAGCGATCGACTTTTTTCCGCAAGTCTGTCACACAAGCCAGTCTGTCACACAAGCCAGTCTGCCACACAAGGAGGTGTGAAAGTGAATCGTTTCGACCCATCACGAGCTGATTGGGCCCGCATTTTGATTGTGGAGCGATCCAGAGAGGATCTGGAGGTTTTGGAGACGGCAGTCCAGCGCCGTGGGCTGGAAACAATCGGCACGCGCCAGCCCGACGTGGGGCTCCAAATGATACGAGATCACAACCCGGATTTGATTTTGCTTGATATTGAGTCGATTTCGACCGATTACGCCAAACTATTCGGGCGATTTGAGGCGGAATCTCAATCCCGCCGGACTCCGTTGGTCCTTTTGGGTAAAAACCAACGGTCCCAGCGTGATATGCCGTCGGGAGTCCACGTGCCAACGCCCTACCATTATGCGCCATTGCTTCGTAGAATCGAGGAATTGTTGGACCGACCCCAACGCTCTGGCGGAACTGCAGCTGCCTGATTCCAGGAAGCGGCCGTTTTCATCCGGGGCCGGAATTGGCCGCCGAATTCGTCGCATCGGTGTGCCAGGGTTTGCCTGGCGATTTGGTTTCTGGGAGGAGTAGGCGATTCTCTGGGAGCAGAGGTCAAGGTGACCGACAAGCACGGTGTTTGTTTGGGGAGCGATTCCGGTGTCGTGTCCCAGAGTAACTCATCCGTTCGTTCATTCGACGACTACTCGATGGATTGGCCATTGACAGAAGGTTGCCGATCGGCAACCTCCGTGCGGTTGTGCAGATGTAGCGCTTTGATGCCCGGCATTATCTGGATAGAGGATCATCTCGTTGACGTCACTATTCGTCATCAAAGGACATGATCAAGGCAAGCGTTTCCTCCTAGACGATGACGTCTTGGGAATGGGGCGGGACCTGTCCAATCGCATCCAGCTGCATGACACAGAGGTGTCACGCCGACACGCGGAGCTCCACATTGACGATTTGGGAACGAACTATCAGATCGTCGACTTGGATAGCTCCAACGGTACATTCGTAAACAGCGAGCGTGTCGTGAGGCATCATCTCCGCAGCGGTGATCGAGTCCACGTCGGCGGTACGCTGATGATCTACACGGGAAATGATGATTCATCACCTGAGTCGCTGGCCAACGACGTCGATATCGTCTCCAGTCACCGGGAGGCTGGAGAGTCACGGATCGTGAAGGCGTTTGGCCAGAGCGAGAGCGAGCGACTCATGAGCGAGGTCCGGCCAAATGAAAGTACTTGGCTGGCCCGAGCCAGAAGCAATCTCCAGGTCATGTATCGTACCGCCTTGGCGGTCAGTCATACGATGGACATTGACCAACTGCTCCATCGCATCATGGAGCTGATCTTTGAGTGGGTTGAGGCGGACCGAGGCTGCATCATGCTGGTCGATGGCGACTCCGACCAGCTGAGACCCAAGGTATTTCGAAACCGCCCCGGTACCCAAGCCCCACAAAATCCAAAAGACAAGCTTTCCATTAGCCGTACCATCCTTGACTACGTTATGCAGAACGGTGAAGGCGTGTTAACAACCGACGCCAGTGACGACAATCGCTGGGATGCCGGTGGCAGCATCGTTCGCATGGGCGTTCGAGAGGCCATCTGCGTTCCCATGCAAGGCCGCTACGGGATCGTGGGCGTTGTTTATATCGATACTTTTACGGCTCCCGGAAAGATCATCCAAGAAGGTTCGGTCAATCGCTTCAGTGAGGAGCACCTTAAGCTCATGGTGGCCATTGGGCACCAGGCGGCACTCGCGGTCGAGGACACTTCGTACTATTCGGCGATGGTTCAAGCCGAGCGGCTAGCAGCCATTGGGCAGACCATCGCGGGTCTCTCCCACCATGTCAAGAACATCTTGCAAGGCATTCGTGGAGGCAGTTATCTCATCGAAGAAGGTCTGAATGCCGGTGAGTCGGATGTCGTCCGCCGTGGTTGGCGCATCGTCGAGAAGAATCAAGAAAGGATTTCCCGCCTGGTGCTGGACATGCTGACTTTCAGCACCGAGCGCCAGCCGCAATTGACCGGATGCGACCTCAACCGATTGGTCGCCGAAGCCGTTGAACTCATGCAACCCCGGGCCGATGACCTGGGTGTACGCATCCATTTGCGATTGGACAACGATCTACCCAGCAACATTGCGGTCGATGAAGATGGTATTAATCATGCCGTTCTAAATGTGCTTTCCAACGGATTGGACGCGTGCGACCAGGTCGAGGAAGCTCAGGTAACGATCTCGACCCGGTACAAGGCCGATAATGAATGGGCGGAGATTATCGTGGAGGACAATGGAGAGGGAATCCCCGAATTGGAGTTGCAAAAAGTCTTTGCCATCTTCGAATCGTCCAAAGGAAATCGTGGGACCGGGCTCGGCCTGTCGGTGAGCCAAAAAATCATCACCGAACATGGTGGCAAGATTGATGTAGAAAGCCACCCCGGCCAGGGCAGCCGATTTGTATTGTCTTTTCCAGCCCACATTGCGGAAATCGATGACGTTCGCCACGAAGTGCACACTCCCGAATCTTAGGAGTCCGCGAGATCTCTCACAAACGGGTTGGTTCGCTTCTCTTCCCCAACCGTCGTCGTGGGGCCGTGGCCTGGGAGAACAATCGTTTCGTCCGGCAATGAAAACAGATGGTCGCCAATCGATGTTCGCAGCTGGTCCATGCTGCCGTCGAAAAAATCAGTTCGCCCCACTCTGCCGCGAAACAATACATCCCCACCGATGACCGTCCACGGTTTTGATTGACGACAAACAAAGACGATGTGCCCAATCGAATGTCCGGGAGTCTCGCGAATTTCGAATTCCAAGGCGCCCGTTCGGTAGGTTTCGCCGTGCGATAACGTTTTATCCGCCGGGGGACTGGTCAACTCCACTCCAAAAGGCGCCGAGAGATTCAGCTGTGGATCGGTCAGCTTTTCAGCATCGTTTTCGCCAATGACCAATGGGCAGTCAGGCCACCGATCCTTCATTGACTCGTTTCCAGCGATGTGGTCGCTGTGGCCATGGGTATTGAGAATCGCCGTGGGTACCAAACCCAATTCGCCGACCCGCTCCACAACTAGCCCCGGCTCGAAACCTGGATCGACAATCACGCACGATGGACTGGCCTCCAACCAAACCAGATACGTGTTTTCTTGAAATGGCTGGGACACAATGACATCCCAGCGGAGCGTGGTCGCCGTGCTTCTATCACTCATGAATTGGTTCCAGTCAGGTAATCTAAGTTAAGGCTCTCGGTTGATCGCGTCGTTGAGGTCAGGAAAGGACCGGCTATCGCTATCGAGGTTTGTCATGATCGAACGATGAACAGGCGATACTTATAACACACTCCCAGAAACATTCATTTCGAATATCGGCGACTCATATGCTAGCAGTGGTGTGAAAGCAACTAGTTGGCCATTGCCCTCGCAACACAAAAGGGGCTATAGTCGCCGGGCTTCGAATGTGGCCGATCCGCGCGTTCATCGCGTCGCTCCGCCCCCTCGAACATGTACTAAGACTAAGGAGAGTCTGACGATGTCCACTCTAATCGCCATCCGTCGCCCCCTAGTGGGACTTGTTTTTCTTAGCCTGGTGACTGCCAGCGGCGCTCCGACTCCGGCGAAAGATCGCGAAGATCTTGAAAAACCGGTCTACAAAGTAGGTCGTAGCGATACCGGAACCGTCGCGCCAGGGATCGATCGACCCGAGGCAGACAGCCAGGTGTCGAACGTGCCGCGGGACCAATCCGCCGCGAACCCGATGGATCAAGCGCTCGAGGCGGCCAGGGTGGCCAGGGACTATATTCGTGAATCGATCCAAGATTACACCTGCATGGTCGTTAAGCAAGAAACGGTGAAGGGAGATCTCTTGCCGCAAGAGTTCTTTGAGGCCAAGATCCGCCACCGGGTCATCGAAGATGGAAAAACCGTCGTTCCGTTCAGCGTCTACCTAAAGTTCTTCAGACCCAAATCGATCAAGGGGCGTGAAGTGCTCTACATCGAAGGTAGGAATGACGGAAATGCTCGGGTTAAAGAGGCAGGAATAAAAGGGCGGCTGATCGGCACCGTGTCTATCAAGCCCGACGGCATGCTGGCCATGCAATCGAATCGCTACCCGATTACCGAGATCGGTATCGAGAATCTCTGCGCTCGATTGGTCGCGCAAGGCCCTGACCTCATCGACCGAAATACCTGCCAAGTCAAGTTCATCAAAGGGGCGAGACTGCAGAAACGCAGTTGCACCTGTTTTCAGCTCACTCACCCCCACCCGGTAGCAAATGTGCAAAGTTCGCTGGTCCGCGTCTTCCACGACGACGAGTACCAGTTTCCAGTGCGCTACGCCGCGTACGACTTCCCGTGCGACGGAGCCGAGCATGGTGAGGTGTTGGAGAGCTACACTTATCTAGATATGAAGCTGAACGTGGGACTGACCGACGCCGACTTCGACGAGCACAATCCGAACTATCATTTCCACTAAATACCGTCGGACAGCGCGCCGATAACCATTCGTCTCGCCTCGTCCGTTATTCCAGGGCAGGAACTTTCCCGCGGGCCCGCAACGTTGAGCACCCTGACGCCATGGTCCGTGATCCACGCGCGCAAATCACCTGGTTCCAACGGTTCGTCCAGATCCATTAACAACAGTGGACGCTGGTGGCGTAGCGCCAACCGCCTTGTTAATTCGGTACCGCCGCTGAGCTCCCCTCGGTAGAGGATCAAGGTCCCGTCCGCCTCGACGACGTTGCGCTCCGTGCGGACCGAGTAATCCGCTTGGTTGGTTTCTCGAAGCTGATAGAGATGTGGGATGGGGCCGTCCTCCGACCGTCGTCCGCGGGGGCACCATCCACCGTGTTCAATCCCCAACCATCGCGCTGCATCCAGGGCCCCGCGGTCCACTCCGGACTGACCACCGGAAATAACCTTGTCCACCAGCGGCGACATTTCCTCCGAAGATCGGTTCATCTACGTTCAGCCACTCGCAATTTGGCACTCCGGCTGCGTGCGTTCCGCGATTTCTCTCCTTCGCTGGCCATAATCGGCTTGCGGGTCACCACCTCGAGACGGTCATCATCCCGAAACGCATGTTTGACGCGGCGGTCCTCCAACGAGTGGAAACTAATGATCGCCAATCGCCCGCCAACCGCCAAGAGGTCCGGGAATTGCCGGAGCGATTGGTCCAATGCGTCCAGCTCTCCGTTGACTGCGATCCGCAAGGCTTGGAACGTCCGTGTCGCCGAATCGATCCGACCCGCCGCGGGCCGCGAAAAACAGCTGCGGACAATCCGGGCGAGCCGTGCCGTGCCACGGATGGGGGAGCGTCGTCGTTCTTCCACGATTCTCCGAGCGATCCGTCGACTGCGCCGTTCCTCGCCATATTCATAAATCAAATCGGCGAGCTGCTTTTCCGACAAACGCCGTAGTAAGTCTGCCGCCGATTCGCCCCGGTTCGGATCGAAGCGCATGTCCAACGGCCCGTCGCAATTGAAGCTAAAACCGCGCGTCGCGTCCGCCAATTGGTCACTCGACAAACCCAAATCCAACAGAATACCGTGGACCCGCCCGATACCGCGCTGGGCCAACACAACGGCCAGCTCCCGAAAATCCGATTGAATGCAGGTCATTGGCGGATTCGCGGTCCACGACTGAGCACGTTCAATCGCGTCGGGATCCTGGTCGAGAGAGACCAGCTGCCCATCCGGCAACAGTTCCCCGGCTAAAAGACGACTATGCCCGCCCCCTCCCAAGGTCCCATCGACCATCGTCTGCCCCGGCCGCGGACGCAGCCAGGTGACGATCTCGTCGGGGAGGACCGGGAGATGTGCGGAGTCGTTCATTGACGGGAATCTGGGTTTGAGCCGAAGTATTTGCATGATGGAGCAGGCAGCCCGATGGCACAAGTCCGCAGGAGAAACGGCTTGAAGTTTCGCGCTCTACGTTTCGTGGCGGTGCTGAAAACCGGAGATTCCGCGCCGACAAGCGGTGAGGCCGTTCTCGGCGGCAGCAGCCAGCCCCAGGGTGCGATCCGTGCACCCGTGCGGGGCGTCTGCCGGCGAAGCGCCAGTTCCAATTGTCACTGGACTTCGCGGTTCGCAGCCGAAGGCATCCTTGCCTTCATACTTGCGGACTTCAGTCGCCTTGTTTGGTTCCCGTTTCAAGGTGACTGGCAACCAGTCGGTGGCCGATGACTGGTTGCCCCCGTCTCCGCGCGTGGCGAACAACGGACGGACGTGCTTGTCGAATGTTTCAATCCGTGAACTCACCGGCTCCTACCTGTTTGCCGCCGATCCGAAAGCCCGCTCCGCTATCTCGTCGTATCGATCTTGCTTGTCCGTTAAGTAAGCCTCCCATCGCGTCGGCTCCCAAAGCTCCATGTGGTCGCCGACGCCCACTAAGATGACTTCGCCTTGAAGGCCCGCCAGACGCATAAGCTCGGACGGGAGACGGATGCGACCGCTGCCGTCCATCTCAATCCGCTCCGCCTGCGCGTAAAATACGCGACTGAAGGCCCGCACGTCCTGCTCAGTGGGAGAAGCGGCCGCTAACCGACCAGCCAACTCACTGAAGCCTTTCTCCGTATAAAGTGCCAACGATCCATCCGTGCCCGGGGCCACGATGAAATGTTTTTCGGCGTCCTGTCCGATTGAATTTCTCAACCGTTTCGGAACGGCAATCCGTTGATTCTCGTCCACCGAACGCTTGAAACTGCCGGTGAAAATCATCAATTACCATTTATCCCCATTTCACGCCAACGAGCCCCCAAGATAACCATTCTTGGCCAATCGTCAACCTTACTATTTGGAGGCTGAAACGGTGGTCTGGCGTTCAGTTCGCGGCGGTTTAACCCTAGAACTGTCAAGGTTTTTGGCCATCCCACGGATTTCAGCATCCAAAAATATTTTTTGAATGGAAAGAAACCGGTCCAAAAAGTGGCTGCGGTGACAGCGTCGAACTCGACCGAGCGAGCATGTCCCCATCGCCACCCATCGCCACGAATTCGCCCTCAAACCGCATTTCTCAAACGCCACCAGCTACATCATGTGCGAGAAATCCGGGCTAAATATCGTCCAAACGTCGATATTCGGCTCAATTTCCGAGGGCCGCTTCGCCGAAAGAGAGACAGGAATCACAGTGGGAATTCGAAGCGCATTCTTGGTGCTGGGAGGGCAACAGTTGGCATCACGGCTCATTCGTCGATTAACGCGGCCGTACCACCGGTTTCGCCGTCTCCGAAAACTGGCTCAGCAATT
>Ga0310121_10001356_pt1 | contig 25254 bp, 16 predicted proteins | sample CB27_Tmax_986_MG_FD_203504 | JGI IMG/M metagenome (GOLD analysis project Ga0310121, IMG submission 203504) | Marine microbial communities from Western Arctic Ocean, Canada - CB27_Tmax_986 | ecosystem: Environmental > Aquatic > Marine > Oceanic | place: Canada: Western Arctic Ocean | collected...
TGGCATCACGAACCTATCCTGCAAATCCGGAGGCTCTTGTCTAGCAGAAACGCTCAATCGAAGATTCTATCAGCTTCGCAGCATTTTTGGCCAATCACCCTGGCCCGACCCCGACCCGGAGTCGGAGGCGGAGCGAGAGGCGCCGGCCAAACCGAAGCGCCGCGCGATGTGGATCTCCGGCCTTGCCTTGCGCGCCGGACCTCTCGTCGTGCTCGCCATCCTCAACTTCACCGTGATCCTGGACGACCTGCACCAGGTTTCGCAGTTGCCCCACATGAAGGACGCGGCCCTGCCGCAGACGCATCTGAAAACCGATCTCACCCCGCCGTGGGCCGATGACCTCACCGATCAACTCGCCCCTTTCCGGCTCGTCAGCGGGTACGGTCTCTTCCGCACCATGACCATCGATCGCCCTGAAATCATTCTCGAGGGGAGCGACGACGGCCGCGTGTGGCGCGAGTACGACTTCCGGTGGAAGCCGGACGCCCTCGAGGCCCGGCCCCGCTTCGTGGCGCCCCATCAGCCGCGCGTGGCATGGCAATTGTGGTTCGCGTCCCTCGAACGCCGCTTCCATCCTCGCAGCCGCAACGCGGAATGGATGATCGCGCTTCTCCGCGGCCTGCTCGAGAATGACCCGGCCGCCCTGAGTTTCTTCAATGCCAACCCCTTCCCTGACGCCCCCCCGCGTTACCTCCGTGCCCGGCTCTACCAATACGAATTCACCACCCGGGAAGAACGCCGCCGCACCCGACACTGGTGGAAACGCGAACTCGACGGAGAATATCTTCCGGTTATTTCGAGAGAGGCCCTTCGACGGCCGTAGGAAAGGGTTGGAGGGGTCTCGGTGTTGCTTTCCGCCGCTTCACCCACGCGTCCTTCTGGGCCTGCCAGTCGACGCCTTCCCGAATGGCCTTGAAGGTCGGATTGAGGATGTACACGGCCCGGTCGGTACGCCAGTGCCGCGTATCATTGTACTTGCGGCCCCGCCACTCTCGAATCTTCCACCGCATCCGTGGGGTGCCGGATTTTGCAGTGCCGAAGTGCAACCGGCCCTCGATCAATAAGATCACCGGCAGCTTGAGATTGTTCACTTCGTAGAGCTTCTTGTCGAACACCGCCAGGAACACGTTGGGCCTGCCCGGCGCGTCGATCATCTTGCACTTCATAATGCGTTTCTTGGTGCCCGCCCAGTACAAGAGCACATGGGTGTGCACCATCACCTTCTCCTCGCGCGGGTCGGGCCCTCCAAAGGAGTTTTCGATCGCCTGGAAATTCGACTTGGCGTCGGGATGGAGCGGGGCAACAGCCGCTGGTTGCTCGTCCGCAACCGCCAAACCACACAGCAATATGCCGATGGTGATCGTCCAGACCATCTTTCCTCGCTGGCCGGAAGGCTTGGCCGAGTTCCGTCTGTGCCCGGTGTGCGCGTTGAGATTGAAGATCGGATCGGTTTTCATGCTGCCAGCCAGGTTATTCTTGGTTCGAATGTCAACAAGCAAGCATGCATACCAGCGTGGCAGGGGTCAGGTCAACGTTTGAGATCCCTTTCTCGGGCTTCCCCGGCACCTCGGAACCCCATCGCCCTCCCCTCACAAAGAGACCACGCCGCTGCGATCCCTTCCGGGAACGGACCCATCACTTGTCCTGGTTCCCGGGGTGTCGCCCCTCCCACTTTCCCACTTGCCGGCCCCCGGGCGAGTCGCTAGGCAGGGGAGGATGCCCGAGCCCGACCTCAACTGGAACTCGAAACAGGTCACGCACGGCTGGCAGGTGGCGATGCGCACTTTCTTCTGGGGCCTTGGCTTTTCGGAAGAAGATTTCGACAAGCCGCAGATCGGGATCGGGGTCCCGCTTCTCGAAGGCAACATCTGCAACGTCCACGCTTACGAGCTCGCCTCTCACATCAAGGCCGGTTGTGCAAAGGCCGGTCTCATGGGATTCCCCTTCGGCACCCCGGGCATCAGCGACAACCTCACCCAGGCCCTGGAAGGCGGCAATGCTTCCCTGCCCTCGCGCAACCTCATCGCCAACTGTGCGGAAATGGTCACTTCCGCGCACTGCTACGACGCTCTGGTCGGCCTCCATCATTGCGACAAAAACGGTCCCGGATTCGCGATGGCGCTGGCTCGGATGAATTACCCCGGGCTGATCGTGAGCGGCGGCACCATTCTTCCCGGTTGCCACCGGGGCGAAGAAATCACCAGCGCCACGCCCTACGCTGCCCAATCCGCCGTCGCGATGGGAAAAATGGACCCCTCCGAGCTGGAGGATATGGTCCGCCACGCCTGCCCCGGCCCCGGCGGTTGCGGCATTGCAGCCTCCTTCAACACCTGGGGAATCGCCATGGAGGCGATCGGCCTCATGCTGCCCGACAGCTCTTCAAACCCTGCCGTCTCGACCGCCAAGAAGGACGAGTGCGGCCGCGTCGGTAAGGCTGTCAGGCTTCTGTTGGAGAGGAACATCCGCCCGCGCGATCTCCTCACGCGGCCTGCCTTCGAAAACGCGACCGCCGCCATCGCCGCCATCGGAGGATCCACCAATGGTATTCTCCACCTTCTCGCCCTCGCGCGCGAAGCGAATGTCGAGTTCACCCTCCGCGACATCCAGCCCATCCTGCGCCGCACACCCGTCCTGTGCAACTTTGCCCCGCGCGGCACCAAGACCATGGCGGAGCTCCACAAGATCGGAGGTACCGCCATGCTCCTGCGCCACCTCCTCGAGGCCGGCCTCCTCCACGGCGAGTGCCTCACTGTCACCGGCAAATCGCTCGCCGAGAGCTGCGCGCACGCTTCCCCCGTCCCGCCGGACCAGGACCTCATCGCGCCCGCCATCGCACCTTTCAAGCCTTCCGCCGACATCCAGATCTGCTTTGGCAATCTCGCCCCCGATGGCATCGTCTTCAAAGTTTCTTCGCTCCAGGAAGCAACCTTTCGGGGCACGGCCCACTGCTTCGACGACGTCCGCGAAGTCGTCGAGGCCGCACAGCGAAAACGCATCACCCCCGGCTCGGTCGTCGTGCTCCGCTATCTCGGCCCCCTCGCCTCCGGGATGCCGGAAGTCCTCCTCGCTTCCTCCATCCTCACCATCCCCGAACTCTACGGAAAGGTTGCACTGATCTCGGACACCCGTGTCTCCGGCGTCAGCCACGGCGCCATCGGCGTCCACTGCGCACCGGAAGCGGCTGCCGGGGGCCCCATCGCCCTGGTCGAAGATGGCGACGCGATCTCCTTCGACCTCATCGCCGGCGAGATCTCCCTCGAGGTCCCGGCCGCAGACCTCGAACGCCGCCGCGCCAAGTGGACCCCACCCACCCTCCGTTACCGCCGCGGTTACCTTTCAGACTTCGCCGCTACCGTCACGCAGGCCGACCAGGGCTGCGTCAGCCGCTCATTTTCCGTGTCCCAGCCTGGATAGGTTGGCGCTGAAGGTTTTCTCGGAGGGGAAGGGTTCAGTATTCAGGGTTTCGTGCACAGACTGCCGTGCGCTGGAATGAGATGCGGAGCTCGCGCCCTCTTCGAACCCTGAACGCCGCCCACCGCCTAAGGAACTCACTCCCAGCACGCCGGAAGACGCGCTACGGTCTCCCGCACGATCGAGATGATGCGCTCGCGCTCGGTGGCGCCGAGGTGCGCGAAGTCCTCGTGCCGGCCCTGGAGGGCTTCCCAGAGTTCCGCCAGCACCGCATCGCGGACGGCGGGCGGAAGCGAGTCGAAGGCCACGGAGTGAATCAGGAACGAGCATCGGTTCTTGAAGAGCCGGCCGTAGAGGCGCAGCTGGCGCAGCGAGTGCCCATCCTTGCTCTTCCTGCTCCCGGCTTCGAAGGCTTCCGCGAAAGCGCGATTTCCTTCCACGCCGTCACCGAGATCGAACTCCTCGCAAAACAGGAACGCGCGCACGATCTTCCCGGCAGAATCACGGGCGGAACGCGCCGACATCCCGGACGCATCGTCCAGGTCCGCCTCCGGGTCGATCGCCCGCTGCAAGTATGTCAGGCGCCGGTACTCCATGGCCGCCTTGGTCAGCAGATTGTGGGTCCTGCACTGATGCTCGAGAACCATCAAGGAGACGATGTCGCTGGTCGGCTGCAGGTATTTCGAGGTGTCGATCTTCCCCTGCAGCGTTTCCCAATTCGCTCCGGCCTCGAAGTCGAAATCGGTTCCTCCGCCGTCCTCGCGTTGAGACGCGACGGTGTTGCCCATGTGGCGAAAGTTTCCGTGGTGCCCGGTGACGAACCATCCTCCCCATCGTTCCTTGAGCGGACTCGCGTCGGTGGTGAGGTAGGTCCCCGCCGCGAGGATGGGATGCCCGTTCTCATTCGGAAACACGGAGCGCACCATCAGTCCCGGCACCAGCTCGGTCCGCGAGGTCCCATGGCACTGCAGGCAGGAGTTGTCGCGCCCCGCGAAGTCCGGCTTTCCGACCTTCCCCATGTCGAGCAGGTAGAACACCGGTCCGAGAACCGGATCGGTCGCGATCACCTCGATGTGCCCACCCGGCACGTACCCGAGGTAGGTGTCGAGCGAGTGGTAAACCGCGCGCGGGTTCGTGTAGCGGATCAGGTTGTTCTGCTTGCTGGTGCGCGAGAAGACCAGGGCCTGCGACTCCTTCGGAATACCCAACTGCTTGAGGAGGGTGCCCACCACCTCCAGGGGTTCGCCCGCCGGTTTCTCGATCTTCCCGCTCTCCCATCGCTGCGCCAGCCGCGCCATGGCATCGGTCGAGACCGTGTCGCTGTACTTGATCGGGGCCAGTTCGAAGAAATCGCGCTGAGCAACGACACCGGGCGAGGCTGCGCACAGTCCGAGAGCGATGAGTGGGGTCAGTCTTTCCATTCGGGGAACGTCGCTCATCTTACGCGGCCGGTCCCACAAATCTAAGCACGAATGCCCCCTCGGCAATTGGTGCTCAGACTTCCGCAGGATCCGACCGGAACTCTTGCCGGTGACTCGCCTCCGGCCAGCGCGGCTCACGAATTCGGCGGAGGGCCCTTTTCTCCCTCGCCAAAGCACGCTTCGAATCGGAAAACCTCGCCGGAGATCGCGGTCCCCGTGCGCCGGAGCCCACTCGTAGCTCGTTTTTCAAATCCGATAATGCAACCGATCGAGACCACTCACCAGAAATGCAACAGCCCCGCGGCGCCGTGAGGCGACCGCGGGGCTGTTATTCCCCCCCAAAAAGTGCTAGCGCGTTTATGCCTCCGCTCCGTATTTAGACAAGGTTAAATCAGAAAAGTTCTGAGGTTTTCCGACGATGTAAATACGCCTTGTTCAGGCTAATTCCGGAGCACAACCTGCTTCTACGAAGTCAAACAGACCTTCCCTTCATCAGTTTCTCCCTTTTTTGGACTCCCATGAATCCCGACAAGAACAAGAATCATTCTAATCAGGTCGAACCCAGTTCTTCCGAGGCGGAACTTATCGCGGTCCGCCGGGAAAAACTCCTGAAATTGCGGGAGTTGGGGGTCGATCCTTACGGCGGCCGGTTCGATACCGACACCTCGCCCGGGGAGCTGAAAGCCGATTTTTCCGAGGATCGCCCGGTGCGGGTCGCCGGGCGCCTCCTCGCCATCCGCGACATGGGAAAGTCGATTTTCTTTGTGCTGGGCGATGTCCACGGCCGAATCCAGGGCTATCTCAACCAGAAAGGCGTCTCCGAGGAGGACTGGGCGGTGTGGCAACTGTTAGATCGCGGCGACTGGATCGGGATCATCGGCACCACCTTCACGACCCAGAAGGGAGAACCCACCGTGAAGGTGGAATCGCTGCGGATCCTCGCCAAGTCGCTGCGCCCCATGCCCGACAAGTGGCACGGTCTCTCGGACCGCGAACTCAAGTACCGCAAGCGCCACCTCGACCTCATGGCCAACGAGGCCAGCGCCGACCTCTTTGTCCTGCGCTCCCGGATCCTTGCGGAGATCCGCAATTTCTTCCACGACCGCGGCTTTCTCGAGGTGGAAACGCCCATGCTGCAGGACGTGGCGGGCGGGGCGGCAGCGCGGCCCTTCGAGACCTATCACAACGCCCTCGGCATGCCTCTCACTCTCCGCATCGCACCCGAACTCTACCTGAAGCGCCTCCTGGTCGGCGGATTCACCAAGGTCTTCGAGCTCAACCGCAATTTCCGAAACGAGGGGATCTCGCGGCGCCACAATCCGGAGTTCACCATGCTGGAAGCCTACTGGGCCTTCGTCGACTTCGAGATGATGGCGGAACTGGTGGAAGAATTGGTGTGCGATCTTGCCGAAAAGTTTTGCGGCACCCTGCAGATCGAGCACAAGGACGAGGAGGGTAACCCGCTCCGCACCATCGACCTCTCGCGTCCCTGGAAGCGCGCCACCTACCAGGACCTCGTCAGGGAAGCTGCCGGTGAGGACTGGTTCGAACTCTCCTCCGCGGAACGCCGCGCCCGCGCCGAGAACGACTTCCACCTCGAGATCGGGATCGGCCTCGAGGACTACGAGGTCACCCAGCAGGTCTTCGAAAAATTTGTGGAGGAGAAGACTTTCGACCCCTGCTACGTCACCCATGTCGACGCCAAGCTCGTTCCCCTCGCCAAGCTCAATTCGGAAAACCCGGACGTCATCGACGTCTACGAGCTCATCATCAACGGCCAGGAAATCTCCCCCGGCTACTCCGAGCTCAATGATCCTGACGCCCAGCGCCGGCGCTTCGAAGAGCAAAGCGGTGGCGAAGCGCAACAGATCGACCACGACTTCGTGGAAACCCTCGAACACGGCATGCCCCCCGCCGGCGGCATCGGCATCGGCATCGACCGCCTCATCATGCTCCTCACCGGCGCCCCCACCATTCGCGACGTGGTCCTCTTTCCGCAGTTGAAGCGCAAGGAGTGATCCCAGGCGCTCATGGAGGATCCCTCCCAGGGAATGGGCCCACTGCCGCTCCCGGCTCACGCCTCGAATCATGAGGCCCCTCTGCGGTCACGAATCGAGCATGTGGCCACCCGCAGCTGCCCCTTTTGGGGTAGCGCCGGGGCCGCCGCGATGCGTCGGCAAGAGCGGGGAGCGGGACCTTCCTTCTTCTCCACCACTCTGGAACCGCGCCAATGATCAACGTTTCCTAAGCGCTTATCTGCAGCCCAATCTCGCCGTGAAAGCGGATGAGTCTTGCACGTTTCTGCGCTACGTTTATTCCAAAGGAGCCCGTCGCGATGGAGGAGGAAGAACGGTACGAAATCAAAGGCAAGATCGGTGAGGGTGGCCGGGGGGCGGTGTATCGCGCCTACGACCGGCAGCTCCACCGAAATGTCGCCATCAAGCGCCTCTTTACCAACGGAGCGGACGACGGCGAATCCAGGGAGGACCTCATCAAGGAAAGCCACGCCCTTTCCGCCATCAATTCGCCTCACATCGTCCGGGTCTTCGATATGGCCAAGGACGAAGAAGGCCCTTATGTCGTCATGGAGCTCCTGGAGGGCAAGACCCTCCACGAGATCGTCTCCCGTGCCCCCCTCGTCCCGCAGGAGTTCATGACCATCGCGGAACAAGCGCTCGAGGCCCTCATCGCGGCCCACGAGGCCAAGCTCCTGCACCGCGACATCAAGCCCGGCAACCTCATGCTGACCTGGCTTCCCAGCGGCCGCATGCAACTCAAGCTCCTCGATTTCGGGCTCGCCAAGTTTACCGAAAAACCGGCCGTCCAGACCATGCGGCAGGAGGGCTCCGTCCTCGGTTCGATCTACTTCATGGCCCCCGAACAGTTCGGGCGCAGTCCCCTCGATGTGCGCACCGACCTCTATTCGCTGGGCTGTGTGCTTTATTATGCGCTCACCGGCCAGTTTCCCTTCAACGGAGGCACTGCCACGGAGGTGATGGCTGCCCATATCCAGGGCGACTGCCATGATCTCGCACCCTTGCGTCCGGATCTCCCGCCTGCTCTCGCCCGTTGGGTCATGCAGCTCATTTCGCGCGAGATGGATGACCGGCCCGCCACCGCGCAGGAGGCCCTCGACAGGTTCGAACTCGCCAAGCAGGACACCACCCCGGTCTCCACGGAATCGGTTCCGTCCCGGCCGCGCCTCATCACCGGCCGCGAGGCCGAAACCGGCACCCAACCCGTGCCTACCGCTGCCCAGGGGCTGCACTCTCACACCACCGCCACCACCACCATCTTGTCTGCCCCGGGACGGGGGCCGGATCGCACCAAGAAATCGCCCCTTCCTCCCTGGGTCCTCGCCACGGGAAGCATCCTCCTCTTGTCGATCGTGGCCCTGGGAGTCGCGATGGCAATGCGGGGCGACCCGGGCAAGACCGTCACCCCGCCTACCCCGATACAAGGCCCGGTCAACCCGAATGCAATCGCCCCGGCGCCAGCGCCCGGTCCCCATCCCGGCCCGGTAAAACCGGCGGAGAAACCGAATCCGCCGGACAAGCCGAAGTGGAACGCCTCGGAGGACTTCAAGAGGAAGGACCAGAATGGCGACTTCAAACTGAGCTCCGACGAGTTCGTCGTGACAAAGGACGATCCCTGGAAATCGGACCTGCAAAAACGTTTCAAGGAGCTCGACAAAAACAAGGACGGCTCGCTGACCCTCGCGGAATTCAAGCACTGGAAGCAGGACAAGAAGTAAGAATCGCCATGCTCCACCCGGCCCCCGAGCGCGGACCGACGACTCGCGGTGAACGCTGGACCTTCGCGATCTTCCTGGTCGCCATCCTCGCCCTCTTCACCGCCGATATCGTCGTGAACTACTCTCCCGCCAAGCTGGGCGGACTGTTCGTCCTTCTTTTCTGGATCCCCCTTCTCGCCACCCACGAAGCCGGTCACGCTCTCGCCGCCAAACTCCTCGGATGGCATGTCGGACGAATCACGCTCGGGTTCGGTCGCTCCTGGAAGCGCCTCCATCTCGGGGCGGCTCGCCTTGATATCCGCTCTTTCCCCATCACCGGATTCGTCAAGTGCGTGCCCACCCACCTCCGCCAGCCCCGCCTTCGCAATGCCCTCGTCTACTTCGCCGGTCCCGGGACGGATCTGCTCGTCGCGGCGCTCGTGATCGTGGTGGTCGGACCCGAGCGCCTTCTCACCCCCAGCGAAAACTACGGCCTGATCGCCCTGCAAGGCCTCGCCCTCGCCGGCCTGGCGCAAGGGGTCATGAATCTCATTCCCTTCTCGTCCGGATCGGGAGGCATGGAGAGTCCCAGCGACGGGCTCGGCATCATTCTGAGCCTCACCCTTCCCGATCGCCACTTCGCCCGACAAATCGAAGCCTTCCGCGAACTTGGCGACGAGTACTTCGAGGACCGCCAGTCCGCCCCGGAACCGGAGCCAGACGAATGGTGGAAGCGGGATCGGAGATTGTGAGGTTCCAAGACCAACCTGGACACGATCTTTGAGCTACTGAGATTTGTCTCCTGAAGCTTATCTGGAAATTGGAGAGTCGAGTTTTCGCCGAACAGAACCAGTTCCGGAGTCCCCGATGCGACGTCACAGCCGACACAGTGAAGACTCGACGAACCAATTTCCAAATAAATTTCAATGTCAGTGCGCACATTCCAAAGGGAAGGGGCAAGGATCTGCGAACGGGTTGGAGTCTCATCGCGAGCAACCAGTTGGCGGCGAAAATCTCACGGTCCAAGTTCCAAATAACCCTCAATCCCCAGGACTCAAATCGCAAAGGGGAACCATTCCTCGAGCCTCAATCGTTTGGTCCCCTGAGATTTGTCGCCTGAAGTTTATTTGGAAATTGTGGGTTCGAGTCTTCGCCGGACACCACCGGTTCCCGATTTCCCAATTCGACCTCGCAGTCGATACCCGCGCTCCAAACCAGCTCCCAGCGTGGACGTGAACGGGGTGACGGTTTGGTGTCTCATCGCGAACAGCCAGTGGGCGCGGAAAACTCGACGACCCAGTTTCCACATAAATCTCAAACCCCTCTCAAACCCAATATACCCTTCCAAAAAAGGGGCACTGCCCCATTCAAATCTGCGCCCACCCCTTCGTCCTGCTCACAGCCCGATCCCAAAGTCTCCGTGTCTCGCTCGTATCCTCCTCTCCCGGCTCGAACCGCCGCTCGACGCCCCAGCTCGCGCTGAACTCCTTGCGGCTCCCCCACACTCCGCACCCCAAACCGGCCAGGGCCGCCGCGCCGAAGGCGGTCGTCTCGATATTGACCGGCCGCACGACCCGGCGCTGCAGAAAGTCGCTCTGGATCTGCATCAAGAGGTCGCTGCGCGCCGCCCCGCCATCCACGCGGAGTTCTCTCAGCTCCACCCCGGAGTCCTTCTCCATACACTCTAACAGCTCCACGCATTGCAGCGCCACCGCTTCCAGTGCGGCCCGGCACAGGTGCGCCTTGGAGGTCCCGCGCGTCACCCCGAACATCGCTCCGCGCGCAAAGGGATCCCAGTGCGGCGCTCCCAGGCCCGCGAAGGCCGGCACCAGCACGCAGCCTCCGCTGTCGGGAACCGTGGCCGCCAGGAGGTCCACTTCCGGAACACTCTCCACGATCTGCAACTCGTCACGCAACCACTGGAAGAGCGCTCCGCCGATGAAGACCGAGCCCTCCAATGCATACGTCACCTCACCGCCGATGCGCCAGCCCACGGTTGTCAACAGGCCGCTCTGTGACGACACAGGCTGCCCGCCGGTATTCATCAGGAGAAAACAACCGGTCCCGTAGGTGTTCTTGGCCATTCCCGCCTCGAAGCAGGCCTGCCCGAAGAGGGCCGCTTGCTGGTCGCCCGCCATGCCCGCGATCGGGATGCCCATCCAATCTCCCACCACCCCGCTGGAGTCCACCACTTCCGGCAACATCGAGCGAGGCACCCCGAATGTCTCCAACAACTGCTCGTCCCACTGCAGGGTATGGATGTTGAAAAGATTCGTGCGCGAGGCGTTCGAGACGTCCGTCACGTGCACCTTGCCCTCCGTGAGTTTCCAGACCAACCACGAGTCCACTGTGCCAAAGCGCAGCCGTCCCGCCTCTCCGAGGTCGCGCGCCCCTTCCACGTGCCCGAGAATCCACTCCACCTTGCTGGCACTGAAGTAGGGATCGAGCCGCAGTCCGGTCCTGGCCGTGACGCTCTCCTCCAATCCCAGTGCCTTCAATTCCTGGCACCGCTCCGCGGTCCGGCGGTCCTGCCAAACGATCGCATTGTGGATCGCCTCCCCCGACTCCGCGTCCCACACCACCGTCGTCTCGCGCTGGTTCGTGATCCCGATTCCCGCCACGGACCCGCTCTCCGCCCCTGCCATCACTTCCTCCATCGTCGCGAGCTGCGATGCCCAGATTTCCTCCGCATCGTGCTCCACCCAGCCCGGTTGCGGATAGTGCTGCCTGAATTCGCGCTGCGCCGACGCCACCGCCTTCCCGCATTCGTCGAATAAAATCGAGCGCGAACTGGTGGTTCCCTGGTCGAGCGCGAGCACAAACTGCATTACGCCGCCAAACCACCGCACGGGGCGCCGCTTTTCAAGCGCCAAGCCCATCTCCCCACCGCACGTGGCGGCGCTTTCCAAGCGCCAAGCCCCTTCCCTACTTTCCAGGACGGCTCCTGCCCCCAGCCTCTGCAAGGCGCTGGTCAGGGAGGCCCGGTGACGGGTGGGAATAGTCCGCCACCCCTGCCGGACCCAAACTCCCTAACAACGGTTAATCAATAACCCATTGACCACCGGGCTTGCATTTTATCCGCTCTCTCCAATCGCCACTCAAATGAAATACACAGTCGCCTCTCTCGCCATCGTCAGCCTTTGTCTCACCTCCTGCGGGGGCAAATCGAAAAAAGAAAAATCGGAAACCAGCAAGGAAACCAAAGTGGAAGTTTACGGAAAACTCGAGGACGGGCGTGAAGTGAAAAGCTTTACGTTTAGCAACAAGGACGGAGTGGTGGCGAAGGTCATCGAGTACGGTGCCATCCTGGCCGGCCTCGAAGTCCCTGACAAAAACGGAATCGTCAAGGACGTCACTCACGGGTACGACGACCTGGCGGGCTGGCTCACCAACTCATCCTACTTCGGCGCTTCGGTCGGACGCTACGGCAACCGCATCGCCGCCGGCAAGTTCTCCATCGATGGCAAGGAGTACACCCTCGTCACCAACAACGATGCCAACCATCTCCACGGCGGCACGGTCGGCTTCGACAAGGTGCTCTGGAAGGGCAAGGCAATCGACGGCGGCGTCGAACTCACCTACACCAGCAAGGACGGCGAAGAGGGCTACCCCGGCAACCTCGATCTCACCGTGACCTACTCCCTCAACGACAAGAACGAGTTGAAGTGGACCGTCAAGGCCGCCACCGACAAGGCGACCCCCATCAACGTCGTGCAGCACGCCTACTGGAATCTCAGTGGCGACCCCACCACCTCCATCAACGACCACGAATTGACCATCGCCGCCGACAACTTCCTCCCCACCGACGAGGGGCTCATCCCCACCGGCAAATTCGGCCCGGTGGAGGGCTCCCCCTTCGATTTCACCAAGGCCACCGTCATCGGGGAGCGCATCGATGAGCCCAGCCTCCCGCTCAAGCTAGGCAAAGGCTACGATCACTGCTGGGTCTTGCGAGAGGGGAAGGGCGTCCGCTTCGCCGCCAAGCTCCGCGATCCCAAGACCGGCCGCACCATGGAACTCAGCACCGAACAACCCGGCATCCAGTTCTACGGCGGAAATTTCCTGGACGGCACCTCCACCGGAAAAGGCGGCGTCAAGTACGCCCACCGGACCGCCTGCTGCCTCGAAACCCAGTTCTTCCCCGATTCCCCCAACAAGCAGGAGAACCCCGCATTCCCAAGTTGCATCCTCAAGCCCGGCGACACCTACAACCACACCATGGTCAGCAAGTTCAGCTGGTAGGTGCCGGATCTCGGCTGGTCGCTTCTCGGGCAACGATCAAGGGTCGCAACTCCGCGGCCCTTTTTCTACTCACAATCATCCCCCCCGACTCGCCGACCTCCCGACCTCCCGACCTCCCGACCATCGCCCCCCAAATCAACCATGGATCTCCTGACCATCATCTCCTTCATCTTCTTCACCGGCCTGGTGGCGGTCCTCACGTGGCGGCTCACCCGGGGACGACTGGCCGATACGGAAGAAGGATACTTCCTGGCGGGGCGCAGCCTCACGGGGGCCATCATCGCGGGTTCGCTCCTCCTCACCAACCTCTCCACCGAACAACTGGTCGGCCTCAATGGAGGCGCCTTCGCGGACGGCCTGGCCGTGATGGCCTGGGAGGTCATTGCCGGAGCCTCCCTCGTGGTCCTGGCCCTCTTCTTCCTCCCGCGCTACCTGAAGTCCGGCATCGCCACCGTGCCCCAATTTCTCGAGGAGCGCTACGGACCAGGCACTCGCGCCCTCACCACCTTCATCTTTATCGTCGCCTACATGCTCATCCTGCTTCCCTTCGTTCTTTTCCTGGGGGCCAAGGGGCTCGACGGGATGCTGAACCTCCAGGAGATGTTCGGCTTCAGCGAGGAAGGAACGATCTGGGCCGTGGTCATCTTCATCGGGGTGGTGGGCTCCGCCTACGCCATTTTCGGCGGCCTCCGCGCCGTGGCGATCTCCGACTCCTTCAACGGGCTGGGCCTCCTGGTGGGCGGCCTCATGATGACCTTCTTCGCCTGGCGCGCCGCCGCCGGCGACGGATCCTTTGCCGACGCCTTCTCCGAACTCAAGGCCGACAAACCCGAGAACCTGAAATCCCTGGCGGGCTCCGGCAAGCCGTTGCACTGGCCCTCCCTCTTCACCGGCGTCCTGCTCCTCAACTTTTTCTATTGGACCACCAACCAGCAGATCATCCAGCGCACCTTCGCCGCCAAGAACCTTGCGGAAGGTCAGAAAGGCGTCCTCCTCGCCTCCTTTTTCAAGATTCTCGCTCCCCTCATCCTGGTGCTCCCCGGCCTGCTGGCCTACCAGATCTTCGCCAGGGATCCGGAGATCGACGTCGCCACTGTCGACCAGGGAGAAGTCTATGGAATGCTGGTGCGGACCGTCCTGCCCAAATGGCTCACGGGGTTTTTCGCCGCCGTCGTGATGGGTTCCATCCTTTCAACCTTCAATTCCGTCCTGAACTCCAGCGCCACCCTCTTCTCGCTCGGCGTCTACAAGAAGCTCATCAAGCCCGGCGCCACCCAGCATGAAATGGTGCGGTCCGGGAGGATCTGCAGCGCCCTCGTGGCAATCTTCGCCATTGTCTTCGCGCCCCTCGTCTTCCTGAACGTCGAGGAACTCTTCAACCACTTCCAGGCTCTCAATGGCATCTACTTCATTCCCATCCTCGCCGTTTTAATGTTCGGCTTCTTCAACCGCACCGCCAACGGCATCACTGCCATCATCACGGTCGTGATCGGCCTCGGCGCGATGGTGCTCGGAACCTTCGTGATCGGCGGAAGAATCGAAGCGGCCTGGGGGAAAGCGGGCGGCTTTCATTACATGGGCCTCGTCTTCGTTGGCCTGCTCGTCCTCCAGTCCCTCCTCCCCTCCATTCTCGGTGCGGGGGCCAGACGCAGCTCCCCCTACGTGCAGCAGGATGCCCACGCCGTTGACCTCACTCCCTGGAAACACGCCAAGCCGGTCGGCATCGGTCTCATCGTCTTCGTTCTCGCTCTCTATACTCTGTTCGCAATCTAAGTGGCCGCTTGCCGCCCACGATCCCACCAACTAGAACCGCCTCCTCACCGCGCCGGGAACCTCACAATGCCCCTTCAGCACAACGAACCACTCGCCGACCTCGCGGTCGATGCCAGAGCGCACCTCCGGCACTTCTACGATCAGGACGCCGACCTCGTGGCCGCCGCCCCCGGGCGCGTCAACCTCATCGGTGAACACGTCGATTATTGCGACGGATTCGTTCTCCCGCTCGCCATCGACCGTTATGTCGTCATCGCCGCGGCCCTCAATGGATCCCAGGAGGCGCGCCTCCGGACTCTCCACCACGATGGCGAGGCCATCATTCCCCTCGAGGGAGAACTGCAGCTCGGGGATCCAAATTGGTCGAACTATATCCGCGGCGTGCTCGAGGGATTCCGGGCGCGCGGCAACTGGCCCGTGCCCGGCTTCAACGCCGTCATCGTCTCGAGCGTTCCTAGCGGCGGCGGTCTCTCCTCCTCCGCCGCACTCGAGTTGGCCGCCGCCACCCTCCTCGAAGGATTCGTCGACACGGTCCTCGACACCAAGGAAAAAGCCCTTCTCTGCCAGAAGGCGGAGCACGATTTCGCCCGGGTCCCCTGCGGCATCATGGACCAGTTCGCCGCCGCCTTCGGCAAAAAGGACCACCTCGTCCTGATCGATTGCCAATCCCAGGAGCCGGAACTGGTCCCCTTTCACGCCCCGGACCTGAGCATCCTGATCGCCAACACCACCGTCTCCCACCAGCTCGCCCTCAGCGAATACGCTAACCGCCGCCAGAACACCGAGGACGGTCTCGCTGCCATCGGCAAGGCCAGTTGGCGTGATGTCACCATGGAAGACGTCGAAGCGCAAAAGGAAGTGGTGGGCGACGTCGTCTACCGCCGCTCCCGCCACGTTGTCAGTGAGATCGCCCGCACTACGGAAGCCGCCGAGGAATTGCGCCAGGACGACTACGCCGCTCTCGGACCCCTCATGGCCGGCTCTCACCAATCGCTCCGTGACGACTTCGAGGTGTCCTGCCGGGAACTCGATATCATGGTCGAGATCGCCAACCGCATCGGATTCGAAGGTGGTGTCCTCGGCTCCCGCATGGTCGGCGCCGGCTTAGGCGGCTCCACCGTCAGCCTCTGCCGCACCGACAACGTCCGCCAGATCGCGGCAGAACTCGCCGACAGCTATCGGGAAGAGACCGGCCTCACGGCACAACTCTTCGCCACCCGCCCGGTCGATGGCGCGCGCCGGCTCTGAGGTGCAGCCCCGCCGCCTCCTCGCCTGCTTCCAAAGAATCCCGGCCGCGTGACGATCCGCCGTCTCAATCGCAACGAATACAACTACACCCTTCGGCGCCAGTTTACCGGATTCAGGACCTCGTCCTCGCCATCGTGGAGTCCTACCCGTTCCGGAACCGCAGCGCGAAACGGTGATCGTGGCGGCGCTTTCCAAGCGCCAAGCCTGGAACGGTGCGTCCCTCCGGATCGCGGAAATGAGGGAGATGGCTCCGAGGCGGACGTGGCGCTTGAAATGCGCCGCCACATTCCTACTCGAAACACCACAAGTGCTCATGGGTCCGCACCAGCAACCTCTTCCCGATTGCAACCGGTGAAGCCACCAGCGTCTCATGCAACTCGTTCGCCTTGACGTCTTCCAGCCCCTTTTTCGTGATCGTCCCGCAGAACACCGTCCCGTCCGAACGGCCGCAATAGAGCTTGTTGCCGGCGACGAGCGGCGAAGCAAAATACTTCGGTGCTGCGACCGGAAATTGCGCGTCCCACACCACCTTCCCCGTCTTCGCATCGAGACAGGTCACCGTGCCGCGCTTCGTCCCCTTGTCGCTCAGCACAAAAAATTTTCCTTTGTAGGCCGCGGGGGTGCAGGAATCGGCTCCCAGTCCCTCTTTCGTCCAGAGCTGCTTGTTCTTCGTGGTAGTGCCGCTCCCTCCCATTTTCACCCCCGCCAGGTAGTCCCCGCGCCCGAAGGGCACGATCGCGATTCCCTCCGTGGCGGCCGCCGACGCGATCACGCGCCAATTCGGCTTTTGGTCGAGATTGAAGCCTCCATGCCGCCAGAGCTCCTTGCCGGTCTTGGAATCGTGCCCGGTCAGGTGATCGCAACCCCACGTCACAATCGTTTCCACTCCGTCGATCGTTTCCACGAACGGAGTGGTGTAGGCATCCTGCGCCTCCGCCGGCGCCTCGTAGTCGCGCGGCGTGCTCCAGAGCTCCTTTCCCGTTTTCCGGTCGAAGGACAGGAGAAAGGACGGATTGTGGTTGTGCATCAGGGCCACCACCAAATTACCGCCCGCGATGATCGGTGAGGTGCCCCGATCCCACTTCAACCCGTCTTCGGCGTACTCCTTGTGCAGGTTCTTGTCCCAGATCTTTTCGCCCTCCATCGTGAGCGCCGCCAGCGTCCCCGATTTGAAGTAGACGAAGAGTTGCTTCCCATCGGTGAGCACCGAGGGATTGCTCCCACTCCCGGCGTTGCGGTGACGCGCCGGCGTTTCCATTCCGTAAACCCGCCGCCAGAGTTCCTTGCCGCTCCAATCGAAGGTCACCACCCCGTCTTTTCCTCCAATCGCGCAGGTCAGGTAAATCTTCCGGTCCCAGACCACCGGCGTCGAACAACCCCGCCCCGGCAGGGCCGCCTTCCACGCCACCTTCTTTTCAGGACCGAACTCCGCCGGCGGGTCCGCCATCGGCGCCACCCCGTGACCGGTCTCCCCCCGCCAGTTCGGCCAGTTCTCGGCCTGGAGTTGGGACAGCGGGAGAAGTCCCGCCGCGACCATCAATCGAACTCCGGCCTTCATTACCACGATGCGGGATTGGGTCTTCAAACCACGGGGAGTCGAGGAGTTTCGCGAGCGGCTACTTCTCGTCGGCATAAGCCTGCCACCTCTTTTGAATTTCCTCCCGGGTGGGCAGCTCACCGTCAAAAATGACGAAACTGTACCTGACCTTCAACGCACTGTCTCGCTTGATCTCCTTCTCGAAGAACGATCCGAAGCGGCCGTAGTCGCGGTACGCCGAGTGGCGGGTTCCCTTCGGGTTATCCGGATGGTTCATCTGCACCACGCTGTGGACCTGTCCCCCCAACACGTATGTCTCCGCAATCCATGGCAGATCGCGCTCCTTTTTCACGTTGGTGCCCTCCTTCGGGAAAATGTACTTCAGCTTCTTCCTGTCGATTGCGTCCGCCGGACGGTACTGGATTCCGGCGTGCTCGGGATCGCCCTTGAGAAAGATATCGCCGTACTTCGCTGCCAGCACACTCTGGAAGTCGATGACAAGGCGGGCTGGCCCCCCGCTCGGCTGCTGGATCCGCATGGACCGCTCCTCATCCATCAACGGCTTCCCTTCGTTGTCGTGCCATTGGGTGAACGATACAATGGAAGCGAGATTTCCGCCTGCGCTCTTGTTCAGGAATTTCTGGTGCACGATATCCCCCCCGGCCATATGCCAGCGGTCGAAGTTCTTCCCGGCGAACTCCAGGCGGTTCCATCCCAGGAAAATCCCCCGGTGGTGCGTGTACAGTCCGCCGGCACCCTTCGTGATCGGCTTCTTCCCTTCCGCGTCGAATACATGAAGATACGGCTTGTAGGTCTCATGGTGCCGCTCCTTCGACGAGGTATCGTGCTCGTACATGTAACGCACCAACACCTTCTCGCCCGATACCACGTCGAGGTGTTTTCCCTCCGTGTCCTTGATTTCCAGTTCAGCCGCCAGGGGCCAGGCCAGTGCGGCCGTGACGGCGAAAGCGGCAATTGCAGTCGTTTTCATCGCGATGTGAGACCTATACCCCGCATTCCCGCCAGGTTATCAAGCTAATCCCTCTCCCATTCCCCTCTCGGCCGGGCATTTTCTCTAGATTTCGCCCGTTTCTCGCACCTACTGCCTCCGGAACTTCCACTCGCGGCCTCGCCCCGCGAAACCGGGCCATAACCCAGTTTTTGACCGTTCCCGGATGGCCTCGCTTCATGCCCGAATCCCTCTCCCCCGCCTCGATCACACCGAGCACGTCCGCCTCATGATGGACATCATGGTCCTCGCCCTCTGGTCCGATTCGACCCGCGTCGCAACCTTCATGTTCGGCAACGCCGTGAGCGGGCGCAATTTCTCCTTCCTCGAAGGCGTCAGCGGCGGCCATCACTCCATCTCCCACCACAAGGGAGACGGCAACCAACTCGACCAGTACCAGGTCATCAACACCTGGCACGTCACACAATACGCCTACATGCTGCAGCGTATGAAAGAAATCAAGGAGGACAACGGCACCCTCCTGGACCACTCCATGGTGCTCTTTGGCTCCGGCATTCGGGACGGCAATCAGCACAACCCGCACGACGTTCCCATCGTGCTCGCCGGCAAGGCAAACGGCCAGCTCAAGACCGGCCGCCGCCTCAGCTACGACAGGGATACCCCCCTCTGCAATCTCTACCAGGGCATGCTCAAGCGCGTCGGCGCCAAGGTCGAAAAGTTCGGCGATTCCTCCGGCGAGTTGCCGAATCTCTGAACCGCCCGCAGCGCCGCCGCCGCCGGTTGCCCTCCCAGTCTCGCGAATTCGACGTTGAAGGATCGACGTTGCACATTGAAGCTATCCTGCCATGCCAACCCGCCGCCGCTTCCTCGCCACCACTGGTTCCACCCTCGCCGCCACTGCTGTGACTGCCGCGCAGAAAAAGGATCCTCCCCTCTTTTCCTTTGGGCTCATGGCCGATTGCCAGTACGCCGATGTGCCGGCCGCGGGTGCACGCTTCTACCGTGAGAGCCCGCGCAAGCTCGCCGAGGCCGTCGCAAAACTCAACCAACGCGATCTCGCCTTCAGTTTTCATCTCGGCGATTTCATCGACCGCGATATGAAGAGCTTCGACGATCTCGCTCCCATCGCCGCCAGGTTGAAGTCGAAGCTTTACCATGCCCTCGGCAACCACGACTTCGACGTCCCCGACGATGCAAAATCCAAGGTCCCCGCCAGGCTCGGGCTCGACAAGACCTACTACAGCGTCCGGAAGGACCGTTTTCGGTTCGTGGTGATCGATACCAAGGATCAAAACGCCTTTTCCTTTGTGGATGTCCACCCCGACCGCCTGCAGGTCACCGGATTCGGCCGCCAGGAATCCCGCCCCCTCAAGTTCCGTTGAGCCCCGGCCGGTCACAACAGGCCTTCTCCCCGCCGGTCATCGATTGCCCCTGATCCCTCCTCGCGATTCGATGATCCCCCAACCGCCACCCATCTCCCTCTCAACACTTGACACTTAATACATTTACTCCGGATGCACCGTCCCTCGCATGAATCGCTGCCCGGCTGCCGAAACGTCGAACCCGTCCCGGGCCCGGAACAGTTCGGCGTCGTCCTGCACGATGGTTCGCGTCGAGGTCTCCCACTCCAGGAGATCCCCGCTCACTTCCGCATCAAAGTGCACCCCTGACAGGCCGGCCGGTTTCTGAACCACCCATTCCAGGACCCCATCCACCACCAGCGGCACCGGCATGGGATCCCACGCCGTGGCGCTGCCGCCCGTTGCGTATTCGAATAGCTGGTTCAGCCCGTCACCGTCCCCGTCAATCTGGACGTTGGTCCTTCCGCCCACTCCGGCCTCCATCGCCCAGCCCGTGTAACCGGAAAACTCGACTTGATCGATCCAGGCCGTGTCGGAGCCATGCGACAGATCCTCGTCCTTTTCGTAGGCCCAGGTGAGTTGGTGCCAGCCGTAACTCAGCTCGAACGTTCTCGGCGCCCAATCCTGCTCTCCGGAAATGACATCCTGGAAGATGCCGTCGATCTCGAAGGAGAGGGTATCGAAGTCCTCCTCCGAGCTCACCTTCCACCAGAAGGATACCAGACCGGGACCGAAGACGAAGGTCGACATCTCGGCCCGTTCATCATCATTTACATTCCGCTCCTTGGCCGCCTGGCCATCCCGGCTCGTGGTCGCTTGCGCATACCAGTGCCCCGCGCCATCGCCCTCCGTTTTCCAGGCCAGTGCGGGCTGGTTGACCACAAGCGAAAGGGGCGAGTCTTCGTGGACTTCCACCGTCGCGGGCACCACCAGGGTCTCTCCCTCCTGCTCGACTTCGAGATCGAAGGCGTGCGTCCCCGCCCCCGAAGGAGTCCCGCTTAGCCCTCCCCCCGCATCCACCGCCAGGCCGTCCGGCAGCGCCCTCGGACTGAAGACCGCCCCGGGCAGGAAGGTCGGAAACTGGTAGTCGAGCGGCATTCCCGCCACGACCTCGATCCGGGTCGACTCCATGAGAAATGGCGTGTCTTGAGACGCCGACTGAACGAAGTCCAGCCACCCCCGGTCTTTGCCCTCCGACTCCGAGCTGTCCTTCTGATAGGTCCACCTCACCAGGTGAGTCCCGGGGCCGGTCGCCAGCACGACATGCGCCCACTCCTCAGATCCCGAGATCCTTCTCCGCAGCTCTCCATCCACCTCCAGGTTCAGAAAATCCCACCCCTCCTCGCTGGAGACCTTCCACCAGAAGCCGAGGAAATCCGGTCCGTCCACCTCCAACTCCAGCCAAGACGACTCGTTGTCCAGCAGTAGACCGCTCTGGGCATGATTCCCTCCGCGCACCGCCTCCGCGCTGCTGCCCGGGCTCCAGGAGGCCGCACCTCCGGTCCTCATTGCCAGACCACCGAAATTCTCGATCGCATCGGCCAGGGGATTTGCCCCGATTTCGAACGTCAGGGTCTCTACATCCGAACCGGCCGGGTTGCCGGCCGTCACCATCACCGGGAAGGTCCCCGCTGCAGCCGGAATCCAGGTGATCAGGCCTCCATTGTCGATCGTCATCCCCGCCGGCGCACCGCTCAGGCTGAAGGTCGTCGGCGTGTTCTGCGCTCCAACCACTACCGCCACTTTTTCCGCCACCATCCCGTTGATTACCCCCGGCGGCACAATCACCGGTGCGACAAAATCGTCATTGGTGATCGTTCCCAGTGCCTCCGGCGTGGCGAGGGACACCAGGGGTCCGCTTACCAAGGCCATAACCACCGTGAGCGACTCATGCTCCTCCGGCTCCGTGTCGCCATGGATTTCCACCGAGATCTGCTTCGACACCTCCCCTACCCCGAACGAGAACGGAGCGTCGATGGCCTCCACGTAGTCCGTTCCCGCCAAGGCATCCTCGTTTCGGGTGGAATAGGTCAGGTCCACCACCTGCTTCGCGGCTTGACTCAGTTCCACCGTAAAGTGCAGCAGACTGGTGCCCGAATCTCCCTCCACCACCTCCCCGCCGCTGATGCTCACCTCCACCACCTCGCCGTTCCTTCCGTCCAGCGTCGTGGCACCGGTTCCGTCGGGATCCAGCCAGTCGAGGAGGCGCGACGAGGAAGTACCTCCGCCCGTCCACGCCTTGCCCAGTTTGCCGTACCAATCCGATGCATCGTTGCCGCACTCGGCGAATCCCGCCGTGAGTTGTCCCACGATGCGGCCGTCCTGGTCGAACAACGGGGCACCCGACGAGCCGCTTTCCGTCGATCCGAACTCCCAGTCAACCACCCGCCAGTGCGTGCCGTTCGGGTCTGTGATATCCGAGCTGTCACCCGTCGAGTGCGCCGCGTCAAAATCGAAACTGATGCGCTTCTCGGATGTCTGGGGGTGATGGACCGTCACGGACATGCTGGGCGTCCCGGTGCGCGACCAGCCCGCCTGAAATACGTTGTGCGCCGGATCGATGGGATCATCGAGTTCCACCACAGTTGCATCGGCCGGCGCATAGGTCGCCCGGAAGATGGCTCCGCTGTTGAAATCCGTGAGCGGCCCGTCGCCGTTCCCTGCGTTGGCCCCCGTTCCCGCGGTGCGGCAGGTGCTGTTCTCGTGGTTCCAGTAGACCACCATGCTGGGCGCGTTGTTGGAGCGCACCCCGCAATGATCCGCCGTCAGAAAAAGGGGCCTGCCGTCGTTGCGGGTGTTGTTGACGGCCGCCCCCGAGCACTTGTCGGTCCCGTTCAAGGTGTAGGCTCCCGCCGCGCGAATCTGGTCCCGGTAGGCGTCTATCAGGGAACCAACCCCCGACTCCGCCGCCGTGCAGACGACGTCGATGTGGCAATTTCCCAGTGTTCCGTTGTTTCCGATCTTCAGCCGACCCGCCGCCATGCTCACGTCCCGGAATCCCCGGTTGATGGCTCCCAGCGACAACTCAACCGCCGGCCGGTCCTCCTCTGCAACGGTGAGCACCATCTCGATCGTCTCTCCCGCCATGACGGGAGTCCACAGCTCCCGGTGGGCCTCGTTGTCCGCAGCCGTGAAGGGGCGCACCAGGAGTTCTCCCCCGCGAGTCCGGAATTCCAGCGCGGCACTCGCCGGCAGGGAGAACCGGCTGAACCCGAAGTTCAGGTTCAATGCCCCCGGCGCCTCCACCGCCAGTCTCCAAGTGGCCGCGCCTTCCCTGGTCTCCCACACCCCGTGCCTATCGGGGGTGATCTCGACTTTCACCGCCTCCGCGAAGCGAAGCGGGGATCCTTTGCGCACCGGATGGGTGGCGCAATGCACAGCGGAATCGAACCCCGTCAAACGATAGATTCGCGCCGGGTTCGAATCGCCGCTTCGCAAGTTCCTGGCCTCGGTCCGGGCAACCACATCCGGCTCCCCCCGATCGGCACCCCACCCCACGATCAGCACCAATGCCAATAAAGCCGCCGCCAGAACCCTGGCTCGTCGTACGTCACGTCTTCTCATTCCTGGGGATCTCTCAAGATGACACTACTTGATCGGAACGAAAGCGGAACTTGCTCCCTGTCAACCCAGATCCATTACCAGCACCTTCGCCCACCAGTCCTTGAAGGCCGCCACGAACTCCGCGTGGTGCGGGTCGTCGCCCTGGTACGCGTTGTGGTCCTCCATGGTGGCGAACCTGAAGGACAATCCATAGTCCCACGAGTGATCCGTGACGGGGCGCTCTTCCGTCGCAGCCGGCTTCCCCCAGATCCCGCCCTCCAACGTCGCGGACCCCGTCAGTTTCGTCATCCCTTCCTCGAACGCGGCCAGATCCGCCTCGCTCCTCCGCTCTTCCTTCATCCAGAAATACACGTGGTGTTCCATGCCGTGATCTAGTCCAGGGTCGAACCACCTGAAAGTCCAAAGACGGCACGCACCCCGTCCCGCTGCCGGCACACCACTAACGAAAACGTCAATTCCTTTTGACCGTCCCATTTTTTTCGCGGCAAGTTCGATCGCGTCAGGAAAAACTGACCCTCTCTCGCTTCATCGAATCCGTCCTGACAAACTTGCCCGCCGCGTCGGGGGACCGCGGGCTCGCGGGGTGTTCCGCGCCGGTTTACAACATCCCAAGGCCCTCCCGGTATCGGATGGAAACCATGGCGTTCGCGTGTCGTGGACCGTCACGAATTCCGTATCACTCTGGGCTTGGTGTGGTGCGGCAGCCCTATAGGTAGAGGAGTTGTGAAAGCTTCCGAATCTTCCTTTTTTCTCCGTCCCTTCACGGCCTGTGCCAGCGGATTCCTCCTGCTTTTCGCCGGCTTCACCCACGGCGGCAGCCAGCCGCAAATCCTGACCAGCAACGGGGCCTCCTCCGGTTTTGAACTCTACGATTCCACCAGTCTGGCCGGCCCCACTATTCTGACCTGGGACTCCCCGGGAGTTTGTGGAGGCGAGTTCCCCCGCGTTGCGTCGGTCCGCAACATCGGGGGCGGACTTGGCTCTGGACAGACGCCGGCCCCGCTCAAGGTGATCTCGAACGCCTGCAACATCCTCGACGTCAGGGGAGGCACCGCGGTGCGGGACGCTACCTACGTCTATTACTTTGCCGAGCGCATCCTGCGCAAAAAGCCGCTTGGCGCGAAAGCCTCCGACCCGCACACCACGGTCAGCCTCCCCATCACCACTCCCATCCTGCCGTCCGACCAGGGTTCCTCCGCCCTCGAGATCTCGGGGGGACAAATTTACTGGGGCCACTACACATCGAGCAACGGGAACCTGTCGATCCGTAAGGCCAATCCCATCACCGGCACGTCCTCATCGGTCAAGACCATCTTCGGTGCCAATGCGCCCATCGCCAAGATCCAGAAATTCAGTTTCGGAAACATCATCGGCAGTTCCGGCGGCATCGCCGTCCTCCTCAGCAACGGCAGGCTCTACCGCATCAATCTGGACTCCAACAACGTTGCGCTGGTCGCAACCAGTGTGACCGATTTCGTCATCCACGCCGTCTCCACCCTGTCGCCGTTTTTTACCACCTACATCTACGCCTCGAAGGGCTCGCTTTCGGCCAATCCCAGTCCGAATGCACCAGCGGGAAGCGTGGTGCGCATTGTCGGCACTACCGGCGCCGCCACCACCATCTACACCGCCTCCGGCAACAGCCAGATCCAGAGCATCGCGGCCGATCCGGGCACGTCCCACTCGACCTCGGGGCACAACCTCTACATCAGCCAGGCGCCGGTCGACTGTTTCGGCCTGCTGTGCGTCCTTGGAAATCACATTATCCGGCGCAGCACCACCGGCAATCTCTCCAGTTCTTCGGTCAGCTTCACCACCATCATCAACAGCAGTGCCGGGATCCAACTCGCCAGCGACGGAGACTTTTTGTACTACAGCGTCAATGGGAATGGCACGAACTTTAGACAGGAACGAGTTCCCCCGATTCTCGCATTTCTTTGTATTTTTGACGGGGTAGATCGAGAAACGGAAACGGTTTCGGCCGCTTCTTTTTG
>Ga0310121_10001357_pt1 | contig 25249 bp, 19 predicted proteins | sample CB27_Tmax_986_MG_FD_203504 | JGI IMG/M metagenome (GOLD analysis project Ga0310121, IMG submission 203504) | Marine microbial communities from Western Arctic Ocean, Canada - CB27_Tmax_986 | ecosystem: Environmental > Aquatic > Marine > Oceanic | place: Canada: Western Arctic Ocean | collected...
ACCCCTTCAAACTCTCCGCCACCGTCGACCGCAAGCTCAGGGCCATCCATGCCCTGTCGAATGCGCGCCACAACCCCCTCCTCCCGGTTACATATCTAATGGCTCGACAAGCCCCCCTACGGCTACTTTCTTAGATGGCTTGACAGGCGCGGGACCGTTTCGGACCTTGTACGGACCCTCGACGGGCTACGCTCGCTTTTACACTCGCACGGCCTCTCCCACCGTGCCCTGTCTGGCGCTTGCTCCCCACCCGCGGGAGGATCGCCCCGGGGGAGGACCCGATGCTCGCCACCACACTGACCGCTGCCATCCTCGGGATCGAGGCCCGGCTCATCCACGTGGAGGCGGACGTGGCCGGGGGCTTCCCCTGTTTCGTCATGGTGGGCCTGCCGGACTCCGCGGTGAAGGAGAGCGCGGCTCGGATCCGGGCCGCGCTCCGCAACTACGGCTACACGTTCAAGTGGGACCGACGAATCACCGTCAATCTGGCCCCGGCGAGCCTCCGCAAGTTTGGGTCGTCGTACGACCTGGCGACCGCCGTCGGGCTTCTCGTGGCCGACGGCTCGGTCGCCCGCGAGCGCTTCTCCCGGGCCCTCCTGGTGGGCGAGCTGGCGCTGGACGGTGCGGTTCGGCCCGTCTCGGGCGTCCTCCCCATGGTCCTGCTCGCCCGGCAGCAGGGACTCGCCTCGGTCATCGTGCCGATGGACAACCACCGTGAGGCCGCCCTGGTCCCGGACCTTGCCGTCCATCCCGTGGCGACGCTTCCCGAGGCGGTGACCCTGCTGAGCTCGGAGGCCCCACCGTCGCCCCCGCCTCGCCCCCCAGCCCGCCCTGGAGGAGGCCCGGACTCCCTCCCGGACCTTGCCGACGTCCGGGGGCGACCCCTGGCCCGGCGGGCCCTGGAGATCGCCGCCGCTGGCGGCCACAACCTCTTGCTCGTCGGTCCGCCCGGTGCAGGCAAGACCATGCTGGCTCGGCGCCTCCCGGGAATCCTGCCCACCTTGGGGCCGGACGAGCTTCTCGAGGTGGCCGCCATCCAGTCCGCCGCGGGCCACCCGTTCGAAAACGTCCGCCGACCCTTTCGCAGCCCCCACCACACAGCCAGCTACGTGGCCCTGGCCGGGGGCGGCCAGGTGCCCCACCCCGGCGAGGTGAGCCTTGCCCACCGCGGGGTCCTCTTCCTGGACGAGCTGCCCGAGTTCCCCAGGCGCGCCCTCGAGGTGCTTCGGGAGCCGCTCGAGGAGGGGCGGATCACCATCAGCCGCAGTCGCGGGACCCTCTCCCTTCCCGCACGGTTCCAGCTCGTGGCAGCCATGAATCCCTGCCCTTGCGGGATGCGCGGCTCGGTGCGGCTCGGGTGTCGCTGCACGCCGCGGGAGGCCCAGGCCTACCTCAGCCGGCTCTCCGGCTCCCTGCTGGATCGGAGCGACCTGCGTGTCGAGGTCGCTCCCCTGGCCTTTGCCGCCCTCGAGGGCCCCCCGGCGGAGTCGTCGGCGCGTGTGGCCTCACGGGTCGCGTCGGCCCGCCACCGCCAACTGGCCCGGCAGGACCGCACCGGCGCCACCAGCAACGCCGAGCTGTCGCCGGCGGCGCTCCGGGAGGTCGCCCGTCCCCCGGAGCGGGCTCTTGGCCTCGTGCGCCACACGGTGGACCGGCTGGGACTCACCGCCCGGGGCCTCGATCGCCTGCTCCGCCTGGCCCGGACACTGGCAGACCTCGAGGGCCGGGAGAAACTGAGCACGCAGGACGTCACCGAGGCCCTCCATTTTCGGGCCGGGGAGCCCGCCGAGCCGGACCCGGCTTCCCCGTAACCCCTTCCTTGACCGTCGTGCGGCGGGCATGCTAGCCTCCCTCGGCTCAGCTTAGAGCCCCTCCAGCGGAGGCGCGCCGGATCCGCCGAGCCCTTCGGCGACAAAGCGGCCGGGCCCGGACCCGGTTGCTCGGAGCGACTGAAATGGCCAACGAGTTCTACACACTGATCGTCGTCCCTCATGCCAAGGCGAAGTTCCGCAAGTTCCAGGTCTCGGTGCGTCTGACCAAGTGGGTGCTTGGGTCTCTCGTCGTTCTGGCGGTGGCGCTGGTGGGCATCGTGTTCCACTACACCTGGATCAACGGCGAAGTCGCTGAGCTGTCACGACTTCGTGGCGAGAACCTGGCCCTCGCGGCCAAGGCTCGGGCCTACGAAGAGAACGCCGGCCGTCTGCAGACCCGAGTTCTGACCCTCCAGAACATGGTGACCAAGCTCGGCCTCATGGCCGGGATCGAGGAGAGGCTGCCAGAGTCCGGCCTGGGCGGCGTCGGCGGAGTGTCCCGCCTCGACGCCACGGCCCCCTCCCTGGACATCGCCGCGTCTCTCCAGGACATGGACCAGACGATCAGCTCCCTCACCAGGAAGTCGAGCCGGCTCCAGGCGATGTTCGAGGACCAGGCCGTTCTCCTGGCGTCGACCCCCTCGATCTGGCCGGTCCGGGGCTACTTCTCCGACAAGTTCGGCAATCGGAAGGACCCGTTCACCGGAATGCCGGACTTTCACCCTGGCATCGACGTCTCGACCCCCAGGGGCACGAAGGTCTTGGCTCCGGCCGACGGCGTCGTCACCTACCGGGGCGGGCGGGGGGCCTACGGGAACACCATCGTGATCGACCACGGGTTCGGCATCGTCACACGCTACGCTCACCTGGAGGCCTACGAGGTCCGTCCGGGGCAGCGGGTGCAGCGCGGCGACGTGATCGGCTTCGTGGGCAGCACCGGGCGCTCGACGGCGCCCCACCTGCACTACGAGGTGTGGGTCGACGATCAGCTCCAGAACCCCATCAAGTTCATCCTGGAAGAGTACCGCTCGCTCGGCTAGCAGCCCGGCATCCTCTGTATAATCAGGCGTTTCGGCCACCGCCGGGTTTCCAATCCCGGACGGTGGTTGGTATGCTGATTCTCTCGCAAACATGATCATCAACACCATCCTCACCCGCGTCATCGGGACGAGCACCGACCGTCAGCTCAAGCGCATGCGGCCGATCGTCGAGGCGATCGGAAGCCTCGAACCCTCCGTCAAGGCCCTGAGCAACGAGCAGCTCGCGGCTCGGACCGTCGAGTTCCGCGAACGGCTGGCCAAAGGCGAGACCCTGGACCAGATACTCCCGGAGGCCTTTGCCACCGTGCGGGAGGCGGGCTGGCGCGTGCTCAAGATGCGCCACTTCGACGTCCAGCTCATCGGAGGCCTCACGCTTCACCGCGGCACCATCGCGGAGATGAAGACGGGAGAGGGCAAGACCCTCGTCGCCACGCTTGCCGTCTACCTGAATGCCCTCGAGGGAAAGGGCGTTCACGTCGTCACCGTCAACGACTACCTGGCCAAGAGGGACTCGGACTGGATGGGTCGCCTCTACCGATTCCTGGGCCTCACGGTCGGCGTGATCCAGCACGACATGGACGACAAGGACCGCCAGGACGCCTACAAGGCCGACATCACCTACGGCACGAACAACGAGTTCGGCTTCGACTACCTCCGCGACAACATGAAGTTCGACCTGGGAAGCTATGTCCAGCGCGGGCACAACATGGCTGTGGTGGACGAGGTGGACTCGATCCTGATCGACGAGGCCCGGACACCCCTCATCATCAGCGGGCCCGCCGAGGAGTCCACGGACAAGTACTACCGGATCGACACCATCATCCCCAAGCTCAAGCCCGGCGCCCGAATCACCGGTGACAAGAAAGCCGAGGAGCGGGCCGAGCTGGAGAAGACCGGCGATTTCATCGTCGACGAGAAGGCCAAGACCGTCACCCTGACCGAGGGAGGAATGGCCCACGTCGAGAAGCTCCTGGGGCTGACGAACCTCTGGGACCCGTCGAACATGGAAGTGCTGCACCACGTGAACCAGTCGCTGCGGGCCCACAGCCTCTTTCAGCGCGACGTGGACTACGTCATCAACGACGGGCAGGTCATCATCGTCGACGAGTTCACCGGGCGGCTGATGCCCGGCCGGCGCTGGTCCGACGGCCTTCATCAGGCGGTCGAGGCCAAGGAGAAGGTGAAGATCGAGCGCGAGAACCAGACTCTCGCCACCATCACCTTCCAGAACTACTTCCGGATGTACTCGAAGCTCTCCGGGATGACGGGCACCGCCGAGACCGAGGCCGCGGAGTTCGACAAGATCTACAAGCTCGACGTGCTGGCGATCCCGACCAACCGCCCCCTGATCCGCGTGGAGAACCCGGACGTGGTGTACCGCACGGAGCGGGAGAAGTTCGAGGCGGTGGTGGCGGAGATCCAGGACCTCCACGAGACCGGCCGACCGGTCCTCGTCGGCACGATCTCCATCGAGAAGTCCGAGGAGCTCTCGGTCCTTCTCAAGAAGGCCGGCATCAAGCACGTCGTCCTCAACGCGAAGTACCACGAGCGCGAGGCGGAGATCGTGGCCCAGGCCGGCCGATTCGGCGCAATCACCATCGCCACCAACATGGCCGGCCGAGGCACCGACATCATCCTCGGCGGCGTCTCCGATCACCGGGCGCGGGCGCGCCTCATCGAGGAAGGGGTCGCCCCGGAGCAGGCGAGCGACGAGCAGCGCGACGAGGCCGCCCGCAAGGTCGGAGAGGAGATGGCGAGCGAGTTCGCCCGGGAGCTTCAGCAACGGACCCTCGACCTGGAGGAGAGCCGGGGGCTCGCCAAGCGCTATCTCGGCCTGATGGCGTCGTTCGCCGGCGACCACCCTTCGGTTCTGGCCCTCCGGACGCTGGCCTCGGAGGGCACTTCCCTGGCCGGCTACCTCGACACGGCCCGGGACCTGTCCCGAGCGGTCAAGGAGAAGGTGGCCAAGAGCTTCTATCCGGAGATCGAGGACCCCGTGGATTTCCTGGCGGTCCACCCCCTGAAGGCCGACATCGAGGAGGCGTCCGGGACCCCGGAGTTCGATCGCATTCGGACGCACATCGACGCCACCGAGCGGGAGCGCGTGGTGGCCGTGGGCGGCGTCCACATCCTCGCCACCGAACGGCACGAGGCCCGGCGGATCGACAACCAGCTCCGGGGCCGCGCAGGGCGCCAGGGCGATCCCGGATCGTCCCGCTTCTACATGTCTCTTCAGGACGACCTGATGCGGATCTTCGGATCCGAGCGCATCAGCGGCCTCATGCTCAAGCTCGGGATGGAAGAAGGCGTCCCGATCGAGCACAAGATGGTCACCAAGTCGATCGAGCGAGCTCAGAAGCAGGTGGAGGGCCAGAACTTCTCCATCCGCAAGCATCTGCTCGAGTACGACGACGTGATGAACAAGCAGCGCAGCGCCGTCTACGACATGCGCCGGAGGATCCTGGAGGGCAAGGACACCCGGGCCCACCTCCTGCGGCTGATCGACGAGGTCCTGGAGTGGTACCTGGACAACTACTGCTCATCGACGGAGAGCACCGAGTCGTGGTCGTACGAGAGCCTGCAGGGAGCCCTCAAGGAGACCTTCGGCCTGGAGCTTCCACTGAGCGAGCTGCAGTCGATGGACCGCGACCAGATGAGCGACAAGCTCGGGACCCAGGTGCGCGGCCACTACGAGGAGCGCGAGAAGCTCATCGGGACCGAGCGTGCTCTCTTCCACCAGCGGATGATCATGCTCCAGATCGTCGATTCGCAGTGGAAGGATCATCTCTACAGCCTGGATCACCTGAAGGAGGGGATCGGGCTGAGGGGCTACGGGCAGCGCGATCCTCTGGTCGAGTACAAGAAAGAGTCGTACCAGATGTTCCAGGCGCTCATGGACCGGATCGACGAGGAGATTCTCCGGTGGACCTTCCTCTATCAGCCGGTGGTGACGCCCGAGGCCGGGGGCATACGCGAGGTGGACACGACGCTGGGCGCCCGACATCTCGCGGCCTCCCCACCCGGCGTTCGGGAGCCGGAGCTGGCGATGGCCGGAGCCCCATCCTCTCGCCCGAACCTGAGCTTCAACGACCCCTCCGCCACGCCGACCATGTTCGCGCGCAAGGCGCAGCCGAGGGAGGCCGAGGGCGGCAGCGACGCGGCGGTCCAGACTGTGCGCCGGGAGGGCCGGAAGGTCGGCCGGAACGACCCCTGCCCCTGCGGCAGCGGGAAGAAGTACAAAAAGTGCCATGGAAGGAACTAGATGAGATGGAGCCAGACAGGATCTCCGAGGGACTGACCTTCGACGACGTGCTGCTGGCGCCCCAGCGCTCCGACGTCCTGCCGGCGGACGTGGACGTCACCACGCGGCTGACGCGGACCATCGCCCTGAAGATCCCCATCGTCTCCGCGGCGATGGACACGGTGAGCGAGGCCCACCTGGCGATCGCCCTGGCCCAGGAGGGTGGGCTCGGCGTCATCCACAAGAACATGTCGATCGCTTCGCAGGCCGCGGAGGTCGACAAGGTCAAGCGGTCCGAGTCGGGCATGATCGTCGATCCCGTGACGGTGGCGCCGGACGCCCCGGTCGCAGAGGCGCTCGACCTCATGGCGAAGTACCGCATCAGCGGCGTGCCGGTCACGGTGGGGCCGCGCCTCGTGGGAATCCTCACGAACCGGGACCTGCGGTTCGAGACCCGCACTCATCTGCCGGTGTCGGACCTGATGACCAAGGACGAGCTGGTCACGGTGCCCGTGGGCACGACCCTCGAGCAGGCCAGGGAGATCCTCCACACCCACAAGATCGAGAAGCTCCTGGTGGTGGATGCGGACTTCAACCTCAAGGGGCTCATCACCGTCAAGGACATCCAGAAGCAGATCAAGTACCCCAACGCCTGCAAGGACGAGCTGGGGCGGCTCCGCGTCGGGGCTGCGGTGGGCGTGACCGAGGATGTGGTCGATCGGGTTCGGGCCCTCGTCGAGGCCAAGGTCGACGTGGTCGCCGTGGACACCGCGCACGGCCACACCCGAGGCGTCCAGGACACGGTCGATCAAGTCAAGACGACGTTCCCCGACCTCGAGCTCATCGCGGGAAACGTCGGAACCTACGAGGGGACGAGAGATCTCATCGCCGCCGGGGTGAGCGCGGTCAAGGTGGGCATGGGACCCGGTTCCATCTGCACCACCCGTGTCGTCACCGGCGCGGGGATGCCCCAGATCACCGCCATCTCGGAGGCCGCGCGGGCGGCAGCGGAGACCGACACGCCGCTCATCGCCGACGGAGGGATCAAGTTCTCCGGCGACGTCACCAAGGCGATCGCCGCGGGAGCCGCTTCGGTCATGATCGGCTCGCTCTTCGCCGGCACCGACGAAAGCCCCGGCGAGCTGATTCTCCGCCAGGGGCGCTCCTTCAAATCGTACCGGGGCATGGGCTCACTCGGCGCCATGAAGTCCGGGTCTCGGGACCGCTACTTCCAGGAGGTCGACGCCTCACCCGACAAGCTCGTCCCGGAAGGCATCGAGGGGATGGTTCCGTACAAGGGCCCAATCTCGGCAATGGTCCAGCAGCTGGTGGGTGGCCTGAGAGCGGGCATGGGCTACAGCGGAGCGGCCAACATTCGCGACCTCCAGAAGCATTGCCGCTTCGTGCGCATCTCCTCCGCCGGTCTCAAGGAGAGCCACGTCCACGACGTCATCATCACCAAGGAGGCTCCGAACTACCGTCTTGAGTAGCCGATTCTCGATCCTCCTCGCGGCGGTCATCCTCACCGCGGCTTGCCGCAGCGGTGAACGGGAGATCTTCGTCACCTACTTCAACGGGCAGCAGAACGTGTCGGTGCGGTATCCCTCGGGGTGGAGAACGGACCAGGCCGAACAAGACGGAATCTGGTACCGGTACTTCCTCGCCCCGCCCGTGGCCCCCGAGACCACGGCCGCGGTCTCCGTCACTCTCCTCGCCGGACCCATGTCGTCTCCCGTCGAGGAGTACGCCGAGAGCTACCTGTCTGGACACGAGGTGGCCTCCTCCCGGGACGAGGAGCGGCAGGGGGCGAAAGGACGCTCATGGGTGTTCGCATCTCCCGACGGCAAGACCCGCCAGCGGCTTCTGCTCGTCGCTCTCGGCGCGCGGTTCTGGGGGCTCTACGCCCAGGGGGAGGCGGTGGCCTTCGAGAGCCACCGCGCCACGGTCGACGAGATCTGGTCGAGCTTCGCCCTGGAGCGCCCCGAGCTGTATCCGGAGCACCGCTTCGAGTCCTTCGGTGTCACCCTGGGCGTCCCGGAGTCGTGGCGTGAGACGCGGCAGTTCTCAGGGCGCGGGACCCTCCTTGTCCTGTTCACGAGCCCCGCGCTGGCCGTTCAACAGGGCCAGATGGTGCACGCGTCGCTGACCATGAGGGCGGAGAGCGTCCCGGATGGTGGGGGCCTGGAGTCATTCTACGAGTCCACCCGGGCGCGGCTGGGAGACAACCTGCGCGTGCTGGAACACACCGAGTGGGAGGACGGGTACATGGACGTCATGCGCACGGAGACCTCCGTCGCCGTCAGCTACATCAAGCGGTTCTATCGGGTCGCGGGAGACCGGGGCGTGTCGCTGGCCTTCGAGGGCCGAGACGACGTCTTCTGGCGAGTGGGCTCGTGGGCCGACCTCATCGCCTCCACGCTGCAGCTCACCCCCTCCCCGGAGCCGGCCCAGTGAACGCCACCCTCGCCCGCCTCGGCTGTGGGCTCTCTCGCTTCTTCGGCGGCCCCTCCGAGCTAGAGGTCGTGGTCGGTCGCGAGGGGCCCCGAGGACAGATCGACGTGCCCTCCGGTGGAGACGGTGTCTGGCGCCTCGTCGAGCGCCAGGGCCGCTCGTGCCTGGCTCCGGACGAGACTTCGTACTATGTCTACTTCTCCCTGCCCGAGGACTTCCGCCGCCGCGCCAGCGCCGGTCTCTGGATCGAGATCGAGTACTACGGAAGCCGTTTCGGCGAGTTCCGGCTCCAGTACTCGTCGACGGTTCCTGACGGGCCTGTCGAGGGCCTCTATCGCTCCGCCGAACAACGCTGGACTCCGGGGGACGCGGGGCTCCTCCGATTCCGGAAGGCGCTCTTCGTTCTCCCCGACTTCGATGCGTCTCGTACCCAGCATCACGGCGCCTCGTTCCGCCTGGAGTTCCGCAGCGAGCTGCTGGTCTCCGGGGTCAGGGCGAGGCTCGAGCCGCCCAGGGGCGTGGAGGGCTATCCGGCAGTGGCGCCGCTCCCCGAGCTCAAGAAGATGCCGGGCCGCTTCTATCCGATCAACTACCTCTTCGTCGAGATCACCAACGCCTGCAACTTCAAGTGCACGTGGTGTCCCGACGAGGTCATGGATCGGCGGCGGGGCTTCATGAAGAAGGAGAAGGTCTTCCGCCTCCTCGACGAGGTGGGAGAGAAGCGCTCCTGGCTGGGTCCCGTCTTCCCGGTAAAGCTCCACCAGATGGGCGAGCCCATGCTCCACCCCGATCTCGTCCCGATCGTCGAGCACGCGGAGAGCCGTGGTGTCCCCATCGAGCTCAACACCAACTGCGGCCTGATCACGAAGGACAAAATCGAGGGACTCTACCGCGCGGGTCTCACCAACCTGATCCTGTCCTATCAAACGCCTGATCCCACATCGTTCAAGACCCGCAAGGCCCCGCGCCTCGTCTTCGACGAGTACCGGGACAAGGTCCGGCTCGCGGTCGAGCGCAAGGTGGCCCTCGGCGCCCGCACACACCTCGAGATCGACATCATGAACACGAAGCACGTCGACGACCAGGCGATCGTCAGCGAGGACGAGCAGGCTCTGGCGTTCCTGGCGGACTGGATCGAGTACGCCCGGACCCTCGAGGAACGCCACGGGCTCACGCCCCGCGTCCACGACTGGGACCGGATCCGAAGCGCACACGTCCTGGACCAGGACGAGAACGGCAGCCGCTACACCCTCCTCGACGGGGTGCACCTGATCTGGAAACGCTGCCACAGCTGGGGCAACGTGATCGGTGGAGACGGCGAGCGCGCCGAGGTGCCCCTCACACCCACCGCGACGTCCGACGGCGTGACGGCGGGGGACGACACGTACTGCCCCGCCCCCTACGATCAGTTCGTCGTCCACTGGAACGGGGACGTGGTGAGCTGCTGCACCGACTACGAGGGCCACACCAAGACCGCCAACGTTTTCGCAAGCTCGGTCGAGGAGGTGTGGAAGAGCACGGTGGTCCGCCGGCGCAAGCAGGACATGCTCGAGGGGCGCCTGCTGGACGTCTGCGCTCGCTGCCAGGGCCTCAAGTCGTAAGCTAACGGCCCCGTCGTCGGCCCTCGCCGGCTTCGAGCTCACCGAGATCACGCCAGGCCCCGGCGTGGCCCGGGTCCGTGGAGAGCACGAGGCGCAGCTGCGTCATCGCGCGGCCTGTCATACGCGATCGACGGTAGTAGGTCGCAAGACGGTGGCGCAGCTCCACGTCGTCCGGATCGGTCTCGAGGGCCTTGAGGAAGTGCTGCTCGACCTCCTTGCGGAAGTCCGACTGGGACTCGGTCATCGCCAGCAGGCGCCGGCTGCCCTGGGCCTCGGGGAACCGCTCGACGAGCTTCCTCAGGAGCTCCACCGCCGCCTCCCGCTGCCCCGTTTCGAGGAGCGCTTTCGCCTTCTGCTCTCCCACTCGGGGTTGGACGGGACGTCGAGGCCGCGGGGAGGGGGCTCGGCGGGCTCGCTGTCGAGAGGCGTGTAGTCCGACAGGACGGGGTTCGTGAACGCGCTGGACGGCTCGGGCTCGGCTTACGCTGGCGGAAGCTCCTCCTCGGCCACCGGATCGAGGGTCTCGAGGAGGCCTCCGATCACGAGCCCGTAGATCGCCCGGAGCAGCTGCGGTTGCGGGTGGGGCAGGCGCAGCGCCTCGCCCACCGTCTTCTCCCTGGAGCACACCGCCAGGACCGCGCGCTCGGCCGGCGAGGTGGGCAGCTGGTCGTACTCGAAGGGCACCGGGAAGGCGCGACGCAGCCGGACACCCGGGCGGCCGAGGGCCGGCTCGAGGCGCTTCGGGTTGGGGAACATGCGCGCGCCCAGGAGCAGCAGCCGGGGCGTGCTGAGGTGCAGGATGAGGAGGTCGGGTGGCAGCGGACGATCCATGGGTCGGCGCTGCAGCCTCCCGGTCGTCCATCGGAGCACCGAGAGGACGATCCGCTCGGTCTGCCCGATGACGGCGGCCGCCAGCTCCGCGGGGCGGATGACCCCGGCGTCGATCAGCGCCTGCCCGAGGCGCCGACCCGGGGTCTGGGCTTCGGACATCGCCGCCCGGAACTGGGCCTCCGTGATCCGGCCTATCCGGTAGAGATTCGCGCCAAGGCGATCCTCTTCCACGGTCGATGCCGCGAACACCACGTCGCCGTCGATGAAGTAAGTCCCTTGGCGACCGCACCCTGGCCGAGGGCGAGGATGCCGGACCACCGCTCCCGGCGAACCCGTCGCACCTCCTCGGTGACGAGGACCTGCGAGATGTCGACCGGCTTCTCCTGGTCCGTCAATGCGTGTCCCCCCAGCCAGACACCCTGATTCTACTCTTCGATGAAGAGCCGTCGGCGATCGTCCCCGGCATGGGCCAGGTGCACCCGGACGGGGCGCTCCCAATACGGCTCCTGCAGCCTCTCCGCCCACTCGATCGCCAGCACCGCCCGGGGGCCCGGGAGCTCGTCGAGGCCGATCTCCAGCTCGTCGCCGTCTCCCCTCAGGCGATACAGGTCCGCGTGGTGCAGGGTGAGCCGCCCTGGATAGGACGTGAGGAGCACGAACGTCGGGCTCGAGACCAGGACCGGGTCGGCCCCCACGCCCCGGGCCAGCCCCCGGACGAACGCTGTCTTCCCCGCTCCCAGCTCCCCGGAGAGAAGCACCACCTCGCCGCCGCGAAACCGCGCCGCCAGGCGCTCGGCGAGAGCCGCGGTCTCGTCTTCGGCGTGGGTCATCACTTCGGGGATGGCGTCCCCCCTGCCGGTCTCACGGACTCGATGGCCCGGGGCAGGGCCTCGACCAGGTCCCCCGCGGTCATCCCTGCCTCGCCGACGGTCGCGGCCAGATCACCGGCACGGCCGTGGACGAACGCCCCGGCCGTGGCCGCCTGCCAGGAATCGTGCCGCGCCAGCAGCGCGCCGACGACACCGGCCAGGACGTCGCCCGTGCCGCCCGTCGCCATGCCCGGGTTGCCGGTGGGATTCACCGCCGCCCGGCCACCGGGCTCGGCGACCACCGAGCGCTGGCCTTTGAGGAGCACCACCGACCCGCTTCGTCGGGCCAGCTCGAGAGTCTCCTTCACCCGCTCGGCCTGCACCTGCGGGACGGATCGCCGGACGAGCCGCGCCATCTCTCCAGGATGGGGCGTGAGAACCGTGGGCGCGGGCCGATCGAACATCGCCTCCTCGGGGAGGGTGCTCGACTCCGACGCCAGGGCATTCAGACCGTCGGCGTCCACGAGAAGCGGCACGGGGCACCGGCGGATGAACTCGCGGGCGATCAGCCCGGTGGAAGGAGCCTGGCCCAGTCCCGGTCCGAACACCACTGCGTCGCGCAGGCGAGCCAGGTCCAGAAGGTGATCGAGTCCCTTCTCGGCCAGGCCACCGTCCGGTGCCTCGGCCAGGGGCTCCGTCATGAGCTCGGCACGCCCCGCGGCCACGGATGCAACGCACGAGGCCGGTGTCGCCACCGTCACGAGGCCGGCGCCGGCCCGAAGCGCCCCCGCTGCCGCGAGAATCGCAGCCCCGGTCTTGCCCACCGACCCCGCCACGATCAGCACGTGCCCCAGGTCCCCCTTGTGGACGGCTCCCCCCCTCGGGGCAAACGCATCGTCGGCATCGGCGTCCTCGAGGAGGAAGAGCGTGGGCTCGACACGGACCAGGGTCTCGGAGGAGATGCCGATCTCTGCGATCTCCAGCCTCCCCGCACGCTCGCACTCCGGAGGGAGCACGTGGCCCCACTTGGGTGCGGCGAAGGTCACCGTCAGGGTTGCCGAGACAGCAGGCCCCTCCACCCTCCCGCCATCCGCACTCACGCCCGAGGGGATGTCGACGGAGACGACGGGGACGCCGGCCTGGGCGCACCGCTCGATCTCGGCGATCCCTTCGGCCACCAGGCCGGAGGGGCGGGCCCGGAGCCCTGTCCCGAGCAACGCATCGACGATCAGGTCGGCGGAACGGACGCGCTCGAGGACAGACGTCCACGTCTCCTCGTCGGGGACCTCGATGATCCGGCCCCCCGACCGCTGGCAGGCCTGGAGGTGCGTGCGCGCGTCACCGCGCACTCCGGCGCGCTTTCCCAGCAGGAGCGCCTCTGCGCCCGTGTGCCGCAGCCGGCGCGCGACGACGAAGCCGTCGCCTCCGTTGTTTCCCCTGCCGCAGAGGATGACGATGCGCCGGGCGTGGGGATAACGGGCCTGGATGGCGGCTGCGACGGCGGCTCCGGCGTTTTCCATCAGCACCGAGCCCGGGAGGCCCACCTCTTCGATCGTGAGGCGATCGGCCCGTCGCATCTCGTCCGCAGTCAGGACCGGAATCACTCTTTGATCCTCATCCGAGATTCGCGCCGCGCACCAGGAGCCCCGCCCAGACGAGCACGGCGAAGGCGAGTCGATAGTACACGAACGGCCGGTAGGTCCTCGTCCGCACGTAGGCGAGAAGGAAGCGAATCGCGACGAAGCCGGAGAGGGCGGCCGCGAGCATGCCGGCCAGAACAGGACCGGTGGCGGTCCCGTTCTGGAAGAGCTCCGGCACCTTGACGAGCGCTGCTCCAAACGTGATCGGGAGAGCCAGCATGAAGCTGAAACGCGCCGCAGCCTCGCGTCGGTGGCCGAGGAAAAGCGCCATGCTGATGGTCGCACCCGAGCGCGAGGTGCCGGGGATGATCGCGAAGGCCTGCGCCAGGCCGATGAGCAGCGCATCGCGGAGCGTGATCCCCTCTTCCGGCCCGGCCGTGCCCGCTCGTCGGTCGGCCGCCCACAGCACCACGCCCACCAGCGCCATGGAGAGCGCCACGAGGGCGGGGGAGCGGAACACCGTCTCGGCCCACTCGTCGAGTGCCAGCCCCGCCAGGGCGCCGGGGATCGTGGCGAGGGCGAGATAGAGGAGAAGCCGGCTGTCCTGATCGGCAAAGGGGCGGCCCGAGAGGATGCTTCGCACCCCGGCGCCGATCAGGCGCACCCAATCCCTCCGGAAAGCGACCGCCACCGCAGCGAGGGTCCCGAGATGAAGTGCCACGTCGAAGGCCAGACCGCTATCGGGCCAGCCCAGGAGCCACGGCACCACGATCAGATGCCCCGAGCTGCTGATCGGCAGGAACTCGCCGAGCCCCTGGAGGACACCGAGAACCACCGCACGCGCCGTGTTCACGGTGCGCAGGCCTTCGATTGACGTCGGTCGAGAGGCGGTGCTAGCCTCACGGCGCCTTCGTCGACGACGCGCCCCGGAGGCTCAGCCATGGGATCCTTCGCATCCGTGAACGGACACATCACTCCCCTCGAGGACGCCCGGGTCCCGGTCCTCGACCACGGCTTCGTCTTCGGAGACAGCGTCTACGAGGTCGTGCGAACGTACGGTGGCCGCCCGTTCGAGACTGGTCGTCACTTCCGTCGCCTCCGTGCCTCCGCAGATCGCCTGGGGATCGCCATCGTGCTCTCCGACGCCGAGATCCTGGCCCGGGTCCGTGCCCTCCTCGACCGAGCCGGAGACGTCGAGTCCTATGTCCGCATCGTCGTCACCCGCGGCATCGGAGACTCCTCCTACGACTTCGGCGGGGTGGTCGGCCCGACCGTCGTCATGATACAGAAGAAGCTGGCCCCGGTCTCCGAAGAGAGCTACAGCCACGGTGTCCGCGTGAGCGCGGTCGACGTGCGGCGCAATCATCCGAAGAGCCTCGACCCGGCCATGAAGTCCTCCAACCTGCTCAACAACATCATGGCGCTGCGCCAGGCGCAGGAACGGGGCGCCGAGGAGGCGGTGCTCCTGAACCTCGACGGCTTCGTGGCCGAGGGGTCCAGCACCAACGTGTTCGCCGTGAAGAGCGGGACCCTTGGGACGCCGCCGCTGAGCGCGGGGATCCTCGGCGGAATCACGAGGGCGGTCGTGATCGAGCTGGCCGCCGCACAGGGTATCCCGTTCACCGAGGCCGATCTGAAGCTGGACGACCTGCTGGGTGCGGACGAGGCGTTCCTCAGCAGCACCACACGCGAGGTGATGCCCATCCGCCAGGTGGATGAGGCCCTCATTTCCGACGGGCGCCCCGGGCCGATTTCCGTTCGGCTCCTGGAGGCCTTCCGCAAGTACGCACCCGCGCACTGCGACTGACTACCGCCGCCGCCAGCCGGTTCGTCCGAACCAACGGCTGAGCTCGCCCTGGGGCACCCTCACGACGGTGGGCCGGCCGTGAGGGCAAAGGGTCGGATGGGCCGTCTGGAAGAGGTCTCGCACGATGGCCGACATCGACTCGACGCTCAGTGGCTGTCCGGCCCGGACCGAGGAGTGACACGCCAGCGTCGCTGCCAGTCGATCGCGGGCTCCTGCCACCGCCCAGTCGGTGTCCTCGCTCTCCGCCAGGTCCCGCAGGATGCACTCGAGCGTGGGACCAGGGTCCTTCTGGCCCAGCATCGTCGGGAGGGCGCGGAGCCGAGTCGCCCCGCCCCCGAATCCCTCCACATCGAAGCCCAGCTCCCGGAGCAGCTCACCCTGCGCCTCGAGGACGGGCCGCAGGTCGGGGGGCAGCTCGAGGACGAGAGGCGTCACGAGGCCCTGGGATTCCACGGCGTGCCGCCCCGCACGGGCCAGGAGCTGCTCGAACCGAACCCGCTCGTGTGCCGTGTGCTGATCCACCAGGATGAGCTCGTCGCCGTCGGTCGCAACAATGTACGTCACCCGGTGCTGCCCGAGAACCACCGGCGCCGCCGGTGAAGGACCCGTCGCGTCATCTTCCGCAATCTGGTCCGGGGGTGAGGCGGGCCGGCCCCAGGCCGCCGCCCCCGGCTCCGCCACGGTGTCGGCCACGGCGCGGTCGAAGAAGGTCGCCGTGGCGGCCTGCGCGCCTGCCGCCACGTCCGGGGTCTCGGCGTCGGCCTTTCGAGTCACCTCGACCCGGGGCACCTCGCGCACGCCTCTCGCCAGGGCGTCGCGCACCGCCCGTTCGACGGCGGTCCACACCGTCCGCGTGTCGGCGAAGCGAACCTCCGTCTTGGCCGGGTGAACGTTGACGTCCACCAGATGCGGCGGGACCTCCACGAAAACGAACGCCTCGAAGCCACGGTCGCTCGCACCGGCGCCGCGGTAGGCCTCGGAGACGGCCTTGGCGAGGGCGCGGTCGCGCACCGGGCGGCCGTTCACGTAGAGGCGGAACGACGGCCGGGACGGGCGAGGCCGGTCCGGGCGCGAGACGAACCCGCGGACCGTGGCCCAGTCGGCGCCTCCCTCGACGGGGACCAGGCCTTCGAGGAGCCGTGCCCCGAAGATCTGGTAGAGCCGCGCCCCGAGACCGTCCACCGGCGGCACCTCGAGGATGTTGCGAGACCCGGACTTGAGGAAGAAGCCCGTCCCGGGTCGAGCCAGCGCCAGGAGCGTGACCGCCTCCGCCACGTGAGACGCCTCGGTGGACTGAGCGCGAAGGAACTTGCGCCGGGCGGGAACCGCGCCGAACAGGTCCCGCACTTCCACGGTCGTGCCCCGCGGGTGCCCGACGTCGCGGACGTGGTGGAGACGGCCGTGGCTCGTGGCGATCTCGGTTCCCGCGGCGCTCTCCTCCTCCCGTGTGCGCAGGACCAGCTCGGAAACCGCGGCGATCGAAGGCAGCGCCTCGCCGCGGAAGCCGTGGGTGGCGATGGCCTGGAGATCGTCGAGCGTTCTGAGCTTCGAGGTGGCGTGGCGCTCGAGCGCCAGCTCGGCGTCCGCCCGGCTCATGCCGTGGCCGTCGTCCCGGACGCGGACGAGCCCTGCGCCACCCTTCTCGATCTCGACGTGAACGCTGCGTGCCCCGGCGTCGAGCGCGTTCTCCACGAGCTCCTTCACGACGGACCCCGGCCGCTCGACGACCTCACCGGCCGCGATCTTGTTGACGAGATCCTCGGGAAGGCGCTCGACGGCGCTCAGGGTCACTCTCTCATCAGTCGCCGATCGGCTGGTCGAGCTGGGCCTGCGCCGCGGCCAGCCGCGCGATCGGCACGCGGAAGGGCGAGCAGGACACGTAGTCGAGGCCCACCTCGTGACAGAAGCGGATGGACGCCGGGTCGCCACCGTGCTCGCCGCAGATCCCGATCTTGAGGTTGGGCTTGGTGGAGCGACCCTTCTCCACGCCGATCCTCACCAGGGCTCCGACCCCGTCGACGTCGATGGACACGAAGGGGTCCTTCTCCAGAATGCCGTGCTCCTGGTAGTAGCCCAGGAATTTGCCGGCGTCGTCCCGGGACAGGCCGAAGCCCATCTGGGTGAGGTCGTTGGTGCCGAAAGAGAAGAACTCGGCCTCCCTGGCGACCTCGTCCGCCGTGAGGGCACCCCGTGGCACCTCGATCATGGTGCCGATCAGATACTGGACGGCTTCGCCGCCGGGCTTGCTCAGCACGGCCTTCGCCTCTTCGAGCACGATCGCCTTCTGGCACTTCAGCTCCTCCACGTGACCGACGAGAGGGATCATGACCTCGGGCTTGACGCTCTGGCCCTTCTTCGCCACCTGCAGCGCGGCCTCGAAGATGGCGCGGGCCTGCATGCGTGTGATCTCCGGGTAGGTGATGCCCAGGCGGCATCCGCGGTGCCCGAGCATGGGGTTGAACTCGTGGAGCTCCTCGACGGCCCGGAGCAGCTTCTCCTTCTTCGCGATCTTCCGGGCGTTCCGCTTGAGGTGCTTCGCCCGGAGCGTGGCCACCTCCACCATCAGCTCTTCTCGCTTGGGCAGGAACTCGTGCAGCGGCGGATCGAGGGTCCGAATGGTGACCGGGTGGCCGTGCATCTCGCGGAACAGACCGGCGAAGTCCTTCCTCTGCATGGGCAGCAGCGCCTTCAGGGCGGACGTGTAGTCGGCGATGTACTTGCCGTACTCCTTCTGCACCTTCGCCAGGTCCTTGCGGAGCTCGGACGCAGCGCGGCCCTTCGACTCGCTGATGCGTGCCTTGAGGTCCCTGGTGAGGTCGAGGCCCCTCTGGCCCCGCGCGGCCGAGAGGATCATCTTGACCACGATCTTCAGCCGGTCCTCGGCGAAGAACATGTGCTCGGTGCGGCAGAGGCCGATCCCCCGGGCACCGAAGGCGAAGGCGATCTTCGCGTCGCCGGGTCCGTCCGCATTGGCGCGGACGCCCAGCCGGCGGATCTCGTCGGCCCAGCCCAGGAGCTTCTCGAACTTCTGGTAGATCGCCGACTTCGCGGGCTTCAGCTTGCCCTGGACCACCTGGATCACCTCGGAGGGGCTGGTGGGCACGTCTTCGAGCATCACCTCACCGGCGGAGCCGTCGATCGACATGAAGTCGCCTTCCTTGACGACTCTCCCGCCGACCTTCAGCTGCCGGCCCTTGGTGTCGATGGCGAGCTCTGCGCAGCCCACGACGGAGGGCTTTCCCATCTGCCGACCGACCACGGCGGCGTGGGAGGTCATGCCGCCGGTGGCCGTGACGATCCCCTGGGCCACGCTCATCCCGTGGATGTCGTCGGGCACCGTCTCCTGCCGAACGAGCATCACCTTCTTGCCCTTCTGGGCCCAGGCCACGGCGTCGTCGGCGGTGAACACCACCGCGCCGGCCGCTGCTCCCGGCGAGGCGGGGAGCCCCTTCGCGACGACCTCGGCCTTGGCGCGGGCCCTGGGGTCGAAGATCGGGTGGAGGAGCTGATCGAGGGCCTGCGCCTCGACCTTCTGGATCGCCTCCTCCTTGCTGATGACGCCTTCCTCGACCAGGTCCACGGCGATGTTGATCGCCGCCAGGCCCGTCCGCTTCCCGTTCCGGGTCTGGAGCATGTAGAGCTCGCCATCCTGGATCGTGAACTCGAAGTCCTGAATGTCCTTATAGTGCTGCTCGAGACGGGTCGTGATCTCGCGCAGCTGACGGTAGGCCGCCGGCATCAGCTCCTCGAGCTCGGCGATAGGGTGGGGCGTCCGTGTCCCGGCCACCACGTCCTCGCCCTGTGCGTTCTGAAGGAACTCGCCGTAGAACTCGTTTACTCCGCTGGAGGGGTTCCGAGTGAAGCCCACACCCGTGGCAGAAGAGTCGCCCATGTTGCCGAAGACCATGGCCTGGATGTTGACCGCGGTGCCCAGGTCGTGGGGGATGTCGTTGAGCCTGCGGTAGGTCCTGGCCCGGGCGTTCATCCAGGACTCGAAGACGGCGTCCCGGGAGCCGACCAGCTGCGCACGGGCGTCCTGGGGAAAGGGCTTGCCGGCCTCCTTCACGACCGCCTTCTTGAAGCGGGCAATCACCTCGTCGAGAGCCGCCTCATCGAGGTCCACGTCGGCGACGACTCTCGCCTTCTTCTTGACGGCGCCGAGCTCGTGCTCGAAGACGTCCTTGTCGATGCCCATGACCACGTTGCCGTACATCTGGATGAAGCGACGGTAGCTGTCCCTGGCGAAGCGGCCCTTGCCGGTCTTCCTCTCGAGGCCCACGACCGACTTGTCGTTCAGACCCAGGTTGAGGATCGTGTCCATCATGCCCGGCATCGAGAACTTGGCGCCGCTCCGTACCGACACGAGGAGTGGATCTGTCGCATCGCCCAGCTTCTTGCCCTGGAGCTCCTCGAGCCGCGCCAGCGCCTCGTCCATCTGCTGATCCACCGCTGCAGGCAGCCCGGTCGTCTCGTAAAAGGAGTTACAGGCCTGGGTCGTGATGGTGAACCCGGGCGGCACGGGCACGCCCGCGTTGGTCATCTCGGCGAGGCCGGAGCCCTTCCCGCCGAGGGTGTCCTTCATGTCCCTGTGACCGTCGGCCTTGCCACCACCGAAGAAGTAAACGTATTGAGTCACGAGCTACCTCCGAGCTTTTGTATATCTGCGATGCGATAGAAAAGGGAAAGAGTGTCCCTGAGAAGTGCGAGGCGGTTCCCCCGGATGCGCTCGTCCTCCGCCATGACGAGAACGTCGTCGAAGAAGCGGTCCACCGGACCTCGAAGCCCCGCCAGGCCGCGCAGGCGGGCCTCGTCGTCGCTGTCCGAGCCGGCCGCCGATTCCACCGCCTGGTGAAGAGCCCGCTCCGCGTCTCCCTCGAAGAGTGAGGGATCCACCGCCGGAGCAGGCTGCTGCTGCGAGAGGATGTTCCTGGCCCGCTTGAAGGCCGCAGCCAGGGCCTCGAAGTCCCCCCGCGACTCCGCCCGCACGCGGTTGAGGGCAGCCAGTCTCTCGAAGGCCCCCAGCGGGTCGGCAACGGCTCGGGTGCCGACCGCCGCTTCGGTGTCGTCGGCTTGCAGCACGGCCCGCGCCTCCTCGGGTGGGAACCCCCGGGCCTCCGCCACGTACTGCAGTCGTTCCAGGAGGAAACGCAGCAGAGCGGAAAGGATCTCGTCAGGGGGCCGCTTCAGGCCCTCACCGTAGCCCTCGACCGCGACTTCGGACAGCCGCGCCAGGTCCGGCCGGGGCTTTCCCGGCCCGGCACGCCAGAAGTCCAGCACGAGACGAATGGCGCCGTGCGCGGCGCGACGGAGCCCGTAGGGATCCCGGCTTCCAGTGGGGGTCTCACCGAGACCAAAGTAACCCGCCAGACTGTCGAGCTTGTCGGCGAGAGCCACCGCCGCGAAGATCCGCGACTCGGCGTCGCGCCCGAGAAAAGCCGAGGCGGGCGCGCTGTCCTTCTCCAGCGCCACCGGGTGGTGGTGCCACCGCACGGCGCTGGCGACCTCGGGCGGGGCATCTTCGCCTTCCAGGTAGATCCCACCCATCACGCCCTGCAACTCGGGAAACTCGCCCACCATGAGCGTCGTGAGATCGACCTTCGCCAGGCGAGCCGCGGTCTCGGCCAGGGCCGTGGACGGCGCATCGAGAAGCCCCAGTTCCCCCATGGCCCGGACGAGCCGCACCATCCGATCCGCCTTCTCCAGGTAGCTGCCCAACCCTCGATGGAATGTGACTCCGCGCAGGTCCGCGACCCGGTCCGCCAGGGGACGCTTCCTGTCCTCCGCCAGGAAGAACGCACCGTCGCGCAGCCGCGCGACGACCACCCGCTCCATGCCCCGCACGATCTCTGCGGCCTCTTGTCCGTCGCCGTTCACGACGGCGGCGAAGCGTGCGACGCGCCCATCGGTATCCCGCAGCGGGATGTACTTTTGATGATGGGTGAGCACGGTCTCGAGCACCTCGAGGGGCAGGGACCGGAACTCCTCGGGCACGTCCCCTGAGACGACGGTCGGATACTCCACGAGATCCCGCCACTCTCGAGCGAGGCCGTGGTCGTCGACGTCCACGCCCCGGGCGGCGTCGCTCAGGCCGGAGTCCACGCGCTTCTGGCGCTCCTCCGGATCGACGATCACGAATCGCTCGCGCAGCCCGTCCTGCAGGCCGGTGAAGGACGTGACCGTGAGCTCCCGTCCGGCAAGGTCTCTGGGAAGGAACCGGTGGCCTCGGGTGCGGGAGCCGCTCTCGACGACGACGTCTCCCTTCTTTCCGGCGGCGAGGCCGTGAATCACGAAGCGAACGACCTGCCCGTCGAGGAGAACCACCATCCAGCGTATGGGCCTTCCAAACGGGAAAGCTCCCCTGCCGTCTTCGAGCCAGGCGTCCCAGCTCATCCGCTTGGGGAAGGCGAGCCCGCGCAGCGTCGAGGCGAGGACGCCGGGGAGAATGTCCGCCGCCGGGGCTCCGCCGGTCTTCCGAACGAAGAGGAGGTGGGTCTCCTGGGGCTTCTTCGGGTTCTTCGGGGCCTCCTGGAGGGAATCAGCGTCCACTCCGTTCTTGCGGGCAAACCCCTGGGCGGCGCCGGTCCACTTTCCCGAGGCGTCCTTTGCCACCTTGAGCGAGGGCCCCCAGACCTGCTCCTCGCGGTCCGGTTGGCGGGCCGGCACGTCGGCACGGAGGATGAGCCGCCGGGGCGTCCAGGCGGTCTCGACGCCGTTGGCTTCGAGGTGGCTCTTCCGCGCCCCCTCGGCAAAGCGCGAGCCCAGCTGGCCGGCGAGGCCGGGGAGCCACGGAGCGGGCATCTCCTCGACGCCCATCTCGAGAACGAGCTCAGCCACGAGAGCCCTCGGTTCCCGCGGCGGCGGTGTCCCCTCCGGCGGCGGTCTCGGTGCCCTCGCCCTCGCCTTCGACATGGGCCCGGGCGATCGCGCACGCGAGCTTGCGGATGCTGAGGATCATCCCCGCCCGCTCGGTCACCGAGATGGCGCCCCGGGCGTCGAGGACGTTGAAGGCGTGGGAGCTCTTGAGGCACCAGTCGTAGGCCGCCAGCCAGGTCCGGCCGCCGGGGGTCTCGAGCACCCGCCAGGACTCCTGAAGCGCGCTCCTGAACACCTGCTGGTGGAGCTCTGTGTCGGCCAGCTCGAACGAGTATCGGGAGAGCTGATACTCCTCCTCTTTCCGCACGTCTCCGTAGAGCGTGTCGGCCGACCAGCGGAGCTTGTAGACATCGTCGACGTCCTGCAGATACATGGCGATGCGCTCGAGGCCGTAGGTGATCTCGCCGGAGATGGGAGCGAGGTCGAGCCCGCCGGCCTGCTGGAAGTAGGTGAACTGGGTGATTTCCTGGCCGTCGAGGAGGACCTGCCAGCCGATGCCCCACGCCCCCAGGGTGGGCGACTCCCAGTTGTCCTCCTCGAAGCGCACGTCGTGGGCGGCAGGGTCGATCCCCAGCGCCGTGAGGCTAGCCAGATACATGTCCTGGATATCGGCCGGTGGCGGCTTGAGGATCACCTGGAACTGCTGATGCTTGTAGAGGCGGTTCGGGTTCTCGCCGTAGCGGCCGTCGGCGGGACGACGGGACGGCTGAACGTATCCCACGCGCCAGGGCCGGGGACCGAGCACGCGAAAGAACGTCTCGGGGTGCATCGTCCCGGCGCCGACCTCACCGTCCCAGGGCTGATGGATCAGGCAGCCGCGCTCGGACCAGAAGTCCTGGAGGGCAAAGATGATCTCCTGGAACGTCAACGGGCGGCCTCCCGGGTCGCCTCGCGAATGACCCGGGGCGAGCGGAGGTCGCGTTCGAGGTGGCGGGTCACGAGCTCGTTTTGAAAGGACTCGAGAGCCCGGACGTGGGGTGCCGCGGGCGCGCGCAAGTTGATGGGAGCATTGGAGAAGATCTCGCCCAGCAACGAGCGGACCCTCTCGGGAAGGATCGGTCCCGACGCCGGACCGCAGTCACCGCAGACGAAGCCCTGGGCGGGGCGGTGATACTCGACACGACCCGCCCCAAGGGCGCCACCGCACGACGCACACTGGTCCAGCGGCGGATACAGACCGTGGAGGCGCAGCAACCAGGCCTCGAGATAGCGTCCTACCAGGTCGGGATTGGCACCGTCCTCGACGGCACGGAGGACCGCCAGGGCCAGGCGGTACACGCGCCCTTCGGCCTCACCCTCCGGCGAGAAGGCGTCGAGAAGCTCGGCACAAGCGGAGAGAAAAAGCGCCGCTTCGAGACCGCGCTCGCCGACCCGGAACGCCGAGTGGAGAAGCTCGGCCTGGCCGAGACGGAGGAGCTCCGCCCCCTGGCGTCCGTGGAGCGTTACACGCACCTCCGAGAGAGGTTCCAGGGCGGACTGGTAGCGTGGCCGGCCGCCTCGCGCACCGCGGGCCACGGCGCGAACCTTGCCCCGCTCCCGCGTGAGTAGAACGACCACCTTGCTCGTTTCGCCCAGCTTGTAGGCCCGCAGAACCAGGGCCTCTGTCGTGAGTAGCGCCATCAGGGCGACGTTGTCTCTCCCCAAAGCCCTGTAAGTTAGCACAGGGCCTCGGGCATTTGTTGATCCATCGGGAGGGTGCGTGCTAACTTGCCCCTGATGCGAATGATGCCGCGGAGGATGCCGCGAGTGATGCGCCACTGGTGCTGCCCATGATGGCGCGAAGGCGTCTCCTGAGAGTCGCCTGTATCGCCGCAACCGGCATCGCGTGCGGCCTCGTCTGGAACTCGCTGAGCGGACGAGGGTTCATCCTCGGGCAGAGCGTCTTCGTCCAGGCCGGCGACGAGGTCGTTTCGGCCGTGGAAGCGAAAGCCTGGCTGGACGACGGCGCGCTCTTCCTCGACGCCAGGCCCCGGGACTTCTGGCGGATGCATCGGATCCACGGCGCGTTGTCGCTGCCCGAAAACGATTTCGACAACGGGTTCTCAGAGGTCGAGCCGAGGATCCGCCGGGCCTCCCGCATCGTCGTCTACTGCCAGGGGTACGGGTGCGAGGCCTCTCACCTCGTGGCCCGGACGCTTCGGGAGGAGGGCTTCCGGGCGGTGGTTCTCGACGAGGGCCTGCCGGCCTGGGAGGACGCGGGCTTCACTCTCGACACCGAGAGCCGCCCGTGAGCAACGCGGTGGCCTCTGCCCTGCGCTCGCCGTGGCTGCATCTCGTCCTCCGGGTCCTCCTGGGGCTCTACTTCGTCCACGCCAGCCTCGCCAAGATCGCCGATCCTCCGGCCTTCGCCCGCATCGTCTACCAGTGGCAGGTCCTCGGACCCATCTCCTCGAATCTCGCAGCGGTGACGCTGCCCTGGGTCGAGCTCGTCTCAGGAGCTCTGCTCATCGTCGGATTCTGGAAACAGGACGCGGCTGTCGTGGTCGCCCTCATGCTGGCCGTTTTCCTCGTCGCCGCGGGTCTCGTCCTGACTCGGGGCATCGACGTGGTGAACTGCGGCTGCACGTCCGTGGCGGCAGCCACCACGCCGGGCGGGTGGCCCCCGGCCTGGACGCAGGGTGTGGGCTGGTATCTCGTCGTGCGCAACCTTCTCATGCTCGGCGCGGCCCTCGTCCTGGGCTTCGTCGAGCCGCGGACGGCAACGGAGGGATCGACGCCGTGAGCGACACCACCACTCGGGGCGTGCGCGTGGAGGTCGAGAGCGCCTTCATCCCCGAGCGCAGCGCACCGGAAGAGAACCACTACTTCTTCACCTATCGAGTTCGGATCTCGAACGTCGGCGAGGACACGGTTCACCTGGTGAGCCGTGAGTGGATCATCACCGACGCCGACGGCAACGTAGAGCAGGTCAACGGCCCTGGCGTCGTGGGCGAGCAGCCCGTCCTCGAGCCGGGCGAGTCCTTCGAGTACAGGAGCTTCTGCCCGCTGCCCACGGCCATCGGCTCGATGTACGGCAGCTATCAGATGGTCAGCGCCAACGGCGAGCGCTTCGACGCGAAGATCGCCCCCTTCTCCCTGGCCGTCCCCACGGCCCTCAACTAGTACGTCCGGGGTCGGGTCTTGTTGCGCCAGGGGACGCCCTGGGAGGTGGGAAGCATGATGTAGAGCCATCGTGAGTGAAACCCTCCTGATCGGCCCCGGCGGG
>Ga0310121_10001358_pt1 | contig 25221 bp, 24 predicted proteins | sample CB27_Tmax_986_MG_FD_203504 | JGI IMG/M metagenome (GOLD analysis project Ga0310121, IMG submission 203504) | Marine microbial communities from Western Arctic Ocean, Canada - CB27_Tmax_986 | ecosystem: Environmental > Aquatic > Marine > Oceanic | place: Canada: Western Arctic Ocean | collected...
ACATTTCATTTTTAGCAGTTGATGAGGCTCACTGTATTTCAGAATGGGGTCATGATTTTAGACCTGAATACAGAAATATTAAAAAAATTACAATCCAGTTTAATCAAAATGTTCCTATTATTGCTCTAACTGCTACTGCTACTCCAAAAGTTCAAGACGATATAATTAAAAATCTTGGAATTGTTGATGCTACCATATTTAAAGGATCATTTAATAGACCAAATTTGTATTATGAGGTAAGGCATAAAAATTCAATGATTGATTCAGAAATTATAAAATTTATAAATAAGAATAAAAAAAAGTCTGGAATAGTTTATTGTTTATCAAGAAAAAAAGTTGAAGATTTCTCAGAGACTCTTCAAGTTAATGGGATTAATGCTTTACCTTATCATGCAGGATTAGATCCAAAGACTCGTACAAATAATCAGGATAGTTTTCTTCAAGATGATTCTGATGTCATTGTTGCTACTATTGCTTTTGGAATGGGAATAGATAAACCTGATGTTCGTTTTGTTATTCATTATGACATTCCAAAAAGTATAGAAAGTTATTATCAAGAAACAGGAAGAGCTGGGAGAGATGGAGGAGAGGGGTTTTGTTTAGCTTTTTATTCCTATAAACACATAGAAAAATTAGAAAAGTTTCTTTCAGGTAAACCTATTGCAGAAAAAGAAATTGGATTGGCTTTATTAGAGGATATGGTAGGATATTGTGAAACGTCAATTTCAAGAAGAAAATTTATTTTACATTATTTTGGGGAGAAGTTTGACAATCAATCTGGTGAAGGAGGTGATATGGACGATAATGTCAGGTTTCCAAAAGAAAAGATTGAGGCAAAAGAGAGCTTAATTATTTTATTAAAGACTGTTTCTGAAACTTATGAGAAGTATAAATTTAAAGAAATATTAAAAATTTTATTGGGAGAAACTAACGCATTGATTTTATCTCATAAGACTAATGAAAAAGAGATTTTTGGAAAAGGTAAATTAGATGATGAAAAAGATAAATATTATTGGACATCACTTATCAGACAATCAATTGTTTTTGATTTTTTAAAAAAAGATATAGAAAATTATGGTATAATTAAGATAACATCTAATGGAAAAAATTTTATTAATAAACCTTATGATTTTTTTATTACTAAAGATCATAATTATGACAAAATTATCGATGAGTCTAAAAGCATTCAAAAAAGTAATATAGATTCAAATTTGATGAATATGTTAGTCAAACTTAGAAAAGAGGTAGCAAAGATTAATAATGTACCTCCATATGCTGTTTTTCAAGAGTTTTCATTAGAAGATATGTGTTTAAAGTATCCGATCACTGAAGATGAAATGGTTAATATAGTCGGTGTAGGAGAGGGTAAGGCTAAAAGATATTCTAAAAAGTTTATTGAATTAATTAAAGAATATATTGAGGAATATGAGATTATTAGAGTTGAAGATTTGATTGTTAAATCGACAGGTCAAAATTCTTCTATGAAATTATTTTTAATTCAGAATATTGATAGAAAATTACCTTTGAATGATATAGCTTCTTCAAAAGGTATATCAATGGATAAATTGATATCTGAAATGGAGATAATAGTTTTTTCTGGAACAAAACTAAATATTGATTATTGGATAGATCAAATTTTTGATGATGATCAAATAAATGAATTAAATATATTTTTTTTAAATTCAGAAAGTGGTATAATTAATGAGGCAATAGATGAATTTGATGGAGAATATGAAGAAGAAGATTTACGATTATTTAAAATCAAATTTTTAACTGATATAGCTAACTAAAATTTTAATTATATTTTATGATAGATGGTGTTTATGCAAATATTTCTACTCAAAAGGGAAATATAATAGTTAAACTGGAGTATGAGAAAGCTCCTATAACAGTTGCTAATTTTATTAATCTTGCCGAGGGAAAAATTAAAAATATTTCTAAATCTAAGGGAATACCATTTTATGATGGTTTAATTTTTCATAGGGTTATAAATAATTTCATGATTCAAGGTGGGTGCCCAGAGGGAAAAGGTACAGGGGGACCAGGATATGAATTTGAGGATGAATTTCATAAAGATTTAAAACATAATAAAGCTGGGACTTTATCTATGGCTAATTCAGGTTCTAATTCTAATGGCAGTCAATTTTTTATTACTCATACACCAACCAATTGGTTGGATGGAAAACATAGTGTTTTTGGATATGTTATTAGTGGACAGGAAATAATTAATGAAATCCAAAATAATGATAAAATTGAGTCAATTATAATTGAAAGAATCGGTTCGTCATCAAAAAAATGGAATTCAATAAAAGTTTTCAATGATTATTTAGTAGATAAAAAAAGTGAAAGGTAAAAATTTAAAAAAGAGGAATTTAAAAAAATTATTTCGATTACAAAAGGAATGCAAAGAGCAGAAAGCGGTTTATTTCATTTGATTGATAATAAAAGGAAGTGATATATTCCCATTAGAAGGATCAACTGTTTCTGTTCATTACAGAGGTATGTTAATTGATGGAACTGTTTTTGATTCTTCTTATCAAAGAAACAATCCTATTTCATTTGTTTTAGGTAAAGGGCAAGTTATTAAAGGTTGGGATGAAGGTATTTTAAAAATTGCAAAAGGTGGATCGGCAAAATTTGTAATACCAAGTAATCTTGCTTATGGAGAAAGCGGTGCAGGAGCAATAATCCCACCCAATTCAACTCTTATTTTTGAAGTTGAGGTTGTAGATTTTTTTTAATGCCATTTAATATTACAACCCATACTTGGATATTGTTTTGAATTATTTGTTTCTTCATTCAACATATGATCAATTGCATTGTGAAGATCTTTTCCAGTGATAGGTTTTTTATTTCCTGGTCTAGAATCATCATATCTTCCTCGATAGATTAATTCTAAATCTTTATTAAATAAATAAAAATCAGGAGTACATGTAGCACTATATTTTTTGGCTACTTCTTGAGTTTGATCACTCAAATATGGAAATGAAAACTTTTTGTTAATTGCTAATTTTTTCATTTCTTCTGGTCCATCTTGAGGATGAGTTTTAATACTATTACTTGAAATCGCAATTGTATTAATACCTTTTGAGACGTATTTTTTAGCAGTTTTAATTATATTATCTATTAAATGGACTACATAAGGACAGTGATTACACATAAAAATAACGATGGAACCATTTTTACCTTTCAATTCATTTAATCCATTTTTCTTGTTATCAGTTGTGTTTGTTAGATAAAATTCAGGTGCTTTTGTACCTAAAGGAAGCATATAAGATTCTGTAAGAGCCATAAATTTTTTTTACAACTAAAATAGTATTTTTACTTGATTAAAAAATTATATGATTGATTATTCACTTTTTGAAAAATTAGATATTCGTATAGGAACTATTATTTCTGCAAACAAATTTTCAGAGGCAAGAAATCTGTCATATAAATTAGTAATTGATTTTGGAAATTTGGGGAGCTTAAAAAGTTCAGCTCAAATAACAAAATTATATAAATCAGAAAATCTTGTCGGAAAACAAGTTATTGCAATAATTAATTTAGGTTTTAGAAAAATCGCCAATTTTGAAAGCCAATGTTTAATTCTCGGAGCTGTAGAGAAGGAATTTGTATTTCTTCTCAAACCTGAAGAAAAGACAATTAATGGAGCAAGAGTTTTTTAACTACATTTTGTCTGATAGATATATAGCATTTGTTAAAATTCTATTTGTTCCATACCAAAAAGCTCTAAAATTTGTATTATCAGTTATTGCTATAACTCTACCTTTACTAGATTTAAATATTTGTATAGGCACTGAGTTTTTTAAAAGTTTTAGATTTTTATCTGAAATATATCCACTTAATAATGGTTTTGATTTGTATCTAATAGGATTTTTGTAACTAGTATCATTTGCTTGGATAAATATTTCTGTATTTCTAAATATTGGTAAATTAGAATTATAAACTCCAAAATTTATTGGATGACTTTTGTCAATGTTTGTATCAAAAATGGCTCCACCAATTTCTTGTGCTCCTAGAAATTTATTTTTTTGATCAAAACGGACATTTTTCGATTCAAAATCATTTGATAAAAATTTTACGTTAATAAATTTATTTTTATTTAGCCATTTTACAGTATTTCTGTATCCAATTAATGTTCCTCCTTTGTTGACAAAATCTTTAAGTTTTTGAATATTTTGATCTAATTTTTTTCCAGAGTAACTAGGAATAATTAAATGAGTGTAACTATTTAATTTCACATAATCAATAATTTCCGTATCTAATTTTGTAACTTTAATATTGAATCTTGTGTCAAGCAGATGCCATATTTCTCCAGCGTCATAGCTTCGTATTCCAGAGCCAACAAATAAACCGATTTTTACATTACGTATTGTTTTAAAATTTCTTGATCCTAAATCTATTCCGTCAGTTAATCCAGTATTAACTCCATAAATTTTGATATTTGTTAATTTTGAAAATTTAATTAATTTTTTAAAAAGTTCTTCAGAATTAATTGATTGATTTTGTATTGGAATAAGATATGTCCCGTAGTCATATTTTTTACTTCCAATTTTAAAAGGAGCTAAACTAACTTTTATTCTAATTTTATTTTCTAATAAAAGGTTTACCAGTTTAGGAGTATAATAATCATGAGCTTCAAACAAATAGGCATATTTAGCTTTTTTATCAACAGAACCTTCTGAATAGTTATTTAAATTAGTTATTTTTTTTCCAATATTTAAATTGGAATTTTCATAACTATAATTTAGATTATAAGCGTAAGGGAATGTCCAACCTGAAATGTCATAAAACAAGCTGTCTTTAAATTTTTTTTGAGTATTGAAAAACGCCTTTATTAATTTTGATTTTTTTTGTTCTAAAGGAATAATAAAACTATTGTTTTTGTCATATAAAATTCCTTTTTTAGTAATTGATTTTTTTAATTCATGAACTTTGATATCATGAATTTTAAGAGTTTTGATAAGATTAATTGTTGATGATGCATCTTTAGGATTTCCAAAAACTATAGCTTTGTTTTTTTGGTTTTTACTTTTTATTCTTTGATTTTTAAAAAAATCTCGAAAATAGTTTAATATTTCTACTCTTATTTTTACAGCCGCTTCTAAAGTTGAAAAAACTACTGTTAATTGGTTTTTAATAGTAAAAGGAAATGTTAGAGTTCCATTTTCACTTTCTTGAATATGACCACGAGAACTAGCTTGTTCAAAAAGAATTCCAATTCCTCCATTTATATCTGGATAGGTTGAGCCCTTTCCGTAATAAAAATCATCATAGTCTTCTTCAGAATAATAAAGAGATCCTATTTTATCTAAAGCTTTAGAATGAAATTTTCCAATTTTTTTTGTTAATTCTTGATTTGTTAAAGGTGTTAATGGATTTACTCTTTCAGGGATTCCTGGCTGAAAGAAAAAGGAAGAATTCGTTCCCATTTCATGATGATCTGTTAAAATATTAGGTAACCAATCATTATATGTTTTAAGACGTGCAACTGTTTCAGGAAGTTGAGCAGGCAACCAATCTCTATTTAAGTCAAACCAATAATGATTAGTTCTTCCTCTTGGCCAAATCTCATGATACTCTCTGTCATTAGGATCAGAATTCAACACCATGTTTTTATTAGTATTTGCCCAATATGCAAAACGTTGAAGGCCATCAGGGTTAAAACTTGGATCAATTAAAATGACTAAGTCATTTAGTGTTTTAAGAGTTTCTTTTGATTCACTAGCTGCGAGATGATAAATTGCAAGAACACTTGCGTTTGATCCACTGGGTTCGTTTCCATGAATTGAAAATCCTTGATAAACTATTAATGGATAGTTTGATAAATCTATTTCTTCAGAATTTTTTTCAGATAGTTTAATATGATTTTCTTTTATTAACTTTAGTTTTTCATGATTTTCAGGACTTGTAATTGTAAGAAGTAAAATTGGTCTACCTTCATATGTGCTTCCTCGATTTTCAATCTTAATTCTATCAGATAATTCAGCAATTTTGTATACATAGTTTATTAATTTGTCATGAGAAATATGCCATTCACCAACTTCAAAACCAAGTAAATCTTTTGGTTTAGGGATTTCGTTATTATATGGATGTTCAGAGTCTAAATAGTAGTTTAAATCAATTTGACTGAATGTAACCGATGTGAATAATAATAAAAATATATGATTGAATAATTTCATATTTAATAAATTATAATTTAAATTAGAGTTATCGAATATTAATTTTTATTCGTCATATTCTAAGTTAGAAAAATCAGAAATATTATCAGATGATTCATCATCATCATTTTTTTTAGGAGGTTTGTAATCCTTTTGATGTCTTTCACTTATTACTTCTTCCCCTTTTTTCTTAATTATATAATTCATTGTTTCTTCTAAAAAGGCTTTAAAATTTTTAAAATCCTCTTTATACAAATAAATTTTATGTTTCTTGTAATGAAATGATCCATCATCATTTGTAAATTTTTTACTCTCAGTTATAGTTAAGTAGTAATCATTAGCTTTAGTTTCTCTAACATCAAAAAAATATGTTCTTCTACCAGCTCTTAACGCTTTTGAAAATATTTCTTCTACTTTAATTTCTTTTTTCTCATCCATAATTTTAATTTAGATATTATAAATTTTACTAAAAATATTTAATAAAACAAATTAAATTTGATTTTCTGTGTTTTGTTTTTTATATAATTCACTGTAATACCCCTTTTCGTTTAAAAGTTTTTTATGATCTCCTTTTTGAATAATTCTTCCATTTTCAATTACTAAAATTTTATCAGAATGTTTTATTGATGAAATTCTATGACTAACAATTATGTTGGTTTTATTTTCTCCTATTTTTATTAAATTACTTAATATTTTTTTTTCAGTTTCTGTGTCAATTGAAGAAAGACAGTCATCAAGAAGAAGTATCTTAGTGTTTTTGATTAAAGCTCTTGCTATTGATATTCTCTGAATCTGCCCTCCAGATAATGTTAAACCTCTTTCACCAACAATAGTTTGGTATCCATTAGTGAAATTTTCAATATCTGTATTAACATTTGCATAGGAAGCAGCTTTTTTTATTTCTGATTTGCTAGCACTAATCTTTCCAAATTTGATGTTTTCTTCAATACTTTCAGAAAACAAAAATGAATTTTGTGGCACATATGCAATTTTGGATCTAAGTTCATCAAGCTTAAAGTTTTTTAAATTTTTATTATCAAGATAAATCGAACCAGAATTAGGATCATACAACCTTGTAATAAGGTCTAAAATTGTAGTTTTTCCAGAACCTATTTTTCCTAAAATTCCGAGAGTTTCCCCTGACTTAACTTTAAAACTTAGTCTTTCTAGTGCTGTTATTTTTGTGTCAGAATATATTAAATTAACATCTTTGAATGAAATATATCCCTGAATTTCTTTTACTTGAATATTACCATTTATAATTTCCGGGTTTTCTTTTAAAAATTCATTTATACGTTTTTGAGAAGCTTCGGCTTGTTGAATAATTGATGTTACCCAGCCAACAATTGTAACTGGCCACGTTAACATGTTTACATAAATAATAAATTCTGCAACCACACCAATTTTTATTTTACCTTCTATGTATTGACTTCCTCCAACATAAAGTACTATTAAATTACTTAAGCCTATTAGAAGAACCATTAGAGGGAAAAACCAGGCTTGAACTTTTGCTAGATTTAAATTATGTTTATAAGCTTTTGAAGAGAGTTTTTTGAAATTTAGATTTGTTTTTTCTTCTAAGTTATAGGACTTTAGTATTGAAATACCATTAAAATTTTCTTGAACAAAAGATGATAAATCAGATAACATTTCCTGCACTCTTGTGCTCTTAACATTTATTATCTGACTTAGTTTATATATTATTATTGATAAAACAGGAAGTGGGATTATGGTATAAGCGGTTAATTTTGGAGCAATACTGAACATATAGCTAATTACTATAATAAAGAGTGTAATAGTATGTATGCTGTACATAATTGCTGGACCAAAATACATTCTAACTTTACTTACATCTTCACTTATTCTATTCATTAAATCACCAGTTCTGTTTTTTTTATAGAATGTTTGAGTGAGTCTTTGATAATGCCAAAAAATTTCATTTTTCAAATCAAACTCAATATATCTTGAAATATTTATTATTGTTTGTCTCATTAAAAAAGTAAAAAAGCCGGATAAGATTGATGTTCCAATAATTATGAAAATATTTATTAATAGAACATCTTTTACTTCAAAAAAATTTAATTCTTTTTTTGTTAAATAATTTTCAATTGTACTTAAAGAATTACCAATATATCTTGGTGTTACTAATGAAAAGATTCGGGCAATGATTGTTATAATAAATCCTAGTAATAGTTTAGATTTATATTTAATAAGATATTTATTGAGAGATTTTAATTCTTTCATTATGATTTTAAGACTTTAAATTTATATAATTATTGAAGTAGTTTCTTAATTATATTTTTATTATTCATTGTAAGCTTAGCAGATTAAATTATTTTTGTTATATAAGTTCTTAAAAATGTTAACAAGAAGACACGTTAGAATAAAAGTTATTCAATCTGTTTATTCTTTTTTTATGTCTCAAAATGATGAATTAGAAAGTGAGATTTCTTTTTACAAAAAAAGTATTTCAAATACTTTTGAATTATATTATTATTATTTTTCATTTTTTAGTGTAATTTACAAGTATTCTATAAATCAATTAAAATTTCTTGAAAATGCTCAGCTTGATGTAAGTGTACAAGTAAAAAATTATACCAAGATTTTGGATAATAAAATTTTAGTTTTTATTGTAGATCAATATAAATTAAAGGATCCAGAGTCAGAAAAAAGGTTGAATGAATGGAAATCAGAAATTAAATATCCTAAAATTTTATTAAATCAATTATTTGATTCTGTTTTTTTTAAAAAATATTTATTAATTGATTCACCCAATCTTAATCAGCAAAGAAATTTGATTTTAAATTTTTTTATGGAGATTATTGCCCCTTCTAAATATTTAGAAGATTATTTAATAGATAAAAAATTAACTTGGCAAGATGATTTGCCAGTTGTTAACACTTTCATTGTAAGACAAATTAGGTCAATTAAAATAAAAAAAGGCAATAATTTTATTTTTCCTAATATCGTCAAGTTTAAAGATGATATTAGTTTTGGCGAAGAACTTTTGAAGATTTGTTTATTAAAAAATGATGAAATTAAATCAGAATTAGAAGGAAAAACTCCAAATTGGGATATTGATCGTATTGCAAGTGTAGATTTAATAATTTTAAAGGTGGCAATTGCTGAAATTCTAAATTTTGAGTCTATTCCAACAAAAGTAACAATCAATGAATATATTGAAATTTCAAAGGATTACTCAACACCTAAGAGCAATATTTTTATTAATGGAGTTTTAGATAAACTAATAAAGGAGTTTGAAATTACTAATAGGCTTAATAAAGTTGGCAGGGGTTTAAATTAAAAAACTTTTTTTATACTTTTGAATAAAAAAAAATGAAAAATCTTTCTATTGCATTTTTTACTTTGTTTGCTTTCACTTTAAATTCCTGTCAGCAAAGTGCTGCAAAAAAAGTAAATAAAAATAAAGCTCAGGTAACTAAAACGATTAGCTCTCAATCTGACGGTCCAGTCATGACTTTTGATAAAGTTTCACATGATTTTGGAATTATTAAAGAAGGGGAAACAGTTGAAACAGTATTTAATTTTACAAATACTGGAAAATCAGATTTAATTATTGTTGATGCTAGAGGTAGTTGTGGATGCACTGTTCCTAAATATCCAAAAAACACTCCTATTGCGCCTGGTGAAGCAGGAATTATTTCAGTTCGTTTTGATTCAAGTGGTAAACCAAATTTGCAACAAAAAACTGTTACAATTTCTGCAAATACATCTAGTGGAAGAGAAATGTTGAGAATAAAAGCTATGGTTACACCAGATCAAGTAAAGCAAAAACAAAGAGAAGAACAAGCTAGGGCAAGACAACAATTAAATAATTAGAAGTGGAGAATTTTTCTGGTCAAGTACCTTTCTTGTTGTTAATGTTGGTGGTTTTTATCTTTTTTATAATATTACCTCAACGGCGTAGACAAAGAAAGGAAAAAATTTTTATGAATAACTTGAAAAAGGGAGATAGAATAATTACAAAGAGTGGAGTTCATGCAAAAGTAATGGAGGTAAATGATAAAGACGACACTTTTATTGTGGAGACTTTGTCAGGGAAGCTTAAAATTGAGAGATCTTCTGTATCCTTAGATATGAGCTCAAAACTAAATTCATTTTCAAAAAAATAAAGCAAAATCTCGCTAAATGCGGGGTTTTTTATTGTGTATAAAAAAGTTTTAAAACCCTTATTGTTTTTATTAGATGCGGAAAAGGCTCATTATATTGTATTTTTTTTAATTAAATATTTAAATAAAATTCCATTTGTAAGCAATATTATTAGATCAATTTATTTAATTAATCATCCTAAATTACGTAGAGAATTTTTGGGATTAAATTTTCCAAATCCTGTTGGTTTAGCTGCAGGATTTGACAAGGATGCAAAACTTTACAAAGAATTATCAAATTTTGGTTTTGGTTTTATTGAAGTAGGTACAGTTACTCCTAATAAACAAAAGGGTAATCCAAAAAAGAGATTATTTAGATTAATTGAAGATAATGCTTTAATAAACAGGATGGGATTTAATAATGAGGGTGTTGAATCTTTAATTAAAAGGCTAAAGAAAAATACCAGTATTATTGTAGGTGGAAATATTGGAAAAAATAAAAACACTGAAATTAGTAGATCTATAGATGATTACGAGAGTTGTTTTAATAAACTTTTTCCTTATGTTGATTATTTTGCTGTTAATGTAAGCTCTCCAAACACAATAAATTTAAGAGTATTACAAGACAAAAATCCTCTCAAAAAAATTCTTAACAGATTGATGTATTTAAATAATTCAAAAAAGATTCAAAAACCAATTTTTCTTAAAATATCACCAGATTTAAATAATAATCAACTTCAGGATATTATTGATGTTGTAATTGAAACAAAATTATCAGGAGTTATAGCAACAAATACAACCATAACTAGAAATAATCTAAATTCTACTAAAAAACTTATGGATGAGTCTGGTGGATTAAGTGGAAAACCACTAACAAAAAGAAGTACTGAAATTATTAGTTTTATAGCAAAAAAATCCAAAAAAGCCTTTATTATTATTGGAGTAGGAGGAATTCATAGTGCAGATGATGCAGTTGAGAAAATAAAAGCTGGGGCAGATTTGATTCAAATTTATACTGGTTTTATTTATCAAGGACCAGGTTTGATAAAAAGAATAAATAAATCAATTTTAAAAATTATTTAAAATAACTAAAGTTTTCTCTTGATTTTATATTTGTAATTGTTTTATAAATCAATTTGATTACATTCTCGACATCTTCTTTTTGAACCATCTCAACAGTAGTGTGCATATATCTTAAAGGAAGTGATATTAGTGCAGAAGGAACTCCTCCATTACTATAAGCAAAAGCATCAGTATCTGTTCCTGTATATCTCGAGGAAGCTAATCTTTGAAATGGAATTTTATTATTCTCAGCAGTTTTAATAATTTTTTCTCTTAGATTATTTTGAACAGCAGGAGCATAACTTATAACTGGACCAGAACCTATTTCAATATGTCCTTCAATATTTTTATTAATCATTGGAGTAGTGGTATCATGACAAACATCTGTAACTATTGCTAAATCTGGTTTTATTGTATTTGTAATCATTTCAGCACCTCTAAGCCCAACTTCTTCCTGAACAGAATTTGTTATATAAAGACCAAAGGGTAATATAATTTTGTTTTCAAATAATAATTTAGCAACTTGTGCAATCATAAAGCCACCAATTCTATTATCAATAGCTCTGCATATAAATTTATTTTTATTTAATATATGAAATTCATCAGGATATGTAATAACACATCCAACGTGAACTCCCATTTTTATTACCCCTTTCTTGTTTTTTGCCCCTATGTCAATAAAAATATTTTCTAATTTTGGAATTTCTTCTTTTCCAGGTTTTCTAGTGTGAATTGCGGGCCAACCAAATACTCCTTTTATTATTCCTTTTTTAGTATGAATATTTACACATTTTGATGGAGCAATTTGATGATCACTTCCTCCATTTCTGATAACAGATATTAATCCATTATCACTTATGTAATTTACATACCATGAAATTTCATCAGAGTGACCTTCAATTACAACTTTATAATTTGCTTTTGAATTAATTATTCCAACAGCAGTTCCATAAACATCAGTCATAAAATCATGCACATAGGGTTTAATATAATTCATCCATATTTTCTGTCCACTACTTTCATAACCAGTTGGAGATGGGTTATTTAAATATTCCTTTAAAAAAAGAAGTGAGTTTTTATCTAGTATTTTCATAATTTATTTTTGTAATGAGAATTAACAAAATTAATAATATTAATATATAAAATTTATAAGGTTTAAATATTTGTATTTTTACGATATGAGATTTTGCTTAACAATTTTTTTGTTTTTTCTATATTCATCAATTATATCTCAAGTTAAAGATTCTATAAAATTATTCGATAATAAGTTATATATCAGTGAATTAAACTCAATACCTGAACTTGGAATAACATTAGATGAAGTAATATTATTTCAGCCATTAAGGTTTCAAACAATTGATGAATTAAAAAAATATCTTATTCTCAGAAATAGGACATTGAAAGTCTATCCTTATGCAAAATTAGCATCAGATAGATTGAATATTTTAAATAATAGAATTAATTTAATTAAAAAGAAGAGTAGTAAAAAAATATATACTAAAAGAATTGAAAATTTTATTTATAATGAATTTGAAGAGGAATTAAAAAAATTATCTCGATCACAAGGAAGAATTTTAATTAAATTAGTCCACCGACAAACAGGAACTACAACGCATAATTTAGTTAAAGAATTGAGAAATGGATGGAGAGCGTTTATCTATCAGATTACTGCTTCTTTATTTGATTTAACTCTAAAAGATACTTTTGACCCAAAGGAGAATTATGAAGATTTTATGATTGAAGATCTTCTTCAAAGAGCTGATTCAGATAATATTATAGAATTAGATCCAACTGCTCTTACTTATGATTTAGACTCGCTTTACAAAAATTGGAAGTTTAAAAAAACGGATTCTATTCCGAAATTATAACTCTAATTAATAGATGAAATTTATAATTAAATTGCATCTGTTGATTATTAATAAATTATTTAAATAATGGATGCTAATTTTGAGATGATTGCCATAACTTTTTTTGGAATGGAGGAGGTTTTGTCAAAGGAACTTCTTGATTTGGGAGCTCAAGAAATAAAGAAAGGAAATCGAAGTGTAAGTTTTAAAGGAGATAAAGGTTTTTTATATAAGGCAAATTTTTGTTTAAAAACTGCTATTAAGATTTTAAAACCAATTTTTTCAAAAGAGGTTAATAATATTGATGAATTATACAAAGTTTTTAATGATTTTCCGTGGGAAAATTATATTTCAACTGATAATACATTTGTTGTTCATAGTATAGTTTTTGGAAAAATATTTACGCATTCTAAGTATGTTTCTCTTAAAGCTAAAGATGGAATAGTGGATAGATTTAAAAAAAAAACTGGAGATAGACCAGATGTTAGTATAGAAGATCCTGATCTTATTATAAATATTCATTTGAATAATAATTCATGTAATATTTCTATAAATAGTTCTGGAAATAATTTAAATCAAAGAGGTTATAGAACTTCAACTAATATTGCTCCAATTAACGAAGTTTTGGCTTCAGGTATTATAAGATTAACAGGTTGGAATGGTGAATCTAATTTTTTAGATCCTATGTGTGGTAGTGGAACTTTTTTGATAGAGGCAGCTTTAATAGCGGGAAATATTCCAGGAAATATTAATAGGAATAATTTTGGTTTCCAAAGATGGAAGGATTGGGATATAGATCTTTTTAGGGTTATTAAAGATTCACAAATAAAAAAAATAAAAAAAATTAAAATAAATATTTTAGGATTTGATAAATCTAATTCAGCAATTGTTAAAACAAAAGAAAATATTGAAAATGCAAATTTAAGTGAATATATAAAGGTTTATAAAAAAGATTTTTTTGATTCAAAAAAAGAAGATAAGAATCTTCTTCATATATTAACTAATCCGCCATATGGAGAGAGATTAAAAGGAGACATTAATTCTTTATATTCAAAAATTGGCGATTTTTTAAAATTATCTTTTTCAAATACTAACGCTTGGTTGATTTCATCAAATTTTGAAGCAATGAAGCATATAGGTTTAAGACCTAGTATAAAAATTAAGTTGTTTAATGGTAAATTGGAATCAAGATTACTTCATTTCCCAATATATGAGGGAACTAAAAGAGTTCGTCAAAAAAGAGAATAATTTTAAGATTTTTTAAATTTAAGTGGAATGGAATAGGAAATGGTATAATTAAAACCTGCTCCGAAAACATTCTCTTCAGTTTTTTTATTAAAACCGGGAATATAGAGATTGTCAAAGTTTAACGGTTTTTTGTGATTCATTAGTCTATTCAATCTAACACTAAAACCTATATAAACATTTTTTAATACTTGGGCTTTAATTCCTGCAATGAATTCAATCCAAGAGGAATTCAAATTTTCTCTTAAACCAATACCTGAGCCTGATGTTATAATTTCATCATCCCAAAAGAAATTAATATTCCTTAAATAGAAGGAATTAACTATTTGTTTATGAAGGCTATTTGCTAGTCTTAATCCAATATATATTTGGTTATTCATTCCTTTCCAGTTCTTATACATATTGTAATTTATTCCAAGTTTGATGTAGGTGCCTGAAGTAGAAAAGTTTATTTGTTCTGATTGTTTTGTTTTTTCTTCTTTTCCAAGTTCAAGAGCTATATATATATTTTTTAATATATTAAAATCGCTTACAAATTCAAACCCATTAAAATTTTTTTCGGTTTTTGATAAGATAGTTTTAATAGGGTTAAAGCCAAATCTTAATGTATATTTATTTTTAATTAAACTATCAGATTTAATTTTAATACTATCGTTAGAAATTAATTCTTTTTGATTTTGAGCTAGATTAGAAAAGTGTATTCCAAAAAAACTAATGCAAAAGAGCCAAATGAGCTTGTTCTTCATTTTTGATAGTATCTTTTAAAATTATATAACCTTCTATCCATTTATTTTTGTTATTTATAATTGTCAGTGCATTTGAATTAAAAATAAATGAACCTTTATAACTACAAGCTCTATTAATGTAAATGTTATTAACACTATAGTTTATTTGAACTGTATCAATATTTTCATTTTCATTTCCTTGATTTTTTATAAATTCAAATTGAGTATAATTTTTAAAAGGGTTTAAAGGTAATGTAATTGAATCTGCCGATTCAATGTTAATAGGGTTTTTATTACCAATTGCTTTTATTAATAATCCTTCAAGCCCTTTATATAGCAAAGGACTTTCTTTATTAACCATTCTAATTATTAATTTTGGAGTGCCATGCGTTTCAGATAAACAAATATCGTCCTTTTCACATGAGAGATAAAATAAAAAAAATATTGAACTGAAAATTATTAAATCCGATTTATTGTTAATCATTGAATATTTTTTCTTTCTAAAAGTACAACATTTTCTACATGATTGGTATGAGGAAACATGTCTATGGCCTGACTATTAATAAATTTAAAATCATTTTTTAATAATGACAAATCTCTAGCTTGAGTTGCACTATTACAACTCACATAAACTATTTTAGAAGGAGATAATTTTATAAGTTGATCTATGACTTTAGAATGCATCCCATTTCTTGGAGGATCAGTTATAATAACATCTGCTTTCCCGGTATTCTTAATAAATTCATCATTAAAAATATTTTTCATATCTCCTGTTACAAATTTTGAATTTTTTATTTTGTTAATTTTTGCATTTTTATTAGCTGAATTAATAGCTTCAGGAATGGCCTCAATGCCAATAACTTTTTTGCATTTTTTTGAAAGATATAGGCCAATAGTTCCCGTTCCACAGTAAAGATCATAAACTATTTCATTTCCAATTAAATTGGTAAAAGAATCAACAATTTTATACAATTTTTTAGTTTGCTCTAAATTTGTTTGGAAGAAAGATTTTGCAGAAATTCTAAATGTTAAGTTTTCAATCTTTTCTTGAATAAAAGGCTTTCCTGAAAAACAAATTATTTTTTGATCATAGATTGAATCATTTGCTTTATTGTTAATGGTGTATAATAAAGAACTAATTTCGGGAAAACTTAATTTTAAATATTCAAGAACTTTTTTTATGAGAGTATTATTATTCTCATAAAATTGTATTAAAACCATTAAGTCTCTATTAGAGGAATTTCTAATCATAATTGTTCTTAAAGTACCTTTCTTTTTTCTTAGATCATAGAATGATATTTTATTTTGTATCGCAAATTTTTTAAGGCTATTTCTTATTGAATTTGAGGGCTCTTCTTGTAGCAAGCATTTCTTTATATCTAAAATTTTATCCCACATTTTTTCTACATGTAATCCTACTGCATTTTTTTCTAATTTTTTCCCTGATAAATTTTCATCTTTATTTAACCATCGATTATTAGTAAAACTAAACTCCATCTTATTTCTATATTTGATCTTATTTTTTGCTGCAATTATTTTTGAAAATTTTTCAACAGATATTTTTCCAATTTTTATTAGATTATTTTTAATGTTCTGATCTTTGAATTTTATTTGAGAATTATATTTTATATGTTGTAATTTGCATCCACCACAATTATCAAAGTGATCGCATATTGGAGTTGTCCTATAATTAGATTTTGTAATAATCTTATTTATTTTGGCTTCATAATAATTTCTTTTTTTTCTAAGAATTTTTATATCTAATAAATCGCCAGGAACTCCTTGTTTTATAAAGTAAACTTCTCCATTTTCATTTTTAGCAACACCCAAGCCATTATTGTTTAAATTATTAACCTTGATTTTTCTAATTATATCATTTCTTTTATTCATATAACAAAATTAAGGTCAATTATAGACAAATTATCTAAATACATATTTTTTAATTTACATATTTATTACATTTACTATTATTTATAATTTTAAGATGATTTCAGAGGGAATTTCTTCTCAACAAAGTTATATAAATAAAGAAAAACTTTATGGATCTCATGATTATCACCCTATTTCAGTTGTCTTAGAAAGAGGAGAAGGTGTTTTTTTATGGGATGTAAATGGAAAAAAATATTATGATTTTTTGTCTTCATATTCAGCTGTAAATCAAGGCCATTGTCATCCAAGAATAATAAAAAAAATTCAAGAACAATCTTCTAAATTGACTTTAATATCTAGAGCATTTCATAATAATATTTTAGGAGAGTATATGGAGTTTGTTACCAGATTGTTTGGTTTTGATAAATTACTTCCAATGAATACTGGAGCAGAGGGTGTAGAAATATCTATAAAAATTGCAAGAAAATGGGCTCATACTGTTAAGGGAATAAAAAATAATTCTTCCAAAATAGTAGTTTGTGATGATAATTTTCATGGTAGGACTACAACAATAATTTCTTTTTCATCTCATTCTGGATCAAAAGATTATTTTGGACCTCATACACCAGGTTTTATTAGTATTCCTTATAATGATCTTTTTGCTCTTGAAAAAGTTTTTAAGAATAATTCAGATATAGGGGGTTTTTTAGTTGAACCTATTCAAGGAGAAGCAGGTGTTAACGTCCCTGATGATGGTTATTTAAAAGGAGTTAGAAATCTTTGTTCTAAGTTTAATATTCTTTTTATTGCTGATGAAATTCAGACAGGAATCGGAAGAACTGGAAGAATGTTAGCCACAGATTATGAAAATGCAAAACCAGATATTTTAATTTTAGGTAAAGCTTTAAGTGGAGGAACATATCCTGTTTCAGCTGTTTTGTCTAACAAGGATATAATGGATGTTATAAAACCAGGACAACATGGAAGTACTTTTGGAGGAAATCCTTTGGCTTCATCAATTGCAATTGAGTCTCTTAAGGTAGTGATTGAAGAAAATTTATCTGAAAGAGCATTTGAATTAGGAATAACTTTTAGAAAAAAACTTAATGAGTATATTATAAGCAGTAATATTGTTAAATTGGTTAGGGGTAAAGGATTATTAAATGCTATTCTGATTAATGATTCAGAGGAAAGTGATACAGCTCGGAATATATGTTTAAAATTGAGAGATAATGGGTTGCTTGCTAAGCCTACTCACGGAAATATTATTCGTTTTGCTCCACCACTTGTTATCTCTGAAATTGAGTTAAAAGAATCTATTGATATAATTTTGTCTACATTGAAAAAATTTGAGTAATTAATATTTTTTAATGAATGTTTATTTTGATAATGCTGCAACTACAGCAATGAGAAAAGAAGTTATAGATAAAATGACTTCAATAATGCATGAAGTTTATGGTAATCCCTCATCGACTCATTCTTTTGGAAGAAAATCAAAGGTTTATCTTGAAAATGCTAGGAAAAGCATAGCTTCAATGTTAAATGTAGAATCACAGGAGATAATTTTTACATCAGGAGGAACTGAATCAGATAATATGATTATTCATAGTGCTGTTAATGATTTAAAAGTTAAAACTATAATTTCATCTCCAATTGAACACCATGCTGTAATTCATGCTATTGAAAATTTAGATAATATTAATATTAAAAATGTTTTATTGTCTGAAAATGGTTCAGTTGACTTAATGGATTTGGAAAAACTTTTAAATGAGGATAATAATTTGAAATTAGTTTCTTTAATGTATGTTAATAATGAGATTGGAAATATTTTAGATTTAAAAAGAGTTGCTGATTTATGTAAAAAGTATAATGCTTATTTTCATAGTGATGCAGTTCAAGGTGTAGGTCATTTTGAAATTGATTTAAGTAAAGTTTCAATTGATTTTCTTTCTGCTGCAGCCCATAAGTTTCATGGACCTAAAGGAGTAGGATTTTCTTTTATAAGAAAAAAAACTGGTTTAAAAGGTTTTATTCATGGAGGTGAACAAGAGCGTGGATTGAGAGCAGGAACTGAGTCAGTTCATAACATAGTTGGAATGCAATTGGCTTTAGAATTATCTTATAAAAATTTAAAAAAGGAAAGAATTAAAATACTTGAATTAAAAAAATATTTTATTAGTAAACTTAAAGAATTATTTCCTGATATAGTTACAAATGGTCTTTCTGGTCTAGATGAATTAAGCACTTATACTTTAGTTAATGTAACATTACCAATAGAAGGCGATAAATCAAAACTTATAGAGTTCCATCTTGATTTAAATGGAATTGCTTGTTCAAAGGGTAGTGCATGTCAATCAGGTAGTTATTCAGGTTCCCATGTTTTAAATTATATACAACCTGATTCATTGAAAGGTAAACCTTCTATAAGATTTTCATTTTGTAATGACAATACAAAAAAAGAAGTTGATTATGTTATAAACGTTTTGAGAAAATTTAAATAAAAAAATTAATATTTTCTGTAAAACATTGTTTTGTATATTTTTTTATTTCCTACATTATCTTCAATATATATTTTAAGATTATGTTTTGTATTTTTAAAATTAATATCAGAAAAATTATAAGTTAAGGTTTTATTTTTAGGTTCATATTCTAATAAAATCCATTTATTATTTAAAAATCCTTTATAGGATTTAACACCAGAATAGTCATCTTCAAGTCTAAGTTTTAAATATTTTAATTTTGAGACCCATTGACCTTTATAAAAGTTTATTGGCTTAATTTTAGGAGAAATAGAGTCTCTTGATTTGAAAAAAACTCCTAGTGAATTTGATTTTATTAGAATTTTATCATCTTTTTTTTGAGTTTTAATAAAAACAGACTTTCCTTTAGAATTTAATTTTGAAATGAAAGATTGACGCCTTTTTGATGAATCATTATTTCTTGTTTTGAATGATATTTCAAATGGGTTTTTTATAGCATGAATATCTTTATCAATGTATAGAGTGTCATTTTTTTCTTTTATATCTATATGAATATTTTCATAGAATGTATTTTTTTTAAATAAAATTTCTTTGTCTTCAAATTCGAACAAATAATCTATATCTGTTTTTATTAATTTATTTTCATTAGTTAAAAACTTTTTTTTAATATTTTTTCCAATTAGATTTATTTTAAGGAAAGAATTATTTCCTTTATAATCTGACACTTTTATGATAAAATTGTATTTAGTATTAGCTTTTATATTAAAGTAGCCATTATTTTTTTTATTTATTAAAAATGATTTTTTTGATTCAGGATGTTTAATTATTCTGTGTATAGTTTTTCCTTCTTGTTTCTTAGTTTTATAATGTGTAAGCAAATTTATAAACTTTGAATCTTCAAAATCTAATTCATCAAAACTATATTCAAATTTTAAGGAATCATTTAGATAGATAGACACTTTATAAATTCCATTTTTATTATAACTAAGTGATTGTCTATCAAACATGTTTAAACCAAAACTTATTTTTCCACTTGTTGGAATATTTTCAGTTTTATAGATACTGTCGTTAATCTTTTTTATCCCATATTTAGTAATTAACTCTGGATTTTTATCTAGAATTTTATTAAAGATATAAAGTGATCTTATAGAGGGTCTTCTATCGTCTTTTATTTTGTCCAGAAAACTCATTGGGTTGATAGTATTTTGAGTTTTTGAATTTCTTAATTCAAAATGTAAATGAGGGGCAAAGGAAGTACCAGTATTCCCAGAAAAACCAATAATTTCTCCAGATTTTACTTTTATTTCGTTGTCTTTGGGAAATAATTGAATTTCAAAAGTTTGTTTTTTATATTGTTTAGATTTTACAAATCTTTGAATTTTAGATGTAAATTTTGAAAGATGCGCATATACAGATGTTAGACCATTAGGATGTTTAACATATATGGTCTTACCATATCCATCAGTGCTTACATTTATTCTATCAATGAATCCCTTATAAATGCTTTTAACTTGATACCCTTCTTTTCTATTAGTTTTAATATCCAAACCTCCGTGAAAATGGTTGGATCTTAATTCTCCAAAAGTTCCTGAAATGATTAAAGGTATATTTAAAGGATAGGATTTTTTTATTAAATTATTTTGACTAATTGAATTAAAACTTACAAGAAACAGTGTTAATAAAATTGATAATTTGGTTTTCAAAGAAACTCTTTTATTTAAAGTTAAATTAATTTGATATTACAAAATTCGGTAAATTTTTTAAAAACAATATTATTAGTTATTAACTTTTTATAATTTGATTATTTAAATTTACTTTTGAAAAACATGTTTATTAAGTCTTAAATGTCTGAAAGAATAGATAATATTGGATTGTTAGAAGAAAAGATTGTTGCTTTAATTAATAGGTTAAAGAAAAATCACCTAGATATAAAAAATCTTTCTGATGAGTTGGAAAGTTTATCATTAACAAAAAAGAAACTTGACGAAGAGTTAATTGTTTTGAAAGAGGATAATAAATCTTTAAAAATTGCAAATAATTTGCTTGGTAGTAAAGAAGGTAGCATTATTACTAAGAATAAAATAAATAGTATTATCAAAGAAGTAGATTCTTGTATTAATTTAATTACAGAGATAAAATAAAATGGATGATTTATTAAAAATAAAAGTTACTATTGCAGATAGGGTTTATCCTATGTCTGTTTCATCAACTCAGGAGGCTTCATTAAGATCTTCTGCAACTAAAATTAACGCTACAATGAAAAAATTGGAGCAAAACTATGCTGTAAGAGATAAGCAAGATGTTCTTGCAATGTGTTCTCTTCAATATGCTGCAAAATTAGAACAAAATCAAAATACTTTTTCATCATTTGATAAATCATATGATGAAAAAGTATTGGAATTAATAAACATGATTGATGTACATTTAAATACATATTAAGTTCATTTATAAAGATTGTATTACCTGTATTAGTCTTTTTGGATAAACTCAACGAGCTTTTAATTATGAAAGGTGAGTTTCAATTGTAAAAGCATGCTATAATTTATAGATCCTTGATCAGTTGTGTAGCCTTATAAATGATTTTTAGGAGTTTATACAAAATTATTTCTAATACAGGTTTTTTTGTCAATAAATTAAATTAGGAATTATTAAAAAATAAGATTTAATTTAAAATCAATGTATAAATTAGACCTGCAATAATTCCTCCAATGGACGGTCCAATGACAGGTATCCAAGCATAATCCCATTCAGTTTTTTTATTTTTTCTAGGAATTAATTGATGAACTAATCTTGGTCCTAAATCTCTGGCTGGATTAATTGCGTAACCAGTTGTCCCTCCTAATGCAATTCCAATAACCCATACTAATATACCAACAGGAAGTGCATCAACTGAACCTAGTCCAAAGTTCTGAATATTATGGTTATCAATTTGAATATTTGGACCTACAATAAATAAAACTCCAAAAACTAAAATAAAAGTTCCAATTATTTCACTGAAAAGATTATTTTTTTTGTTTTTTATGGCTGGACCTGTACAAAAAGTCGCTCTAACTGCATCTTCGTCTTTAGTTTCTCTATAATGATCTATATATGTTAGATATGCTAACCAACTACCTAGCATTGCACCTAGTAACTGTGCTATAAGGTATTGTGGCACTAATGACCATGAGAATTTTTTTGCTACTGCAAGTCCAATTGTAACAGCAGGATTTAAATGCGCTCCACTATATTGAGTTGAAATAAAAACTGAAACAAATACCGCAAATCCCCAAGCACTAGTAATTAATATCCAAGGATTTTGATTTTCAGCATTTGTATTTTTTAATTTTACATTTGCGACAACACCAGCTCCAAGTAAAAGAAGTATTGAAGTTCCGATAAATTCAGCTAAAAAAGGATGCATAGTCATGAAATGTAACTTTTGGAAATTTTCATAAAGTTAGAAAATTCTCTTTTCTTCCAATTATTGTCTTTTTTTAAATATTTTGTCATTATATCAAGAACTTTAGGAGCAATTTTAATTGTTTCTTTAACATTTAAAAATAAACATCTAGTTCTTCTAGCTAAAATATCCTCTAATTTAATAGCCATTTCATTTTTTAAACTCCATATTATTTGATTTGGACTTATATATAAATGATTAGATAAGGATTTATTTCCTTTTTTTAAATTTAATTTTCTTATCGATTTTGCATCTTTACCATATACATGAAGAGGATCATCCCAATCTGGAGTTGATTCATGTCCATGAATTTGAAGATTTTCAGTTATACATTTTATTTCTTCAAATCCACCAATTGATATGGAAGTGTTAATTGCATCTTCAGCAATTTTTCTGTAAGTTGTCCATTTTCCACCTAAAATACTAACTAAGCCAGATTCACTAACATATATTTTATGATGTCTAGAAATTTCTTTGGTATTTTTTTCATCGCTATCAGCTGCAAGAGGTCTTAATCCTGCAAACACACTTTTTATATCTTCTTTGGTTGGTTTGTCTGCCATAAATTTTCTAGCATTTTTTAAAATAAATTCAATTTCCTCTTTTAGGGCAACTGGTTCATCTATAATCTGATTAAGTTGAGTCTCGGTCGTTCCAAGTATAACGTAGTTGTTCCAGGGTACGGCGAATAAAACTCTTCCATCGGAAGTGTGAGGAATTAAAATTGCATGTTGACTTTTTAAAAATTTTTGGTCTAGAACTATATGAACACCCTGGCTTGGTTTAATCATTTTTTTTCTATTAACTGAATCCATTTTAATTATTTCATCAGAAAACACACCTGTAGCATTTATTATAACTTTTCCTTCGATTTCATAAATTTTATTATTGATTTTATTCCTGACAATTATTCCATTAATCAGCTTATTTTTTTTCTTAATATTCGTTACTTCAAAATAATTTAAAAGAGTAGCTCCTTTTTTTTCTGCTGTAATTGCAAGACTTATTGCCATTCTTGAATCATCAAATTGACCATCGTGATATATTACACCACCAATTAAATCTTTTTTTTTAACATTTGGAATTAATTTTAAAGTTTCTTCTTTATTAAGAATTGTAGATTTACCAAGACTAAGTTTACCAGCCATCATATCATATATCTTTAATCCAATTCCATAAAAAGAATTGCTCCACCAATTATAGGAAGGAATTATAAAACTTATTTTTTTTATTAGGTGAGGAGCATTTTTTTTTAAAACACCTCTTTCTTTTAAAGCTTCAATAACCAAAGATATATCTCCATTTTGCATATATCTTACCCCTCCATGAATAAGCTTTGTGCTTCTTGAAGAGGTTCCTTTAGCAAAATCACTTTTTTCAACCAATAAAGTTTTAAATCCTCTACTAGCTGAATCAACTGCAGCACCTAATCCAGATGCACCTCCTCCAATAATTATTATGTCCCACTTTATTTCTTTTTCAGAAAGTTTTTTTATGTTTAAATCTCGATTCAAATTATAATACCTTAGATATTCTTTTTTCCCATAAATTTATTATTGAAGCACTTTTAGAATCATTTGATGGATTAAATTCTTTATCTATTTCCCAAATATTTTTAAGAGAATCTAAAGAGGACCAAAAATTAGAAGCTAGCCCAGAAAAAAAAGCAGCTCCCAAAGCAGTTGTTTCTGTGGTTTTAGGTCTTACAACTTTTTTTCCTAGTATATCAGATTGAATTTGCATTAGTAAATTATTAGTACTTGCTCCTCCATCAACTTTTAATGATTTAAAATTAGTTTTTGCATCTTTCTGCATTTCTTTGATTATCTCTCTACTTCTTAACGCAATTGCTTCTAGTGCGGCTCTAGCAATATGACCTTTTTTTGTTCCTCTAGTTATTCCTAGTATAGCTCCTGTTGCTTTGGGATTCCAATATGGAGCACCAAGACCAGATAGAGCAGGTATAAATGTTATTCCTCCGTTATCTTCAACAGTTAATGCTAATTTTTCAATTTCCGGTGATTCATTAATAAGATTAATTTGATCTCTAATCCACTGAATTAAAGCACCAGCAATAAAAACACTTCCTTCTAAAGCATATGTTACTTCATTATTTAATTGGTAACCTATAGTTGTTAGCATTTTATTTGAGGATGGTACAGGTTTATTGCCTGTATTCATTATACAGAAACATCCAGTTCCGTATGTATTTTTAATATCTCCAGGGTTAATACACATTTGACCAAATAATGAAGCTTGTTGGTCTCCTGCAATTCCA
>Ga0310121_10001359_pt1 | contig 25219 bp, 7 predicted proteins | sample CB27_Tmax_986_MG_FD_203504 | JGI IMG/M metagenome (GOLD analysis project Ga0310121, IMG submission 203504) | Marine microbial communities from Western Arctic Ocean, Canada - CB27_Tmax_986 | ecosystem: Environmental > Aquatic > Marine > Oceanic | place: Canada: Western Arctic Ocean | collected...
AACGCCACTTTCAAGCTCGACGGTGACGAGGCAACCGACATCCTCGAGGTCCAGAATGCCACGCTCACGCTGGGCGAATGGTCGGTTTGGTTCGATACTGTTACGTTCGGCGTTACCTATTTCAAATTCAATGTGTCGGACTCCGGAGTGCCGAAATTCGCCTTCGAATCGATTATCGCAGAAGAGACCGATGAAGGCTTCCTTACCAAGTTGGGCCTGGCCGGTATCCTGCCTTTTGATGTGACACTGGCAGAGATTGCGTTTATTGAACCAGACAATGACCCTGAAAATGACCCTGACAATGACCCCTATATGGAGTTGGCTGATCTCACGCTGGAGAACCTCTCCTTTACGGTGAAGGGGACGTTTGATTTTACGACCCTGGAAGAGGCCGCCGGGTTCAAGCCAACGGTGACTATCGTAAATGCAGAGGAAGATCCAGAACCAAACACATTCCAACATAATACGTTCCAGGGCACGTTTGTGTTCAAGGACGGACTTTTCGTACCGGAATATTTGCAACAAATCACATTGGGTATTTCGGAATGGGACCTCGGACAGCTGACTTTCGAGGGGGAGATCACCCTGGGCTCCGCTGCCAATCCTCTTTACTTTGCTGGTGTCCCTCAGCTTAACGGCGGCGGCGGCAGTTTGTCGCTCATATCCAATAAGTTCTTCAATCCGGACAGCGATCAGAATTTTGGGTTAGAGGAGGTCACTGTTGGTTTGGAGCATGACCATGGATCCCAAACAACTACCCTAAGCATCGGCGGCGGCGTATTCATCGACACCGACACCGAGTTGAAACTGGGTAACTTGCTTACGCTTAAAAAGGGGGCTGCGGAACATGTGCTGGAATTCGATTTCAGTGTGGAGCTGGAAGCAAAGGATGGTTGGGTCGACCGGCTCGCCCATTCCGGAAATAACGCTGTCGACCCACCGTCGCTGGCCGAAGAGGTGGTGGTAACGCCGAGTTTCGACAGTGCAATGGTCGGTCAGATCACAGTGAACCTGGAGGGGGAATCGGGCGAAGGGTTCTCCCTCATCGCTGATGAAGTGAATTTGAACCTCAATGCAAATTGGGACAATGGGGAAAAACTGTTAACAGGAGATTTCGGCTTTACGTGGGGTTCGCTTGGCATCGGAGGTAAGATCGAGGACCTGTCGTTTACCACGCGCGGTAAACCCCTCTTTAAGGATGTTGAAGCGTTTGAAGTGGAGTTTGATGAATCGGGCGAATCGAGCCCGCTCCATAAGCTGTGGGGCCAAGACAAAGTCCAATTGATGCCACTCATGGTCGAGAAGATCAATATCAGGCCGAAAGACGACAGGTTTTGGGGCGAGGATGCTGACGGCAATACGACAATTAAGAATCCAACTGCTGTGATCCTGGGTACCTCAGGGAAGGTCAAATCCCCCGACTGGTTGTTTCCTCTCCTGGATGACGACGGGAATGAAAATGATTCGAACGGCGAGCAAAGAGGTGGGGTAGGCGGCAACCTAGAAGCCACGGAAGCGGAGGAATTGCCGCCAGTTAAATTTAAGATGGTAGGCACCTTTAATGGCCTGGAAATCGATTTGGAGAAACTCCTTGGACACGTACCCGGTTTGCCGATCGTCCACATCGATGCCCTGGGAGCTGAAGCGGAATTGAGCCTGGGAGAAAAATTTGCCATCGACGGTGTGGCATCCGTTGGCAAGGTGGATGGCAACCCGGAAAGCGAGGAGGACGATATTACCGACGATGTGTACTTTGTGTCGATCGGGGGGAACCTCAGGGTCGGCGATTATGGCGGAGGCGGCGTGATGGCCCTCACCACCGCCGGTCCGCTCGGGGTGACCGTGAACGTACCGCTCGCGATCGCTCTGGGAAACACCGGTTTTGTGATCAGCGGAGCGGCCGGCACGATCCAGTTCGGCACACTCCAGTTGCCGGACGAAATAAATATCCCCGCCGACCTGGCGGAAATTATCAACCCGTTTGATATCGATCTCACGACCAAAGAAGCCATCGAAGATATCGTCCAAGATCTCTGGGAGGTCGATGATGAGGGCATTGGTTCGCCGGGTCGAACCTGGGAAGCATCGATGACCTTGGCGCTGCAGGGTGAACTGACCCATGTCGCAGTACCCGGATTACTCACCGCCGCGGTCACGGTGGCTGCGGCAATCGATTGGCCTGGAGATCCTTCAGAAAACGATACCGAGGTGGATACGGATGGTTTGGCGTTCATGGGATTCGCCGAACTCAGCACGTATGGCTTTACCCTGGCCGAAGCGACGTTGATGCTCGACCTTCGCGACGAAATGAATCCCACGTTCGGCGCTTATATCGTGGGGCCTGCCGATGAGAGCTTCCTGGGGATGATCTTCCCCTTCCAGGCCGATATCGGGGTGGTACTCAAGACCGACGGAGTTGCGATGGCCACGGCGATTGGCCTGCAAACCCTCATCAGTGAATTGATAGATCCGGAGTCGCCCGATGACGACCTTATCCAGGGCGAAGCTTTGTTTGAAAGCGCGGCCGCTGAAATGCTGGAGTTGATCGATGCCTCCCGGGGTGATTCCTACCGCATGCTCCGTGGCCCCAACCAGACCATCTATCCCGGTAAAACCCCCGGCGAGTTCAGAAATGGTAGTGCGTTTGCCGCCATTCGCGCCGACGGCTCCGTCGTCACCTGGGGAGACGCCAATGCGGGTGGCGACAGTAGCACGGTGGCCGACCAGCTGAGCGGCGGTGTGAAGGATGTCTTTTCCAACCGCTACGCCTTTGCCGCGCTGAAAGAGGATGGTTCGGTGGTCGCCTGGGGCGATCCGCAGTTCGGCGGCGAATTGGGTGACGTTTCCGATGAATTGGACGGTGGCAAATATTGGTTGGAAGATACCGATTATGTGCAGCGGATCTATTCAACCTACGGCGCGTTTGCCGCGCTGAAAGCGGACGGTTCGGTCGTCACCTGGGGCCCGGCGGAATTCGGCGGCGACAGCGACGATGTTGCAGTGGTACTTCGCGAGAACGAAGGCGTCAGGCGGATCTATTCCAATCACTATGCTTTTGCCGCACTCAAGAAAAGTGGCAGCGTCGTCACCTGGGGCGACCCCGGTTATGGTGGCCAGAGCAGTGAAGTGGCAGGTCTTTATGACGTGCAGGATATTGCCGCGACCGCCGGTGCGTTTGCCGCGCTGAAAGAGGATGGTTCGGTCGTCGCCTGGGGGCATGCCGAGCATGGCGGCACGGCGCCTGAGGGACTCGGCGAGGTAGATCGACTGTATGCCAACAAATATGCCTTTACCGCGCTGCGGAGCGATGGCACGGTGACATCCTGGGGCCAGGCCGATTTTGGAGGCACCGCGCCCCTGGAGATGACGGACGTGCTGCAGATTGTTGCCAGCGATCGCGCGTTCGCCGCCCTGATGGCAGACGGTTCGGTCAAAACCTGGGGCCCGGCGGAATTCGGCGGCACGGCGCCCGAGGGGCTTTCGGGTGCAACGAAGTTGTTTGCCACGAAGCAGGCCTTTGCGGCCAGGCTGGAGGACGGTTCGGTCGTCACCTGGGGCGACAGCCTCTTCGGTGGACAGAGCGATTCGGTTGCTGGCGATCTGGCGGGCGGGGTCACAAGAATCTACGCCAACGACCAGGCCTTTGCCGCGTTGAAAGAGGATGGTTCAGTCGTCACCTGGGGCAACTCGCTGCACGGGGGCGACAGCAGTGGCACCGCGGGTCTGGATGGGGGCGTGGTGCATCTGGTTGCCAGCGGCGGCGCATTTGCGGCCCTCCGCGATGACGGCTCGGTGGTCAGTTGGGGCAGTGACGGCGACAGCAGCAGCGTGGCGGACCTGTTAGCAGAAGGTGTGGTCGATCTGGCCGATCCCAACGCGGATAATGAGGAAGAAAAATCGGTCACGGCATACCAATCGGCGGTGGCCAGGTTACTCGGTCCTTCCGACGAGTTTGCTCATTGGAGGACTTTCCTTAACAGGCTCCGTAACGAACTCGAGTTCGGGGACATCCTCGACAAGTTGGGCGCGAACGAGGACTTGGATGCCGACGAGACGGCACATCTGAAAAGCGTACTGGATTGGCAGGGGGCGATCCTCAACGATTTGATCGCCGCCTCGGAATCTTTTGTCTTAAAGTACCTGAATCAACCTGGTATCCCATTCGACCCGTTTGCTCGACTGGCGGAGCTCGGCATGCCCGTCGATACCACATCAGGTAGTGCCACGTTGGATCCTCGTGGCTTTCTTCAAAAGTTCAGCGACGCAGCGCTCGACGAACATTACTACGCCGGTGCCTTTCTCGGCGCGGCCCGTAATGTGAGTCTCGAGATAGTCAGTAATTATACGCATGTACTCTTCGAAAATCTTTCCGGTGCTGTCAACGCTGCGCTGAACGAGACGCACGCCTTCGTCACGAGCGACGCCTTCGACCCGAGATTGCTGGTCCAGGGAGAGCTCGGCCCCAATTTCCTTGGCGTGCCCGTGGGTGATTCGCCCGGCAGTGTGCAGATGACGATTTCCAAAGACGGCATCTCCTTCGGAGGGGAAATAAGTGTTTTGAGAACGGCGAAACTTCTTGCAGGTGCAGGGGTTGGTGTAGGCGTGGGTGTTTTGGCTGGTACTTCAGCCTGGTCAGGTTGGGGCACGACCGTTGGCGTGGCCGCTGGCGTGGCTGCGGGCGCCTGTTATTACGTCCCCTATTTAATCGAAAGTCTCACTGGCGATGCCGAATTATTTGACCTGACACTCGCCTTCGAATTCCCCCTCGACCCCGCGCTGGCCCTGCCGGATCTCGCTGCGGGCAATCCGCCGTTTGCGGCGATCACCCCGTTCTCGCCCGATTGGGGCATGTTGGCCCATACGAGCGGCGGAGCCTTCGGCTTTGGCGGTAGCACCTCGATGGCCTTTTTCGGAGAAAACTCTCCGATGCTGGAAAACAACGTGCAGATTGTCAGCGATTTCGACCAGGGTGTGGAAATCGACCTTATTCCTGTCAGTCACAAAGACCTGCTCGAGCGGATGTACGAGCACGGCGGCCTGCTGCTGACCCAGAACGCGATCCAAGCCAAGTTGGTCACCGATCCGTTCGAAGTGATCCGCACCATCATCGAGGAGCAGGAGGCGCTCGGCAATGCGCTCGATGAAACGGAAAGCGAAATGGAATACCTGATGACCCTCTTCGGTGACGGTACTCAGTTCCTTGAAGTTGCGCAGGCCGCCATACAGGAAACCGAGGAGTTCGGTCGCGCCCAGGCGTACCTGCCGATCCTCTACAAGACGCTGCTGCCGGACGACGTGCAGGAGGTGATGAACGGTGATCCGCAGACCTTGAACGAGACCTATCGCGATACCTTCTATCAGGTCGAAGGTGAAGGCGACGACGCCGTCTGGACGCTTCGCGACGACGTGTTCGATGCGATGGTGGAGAAGTTGGCCGATCAGGTCAACGAGGTGGATTCCGAGTTTAGGGAGCAGATGTTCATCGAGGGCCTTGTCAACGGAAAGCTCTTTGGCACCGAACTGGTCCAGGGCCGCATCTTCTCGGGCAAGTTGCCCGATCCGGAATTTCCGCCCGATCCGGAAGATCCGGACGCCCCGGCTGTGATGAAAGACTTCGGCACCTCGGCGCTAACGGTCACGGGCGCAATTCCCTGGCTGGGCAATCTGTCGGTGGAGATACAGCTCGATCAGCAGTTGATCGAACTGCCCGCTGTCCCCGAAAGTGGCGAAGACCCCGCTGCCAATGTGCGGGCCACCTTCGGCGATACGGTTAAATTGCCCCGCGGCTACATCGAGGCGACCCTCGATACTTCACAGCAACAGGATCGAGAGGATTTTGAGTTCGTGTTGGAGAAGTCCGGTCTGGAACGGCCGCTCTTCACGCTGCCCGAGGCGGTTGTGGCGGACGAGGAGGAGAATAACACGGTGGTCACGCTGCGGGGTTATACGCCAGGTTATGACTTTGGAAGCGACGAACCAATCAAGCGGATCGGCGGGCTGGAGCTCGATGCGCATCTGAACATTGCCAACCTGGTAGACAACGCGAATTTTGTCTTCCAGCTCACTCCGCCTGTGGATCCAACGAGTCCTTTTTTGTTCACAGCCAAGGCCTCGGTCGATGCGATTACGCTCGTTGGTTTTGAGATCACCGATGCGGAACTCACGCTCGCCGGCGACGCCAACGGTTACGAGGTCGGTGTCCATGGCAAGGCCAGCCTGCTCGGCGCCATCTTCACGATCGACGGCACGCTCGATAGCCAACTGCAGGGCGAGTTGACGCTCACGCTTAAAACCCCGCCTCCGGGCCATACGGAAACCTTTGGTAGCGCGGAGAACGCCTTCGCCATCGATTTTGTCACGGTCGACAATCCGGGCAATGCGGCCGACACGACCGGCAAACCCAATCCGGCCGGCAAGGTCGACTACATCTACTCGATCGGCAAGTACGAAATCAGCCGGGAGATGGTCGAGAAGGCCAATGCCGAGGCCGGTTTGGGAATTTCACTTTGGACCGGCGCCCCCTACGGCAACCAGCCCGCCACGGGAGTCTCCTGGTTCGAGGCTGCACAGTTCGTCAACTACTTGAATACAAGCCAGGGCCATGCGGCGGCCTACAAGTTCGACGGCGACGGAAACTTCCAACTCTGGCAGCCGGAGGACGCCGGCTACGACCCGGCCAACCTCTTCCGCAACAGTCAGGCGGTCTACGTGCTGCCGACACTCGATGAGTGGTACAAGGCAGCCTATTACGATGCCGATCACGGTGGGCCGGAGGTCGGAGGCTACTGGAACTACCCGACCGGCAGCGATTCGGCCCCTACCTGGGTCTATAACGGCACGAACCCGGGCACTGCCGTGTTTGGCTCGGGCGTTGGTGGTCCGGCCGATGTCACGCAGGCCGGGGGGCTGAGCCCCTATGGGACGATGGGCCAGGCCGCCAATGTCTGGGAGTGGGAAGAGACGGCCTGGGACCTGACCAACGACAATCCTGCCGAGTACCGCGGAGCCCGTGGCGGTCGGTGGACCAACTGGGCCGCTAATCACACAAAATCTTCGGCACGAAGCAACGACGACCCGCAAATCGCCTGGCATCCCCAGATGGGTTTCCGCGTCGCAAGTCTGCCCGCGTTTGCCGATACCTTCATCCCGCCCAGCTTCGGCGGACTCCGGCCGGAAGGCAAGTTCCGCCTTGTCATGGAGAGTCCCACAGTGGGGTCCGTTTCCTTTGAGGGCTCGGTCTCAGATGTGCCCGGCATGCCCGCTGACGAAAATGGTGAACCCGCCAAGCTGGATGTTGAGGGCAACATCCATTCGAACGGCGCGTTCGCCGTTTCGAACTCGTTTGAGAACCTCGCCTTCGCCGGCTTCGAAATCGACGCCAGCGTAGCGGTCGCTAATTACGATCCCGAGATGACTGCTGATCCAGGGGCATTACAACCGGACGGGTTGCTCGCCGTCCGGGTGTATTTCGACGGCAGTTTGTCCAATACGCTGCTCGGTGCCGAATTCGATGTCTCGGGCAACCTGGGTATCGATGGCAAGGGAAAGCTCGATCTGACGCTCGCCCTTACGAGCGGCACACCCAGCTTTCCCTTTTGGAATCAGTCCCCATCCCCTGGCAGCTTGCTTGCGAATGCAGGTTTTGAAAACGAGTTGAACAATTGGAACACAACTGCAACCAACGGCGTGGGTGCAACAATTCGCACGAGTAATCCGGCCCCACAGGAGGGAAGCGGTTATGTCTACGGTAACCAAACTCCCCACTTCACGATTTGGCAGGATGTGAAACTCTCCGACCACGGTATTCCCAGTGCGGTCATTGATACTGAAACACTCACGGCTGCGTTCGGCGGTTGGCAAGCTGGCTGGGGCGACAATGATGCCGGTGAGATAAGCATCCGGTTCCTTGACGAGGCAATGCAGGAACTTGGCCGCAATGAACTGCCGTTCTTTACCTCCAACAAGACGTGGGTCGAGCAGTCAGGCGAGTCACCAATACCGGTGGGGACTCGAACTATTCGGTATCATTTCGAGGGGATAATCTCAGAGGATGTTTCGTGGGCAGGCCACAACACCGACACCTATCTGGACGCGGCGTATTTGCGCGTGCTGGGCCTTCCGATCCCCGGTTTCGACGTCGATACGGGAGCTAATTTCACATTCGAACTTGATCTGGAAACGCCCGGTTCCGAGGCGGTCGGTTTTACCGGCTGGATCTCCGATGTGCCCGGCATGCCCCCCGAGAATAATGGGGATCTTGCCAAGCTGGATGTGACGGGCGACATCCACTCCAACGGCGCGTTCCGCGTTTCGGGCTCGGCCGATAACCTCAGCTTTGTCGGCTTCGAGATTGATTCCGCAGTTGGGGTCGCCAATTACGACCCGCTGGCGACCCCTGATCCGGGGAGCCTGCTCCCGGAAGAGTTGCTCATCACGCAGGTCTACTTCGACGGCAGCTTAAAAAACACGCTGCTCGACGCCAGTTTCGACGTTGAGGGCAAGCTGGCCACCGACGGCACGGGTGAGCTGACGCTCGCCTTTACGGGCGCCCCCCCCAGCTTCGGCGGGTTTGTCGTGGATACGAGTGGAGAGGACGAGGACTCGCTGTTGTTCAAACTTATTGTGGGTAAAACAGCTGATCCGGTGCCCGTCCCCACCGCGGAGGTCTATTTTGAGGGCTCGATTAACAATGTCCCCGATATGACACTGCTCGCCACCGTAGACAGCTTCGAATTTCGAGGTCTTGTGCAAAGCGACAGCTCGTTCGCATTGACGGCTACCGTGGAGACACTTGCGATCACGCCGAACGGTACCGGGCCGAATACAGCCTGGGTGGAACTGGACGGCACGTTCACGCTCAACAGTTCAGAGTTGGATGGCGCATCGATCGGCGGGACGGATATCGAGGCCAAGGTCATCCAAAAGATCGGGGCGTCCAAAACGACAATCTACGGACCGCTCACGATTGAAACCCTCAAAATTCGGCCAAATGGCTATGTCGGTTTTGACATAAACAACTTTGCACTTACCGATGGAATTATCACGTTTGGCGCCGAAACGGTATCGTTTCTCAACGATCCTACAATCGCCATTTTCCGTCTTGATATCATCACGCCGTATGCGAAGGTCAACAACTTGTTCGGAGCCGCCGACAGCCTTTGGGAACAGGGTTTCGGCAACTTTGAGATCAACCTGAATGCCTCGGCAGGCTTTGACGAAAATATTTTTGACGACAACGACGGTTCCCTTGATTTAGTCGGGTTCCAGCTTACGAAGGCCGTCGTCGACCTGGTACAGACCGACAACACGCTGAGCCTCCACCTGGAAGGGGAAATGGTCTTCGCGGGTGCGACGTTTACCGTGGTTGGAGACATCGCCTCGGATGGGTCTGGCAACCTGGTGATGACCCAAAAAGAAGGTAGCGGTGCGCCCAGCTTCGGCGGCTTTGCGATCGCTGCCGATGCAAGCTTCGAATTGCGATTAAGTCCGCCTGTCGCCCCAGCCGTGCTGCCGTCGGTGGCGGTCCATCTGAACGGGGAGATGGACTTCGCGGGTGCGACGTTTACCGTGGTTGGAGACATCGCCTCGGATGGGTCTGGCAACCTGGTGATGACGCTCATAGGAAACGGTGTCCCCAGCTTCGGTAGTTTCGAGATCGCTGCCGACGCAAACTTTGAGTTGCGATTAAGCTCCGGCAATCCACCCACAGCGGTGGTGCACTTTGACGGCTCGATCCAAAACATCCCCGACGTGGTAGATTCCCTGGTATTCGTGGGAGACGTGCAGAGCGACGGCTCCTTTACCTTCACCACGACTGCCAGCAACCTTTTGATCGCACCTAACGGCACCGAGAACATAAATAGTGTTTGGGTCGCCCTGGACGGCACAATCACACTCAGCCGCCCAACGCTTTCCTCCGCTGTTATCATGGGTGTCGCAAATGCGTCTGCAGAAATCATGCTGAAAACCTCACTGGTAACCGAGGCGACAATCTACAGCCTCAATATCGATCAACTCGAAATCAGCTCAGACGGTTCCTTTGCGTTCGAGCAGGACGATGTCGAATTCGATACCGATCCGCTCAACCTCGTTCCAGGGCCGAGTGTCTTCAGCTTCTCGGCAAACAAAGTCAAGTTGGCCAACGACCCAGACCCAATCGATGGGGCATTCAAGCTGGATATCATCGGCCCCAAACTCACCGTGGCCGGAGTGTTTGGCAGTGGAATTTGGACCCGGTCCGGAAACAACCTCCTGGGCGGGAACATTCCCGACATCTGGATCGACCTGAACCTGGGCACTGATTTCGAACTGGAGATGTGGGACGGAGATGACGACCTCTCCTTCGGCGGCTTTTCACTCACCGGCACCGACGTGGTGCTGGTCCGCCAGGGCGGTGTGATGAAGCTCCGTCTTGAAAGCGACCACAACGGTACGCTGATCCCTGGGCAGGCAAAACTCGTATTGCCGTTCAACCTCGACAGCTTTGATATCGATGCCTTCGAAATCGCCAGCGACGGGACGTTTAATCTGACGATCGGAACCCCGGTGATCGGTCCGACTGCGCTGAACGTTTCGGCCGCCTCCATGGAGTTCCGCAACATAACCGGTGACTTTAACGGATTGGAACTTTTTATCGTCGATCCGATACTTCACCTGCCGCTCGGTGCCTCGTTTGATTTGCCTGACTTCTCATTTAACAGCGATGGTGCCGTGTCTGAAGAGCTGGCGGCCTCGCTGCTTGACTTCGGCAACTACTTCAAGTCCAAAGATGGCCAGCAGAATGACATGGACTTCCGGCTAGAAACTACCGACGCCGGATGGTTATTCAAACTCCAGGACGGTGAAAGTGTGGACCTCGTTCTGATTCCGGAAGCTTCAGAGGTTAGCTTGACCCAATTTGAGGTCAACAGTAGTGGCAACATCAGCGGTGAGGTGCAGGCAAACCTGGAAATTATTACCGGGGGCAAAACGTATGCGGTCTCCGACACATGGACCCTCTCGGTGACTGGCAACGACATCAAGCTGGAAACCAACCGGAACGTCAACTTGGACTTCTATGAGCTTTACATGTCCGTCTGGATGAAGTCAGATGGCACTTTCCAATTCCACGGAGAACAGACGGTGAATCTAACGGTCGTAAATCCATTCATTACGCCTGCGCCCGACCTCGGCAACTTTGACGGTACCTTTACCGTGGACATCAACAATAATGGCTTCTCCGGCTCCGCCACTGGCAAGCTCACTACTATCGGTGGAATCGAATTCAACTTCGTCAACGCGTCTATCAACCAGGACGGATGGGTCACCATCAACCAAGGACAGGCCAACGAAACTACATTCCAGTTTCCACCACCACTTCCATAACAATCGCAGCGGGCCGCGGCAGGCTTGAACACAGAATTTTTCCCAGCCGTGCTCAACAAGGACCGGCTACGATCGGCCGGAGTCGCTTACGGGTATTCGTGCGGCAAAGCGTACCAGCCGTTCGGCCATGTTTCGGCCTCCCAAAGGTCGTTCGGCTCGCTAAAGGGCGTGATCCGCACCCAGTCAATTTCGAGCGTCGCTTGGTCAAAATTCGGGTCCCCTGCCCAGCCAACCCGGTCGACGTACTCGCCCTCGAGTTGCTCTTTAAAACCAGCCGCGGGAAACCAGATACCGAGCCAGAACCGCGACGCGCGGGCCGGGATGTTGTCCTGGCCAAACATGTTTCCCTCGTGGCGATAGACTTCCGCTCCGTCGACTGTCCAAATGACCCGGGGCAGTTCTCCATCGCCACCAGTGTGCCACTCGATGCCATAGGTGTGAAACTCACCGTCGCTCACCACTTCCACACGGCCCGGGTGATGGGCCCCTTCCCCACCCAGTTTTCCGCCCCAGCTGTTCACCCGGGCGTAGTCGTAAGAAACTGGATCGTTGGGACCACCTGTTTGTAAGGCGGTGGGAAACTCCCAGTCGATTTCAGAATTGCGCACCCGGCTTGGCTCCTGCCAGTAGGCAGCTTCGTCGGGAAAGTGCTCGACGTAGTGGAATGTCCAGAATGCCGAAGCGGCACCCAACACCTGGGGAATACGGGCCCGCACCTCGTATCGGCCTGAAGCGTAGTAGTCGCGACTGGCAATCCCGGCCCCTACCCGCGTGGTCCGGTCGCCGTGACCCGTCACGTCGCCTGCGTACAAATCGCCATGGGCGTTAAGTTTCAGGATCCCGTCGGTAATTTCCACGTTTTCGGGGACCAGTCCGCCGTTCTCCCCTCCCCACGCCTTGTCCACAATCAACCATTTTTCGGGGTCGAGCCCCGTGGAAAAATCGTCGATCAAAATTTCGGTGGTCGGCTTGGGAACGGGCTCAGGCGTGTCGAGCCACTCGCCCCCTTGAGCCAACAAACTAACGCGGTCGATCGTCAGCGACCCGGTGGTTCCCTTGTAATGCTCAAGCACGATGCGGGGATAGGTGTACGCGTCGCCGGTCGTGAACTGAATCACGATATCTTGATACTGACCCTCGCCCACAAGTACTCCCGCCGAGAGATCCTGGCGGTCGGTAATCGTAATCGTCGCTCCGTCGCCAACGGCCTTGGCGCGAGCCACCAAGGTGTAGGTTCTGCAGGGAGCCAGCGCAATCGGAATGTCCTGCACCGCGCGGGCCGACTCTTCCACGGTCGCCTCGAGCGTAACCTCAGTTTGCGACCCCTGGTTGTGCCAGGTGGCGTGATCGGTTACCCAGCCGTCGAGTCCCTGAGCAAAATCGTTGTTTTTGATGATTTCGCCTCCTGCGGGCACCAGGCCTGGCAACTCGGGTGCGGTCGGCCAGGAAGTGTCTGGGGGTGGCTTGGGAAGTGGCAACGCCCCTTCGACCAATCGAATGTCGTCGAAATAAACGCTGCCAGACTGTCCCTGGTAGGCCTCGAGAAACAGCTCGACCTGGGTGCTTTGCTCGTCGGTGTAAAAAATGAACTGCTTTTCCTGCCAGGTCGCTCCGGTCGCGGCGTTGGTTTTGACAAACTGCACGCCCTGGTCAACACCAAATGAGGCCCACACCCCCTCCTCGGAAGTACGAACACGGGCCCCAAAGGTGTACTGGGTAGCTGGTTTTAAACCACTAATGGTTTGCCGCACGCGGGAAGAGGCGGTCTCGGTCGAATCAAGTTCTAACGCGAATCCTGCTGGGTCCCCGGCAACCAGTTTCACCAGGTTCTCACCCGTCACGTCCCAGCCATCGAGGGTCCCTGCCCAAAAATCGCCGTTTACAACCCAATTGCCCTGGGCGTCGGGCCCAGCCGGAGAGGGCTCTGGGGGAGGTGTGCCAAATCGCCCTCGCCATGCGCTGTAGTCTTCCGGGCCAATCATCCCGTTGCCATCGGCATCGGCACGAAGGTCGGTGGTACTGCCGGCCGTATCCTGGTAAATCGTGTAATCGGCCGCATCGACACGGTTGTCGGAATTAAAGTCACCGTAGGCTGCTGCCCAGGTTGGCAGGATCACGTCGACAATCTCTCCTGAAGGGTCTCCCGGTTCGGCTGGCCGGATCGGTTCGCCAGAACTCCCATCGCCAACCTCCAGTTGGAGCTGGTCGACCACAACCATTCCTTGTTGCTGGCGGTACGCCTGCACGTAAACGGTCAGCACGGTCGTGTTGACACCGGTAGTGAAGGTCAACGTGTAGTCATCAGACCGGTTATCACCGACGGCCAGTTCCGAACCCTGCCCGTCGTAATCCTTCACACCAAGGTAAGCGTAAATTTGATCTTCGACGGTAAACTTACCACTCAGCTCATAGGTTGTATCGGGCTGAACCACCACCGGCTGACTGATGCGTGCCGTTCCTGTTTCGGTAGGTTTTAATGCAACCGCCGGGTTACTGCCGACTTCGACCACCACGGCTGTGGCCTGGCTATGGCTTTCATTCAACCAGCCATCGAGTCCCACCGAAAAATCCCCGTTGGTAAGCGCATTGGCCGACAACATTTCCCGCGATTCGAGTGGTTCGACCGACATACACCGTCGGCGGGCCGTCAATTTTTCTTGCGCTGAGCAACGTTCATATTGGTTCCACATCATTCTGGATCTTTCCCGTTTGATCGTTTTGCGAGAAGAGTCTTTCGTGCCTGTTTGTGGACTTCCCCAAAGGTGGCTCCAGACAAAAATCAGCTGGCCGCTGTTTTCCAGCGGGCCTGGCCAGTTTTTCGCCAACCACAACAGAATCATAGAGAGCCGCCGTGGCGAGACAAATCACCGCTGGCCAGGAACCCGTGGGAACCGACTCGAGGCTGCCACCTCTCCGACTAGCTCCCTCAAAATCGCGACAGATTTCCCCATACGTGCGGTCCCCAGCTGACCTGTTGATGGGATCTGGGGGGAAATGCCAGCTGTTTACTGTGCGTCTCGGGAACCATGCCAATGCTCAAAAGTTGTCACGGACACTTCGCCAAACGAGAAAAACGGCGGGTACACCACGCCAGCAAACACCGTGCTGCCTGGCTGGAATCCCCACTGCCCAACTAGAAATGGTCCAGCGAATCGATCCAACGGGCCAGTGGCTCGCGCTCATTGGCGGTCAGTTGTCCCAACTCTGCCCCGATGACCACAACTGTGACGGGGTAACCAGCCGAGGACAATTCGCGGAGTCCCTCACGCATTTGCATGGCAAGCGACTGCTCGACCGGGACACCTGCAAAGATCGCGAGGCGCACCGACGGCTCGGCATGGGGAACTTGAATCTGCCTGGGTACGGGCGCGGCGGCGAGCGAAATTCCCCGCACGACGTTGCGACCTGCCAACCCCAGCAAGCATGCCATCTGCCCGCCTCCCTGGCGGCCATGTACAACGACTCGCCTTGGGTCGACGTGGTATTTTTGAATCAAACTCACCATCAACTGCCCCAGGTACTCGACCTCGCTCCGCTGCCAACGGTCATCTTTTTCGGCAGCAGGGCCAGCGAACACCAGGTTGTATTGCTCACAGAGAGGCCCCCAGGCGTCGATTCGGGCCTCGGCGTCATAATCTCCCGGCGCATGTAACCACAGGAGCAAGCCGGGCTGAATCCCGTGTTGATACGCCTTTGGCACATAGAGGGCACAATCATTCGGAAATTGGGGTAGTTTGAGTTGATCGCGGCCATATTTTTTACTGCTATCAACCGCGGCTTCGGGAGCCGCGCTGGTGGTTGTAGGAGGCAAGGTTGTTGGAACATCGGTGGGAAGACCGGCGGTAGTTACGGTCAGGGTCCTTGCCGCAGCTTCTCGCTCAAATTCGCAAACAACTTCGGCTCCCACGGGAACGCCGTTCATGGCCTCAATGGCAGCATCGATCGTTTTGATTTCGGCGCCGTTAACCTTGAGGATGTGGTCACCCGGCAGCAGGCCCGCTTTTTCGGCAGGGCTGTCTTTGTGGGTAGCGCGAACCACGACTCCAGCTTCGGCAGGCCGCACTGGCAAGACACCCAGGAACGCATGGCGGTAGGCTCCCGGGGGCCCCGCCAGCGTCACTTCGGTTTCGACCCGTTGATCATGCTCGCCGCGCAAGACGGTGATGACTACGGTTTCTCCTGCATACCGGGGTCCCAGCGCATAGCGCAAACTGGTAAACGTTGCGGCCGGCTGGTGATCGACTTCGACAATGCGATCCCCTGGCAGCAGTCCTGCGCCGGCGGCTGGGGAATCTGCCCGCACCGTCGCCACCGTAACGGGATCTTCAAACGGGTTTGCCTTGGTCAACCCCACGCCCAATCGGCCTGGCTGTTGATCCTCTCCCAATTTCATGCGCTCGATACATTCGGTTATGGGGGCCAACGGAACGGCAAATCCGACTCCCGAGTCATACCACTGGAGGCCGGCAGCTTGACTTGTGCTTTGCGGCGACATCGGCACCAGGATCCCCAAGACGCGACCGTAGATATCGATCAGCGGGCCGCCATAATTGGCAGGCGAAACGGCTGCGTCGGTCTGCAACACCTTGCCAAACAGGCGATTGCGGGCACCCACAATACCGACCGTCACATTCGGCCGGTCGGCACGAAACGCCCTGCCCACGGCAATCGCCCAGGCACCAACTTCAACTTCTGTGTTTTCACTCCAGTCGGGAACGGGCAGGTCGGTAGCACCCCGCGTTTTGAGCAACACCAACATGCGGCTATAGTCGGTTGCGACGAGGTCGGCAGCCACCTGCTTCCCCGATGGAAGCCGGACGAAAATCGATGACGGCTCGGCTGCAAAGTTAAACGCGCTGGAAAGAATGAAACCATCGCTGGAGATGATCAGGCCGGTAGTCGGTCCACTGGCTACCACGTGGCGTCCTAATTTCTCATGCCCGCCAATGGTGCTCACCTGGACCACCGAATCTGCGACCACCTCGACGGCATTCTTGACGGCACGCTCTTCGAGCGTAACCAACGACGGGTCACTATCGGAGAGGGCAACGTACCCTGGGCTGACAATCATGCCGATCAAGAGGCCCACCCACGGCAGGTCACAACGTCTGCGCAGCGGGGAAGCCAGCAATGACAAACGGCGCAGGTTCATTCTTCGACTTGCTCCTGTGACTGCAGGACGACTTCAACAACTTCGTCACCGCGGAGGAGCGTCAACTTGACCTGGTCAGAAATCTCGTTCCGGGCGATCAACGCTTCACATTCGCTACAGGAACCGGCAAAATTTCCATCAACCATGACAATGAGGTCATCGACCTGGATGCCTCCCCGAGCCGCAGCCGAATCTGGCAGCACTCGATCAACGTACGCCGGGGTGCGTGCTACGACATCGGGCACAAGAATCATCCCCAGGTCCCCACAGGCGAGCGGACGATTGGGTCGATTGAGTTCGTCGAGTGGTGGTAGTTGGTGTCGCCCGGCTACGATATCTTCCACAACGTTCGCAAAAGCATCGACGGGCAAGGCAAAATTGAGCCAGGTGTTGGTTAGCTGGCTGCGGGCTTCCTTGCCAATCAACCCCAGCAACCGGCCGTGTACATCGGTGAGTGCTCCGCCGGCAGCACCTGGGTTGTTGGTGACCGCATCGACCACGTAGACGTCACCCCGGTAACGGACATTGGCCGCCCCGCGCCGGGCTGCCAGGGGCGCCACGGCAGCAACCGTTCCATGGAGTACGCTGACAGATTCGTTACCGGTCGCGATGCCGAATAAATTATTAAACGCCAACACCCTGCCTCCCACATCGCTTGAGCCCGACTGAGAAAGGTCAAACATCGGGACCGGTTCCTCCCTGGGATCAAAACGGAGGATGGCAATCTCCGTGACTGGATCGCTGCCAACGGGACTGGCGTCGAAGCGCCGCCCATCATCCAGCACAAGCGTCACTTCATCCGCATCCAACACATAGCTGGAAACCGTCAGCACGTACCCTGGGGGCTCGATCAAGATTCCGCTTTGATAGGCTTCCAAGCCACGCAACCCACCCGCCCCAAAAATCTTTACGACTTTGGGTTGAACTTGCCTGACCACCTGAACAAAATTTCCCTCATTTGGCGCAGCAGCGAGCAACGAAGGCACAGCTAAACTCGCCAGCACCAGACCGACACCACGGAGCATAGAACTGAATTCACAATTCATAGGTCATTCCGTATCGGATCCTTCAGGACGATCAAAAGAGTTGACCTCCAGAGCGGCATATATTTCGTCTCCATAACGGATGACCCATCGGTGCGGTAACCGCAGCCCGTCGACATCCCGTTGATCTTCGAAATAAATCTCACACGGATCGTCATCGCTCGTACGAAAGAATTCCAGGCCAACAAGGTCTGCTGATTCCGGATCAAAATAGAACCGATACTCGGCACCGCCATACACACCGACCAGGCAATCAACGAGATTATCGGGCTTATCCCACGGAAGCGTCCCCAAGTAGTAAACATCGCCGAACTTCCCCAGCCCGGCGACCCGCAGTCGCTGCCAACCGTGCAGGGCGGCAAGCAGCCCTCCCGAGCCGGGGGGACTTGAAGATTCGGTCACGGGTAAAGTCAAGTCGGCACTTGAAACACCGCGCGGCATTTCGATGGTGCCACGGTGTCGTGACAACTCGATTCGGAAATCTCCGCCCGTCTCAACCTTACCGCCAACCACCCAGTCATACCCACCGTGGGGGTCTTTCCCGGCCGAAATCTTGTTCCAAATCCGATCCTGGTGGTATTGGTTGAACCAGTAGTTCGCATAGCCTCGACGTGCCACATAGTGCTCGGCTACGACGCCGGTCAATTTCGCTTTCGCCGGTAGCCCGAACCTGGGTTTTTTGGGTTGCTCCGGCGCATCTGGGAGTGGCTCGTCGGGTTCGCCGGGACGATCGGGAAGTTCAGGTTGTGGCCAATTTCTTCCTTCCAGAAGTTCCAGTAACTCGGCCTGGCGATGATGTCCGGTCAACCGGGCCAGGCACTCGTGCTCCCGGCCATGCCGCCGAAACACGAGCGGTACCCGCCAGCCGCGCGGAAATGTTCCCAGCGCATTCTTGAAACCATTGACGGTAGCGAGGTCGTAGTCTGCAAACCGCACAAGCTGATCACCGTACCGCAAGCCACGACGAAAGGCATCGCTATCGTCAAGGATATCGTCGACGACAACCCGGCCCTGCTCGTCGGCTGAAACGACAGCCCCCAGCGATGCGTGATCAACAATCCGCCCACTCTTGAGATAACCGAGAAAACGTTTAATTTGATTAATCGAGATGGCATAGCCAACACCGACATTGACCCGCCCGCGCTTCTCGAACGACCCCCGACCATTAATCCCCACTAACCGCCCGGCGGCGTCAAAGAGTGGGCCCCCTGAATTGCCCGGGTTAATCGCTGCGTCCGTTTGCAGACAGTCGGTGTATTCGAGCAAGGTACCCGCCGGATATTGGTAACGGTGGACGCCCGAAATAATCCCATATGACACCGACGGTTGAAAATCATCGGATAGTGCAAACGGGTTGCCGACAACGTAAGCCCAATGGCCGGTACGGACCAGGTCACTGTCGCCCATTTCTGCAACCGGAAAGTCGTCGCGCCCAAACAGTTTAATCAGGGCCACATCGCCGGTCGGATCCATTCCTACAATGACGGCGTCGTAGAGTTGGCCGTTGGTCATTCCACACTTCATCGCGGGGCCACATGGTGACGACACGTGAAAATTGGTCAAGGCGTAGCCGTCCGCCGAAATCACCACCCCCGATCCCACACCCTGTCCTGTGGTGTCGATGATTGCCAGGGTGGGCTCCACGATTTTCCGCACAACCGCAATGCGGTCTGCCTGGGCGCGGAGGACCTTCTCTTCGGGTACAGCCTCTGCGGCGCCAGCCGCAAGTGCCAACAAACCAAGACCAAGAATTGAGCAGCTAAAGATTTTCACTTGGTAAACTTTGCATCGCAGAGGTTGACAAGGTCGCCCGAGTCGAGATTGCCACCATAGTCGACAAGCAGGCGGAACACACGCACGTTTTGAACCGGAACATCAATCGCCAGCGGAGCGTCGGTCCCCTTGACTTCCTGGTCAAAGAGAACTTGACCATCGCCAGAAATGATCAATTGGACTTGTCCCTGCCGAAGCACATGGGGATCAATGCCAGCCAGGGCGACAAACCGCTTGCATCCCTGCGGCACCCGATAGGCAAGTTCACTGCGACTCCGCATCGCGACCCCTTTACCATACGCTTGTTCGGCTTGTACCCCCGCACGATCGGTCGATCCAGGCATCACAACCGACAAGGTTGTGCCAAAGAAAGACCGGTCGAATTGTGGCTGGCCGTGGGACTGGGCCAACTTCATATTGGGTGGCAAACCAATCAGTGGTGTCCAGCGACTTAGTTGAGGCTCCAGATCACTGAGATAGACAAGCTTTCCGGAAGAAAAATCGATCCAGATAACCTTCTCCCACGGCACGGCCAACGGGGTGCCACCAGCAGTGACAAACTGCAACAACCCTTCATGGTATTGAAGTTGATTCGCAACGGCGTGCAGGCCTCCCACCGCATGAATAATGCAGGTTGTTTTGTCGGTACGATTCGGCTGAGGTCGATAATACTGGAACCCTGCTACCTTGGACCGACTCACCGGGATTGTTTCGTCATCGAGTGAGAACATCACCTGCTCCGCCGTGACCCCGCCCAACAACCCCTGCAAGTGGTCTAACTTTGCCCCCACCCGACGACGGATGACTAACACATCCCCTGGCAAGTGGAACTCGCGAATTTCATCCCACGTCAGGGCATCCTCCGTTGAAAACTGTTCCAATTCGACCGCCCGAACAAGTTCGACAGGAACCCGTATTGTCTCATGACGAGGGGTCCAGAAATCGTCAAGTTCAAGGATCGCCTCATCGTCGACCACCTCATAGTTGTTGGCGGGCAATTTTGTCCCGTCGATAAACTCAACCACCAGCTGGATGGGGGGGGCCTCGGGGACGTGGGCAGGCGACCTGAGCGCAATCAACTCCTGTTCGACGATAGCGGCAGGCTTGCCGTCCGACTCCAGGGTTAACGTGCCGTCGCTCCAGGCCTGGAGTTGTCCCATCTGTGACTTGCCGTCGAGGCGGGTGACAACCACCTCAGGAGCCACCTGGGCTACCAACATTGCAGTGCAAACGGGAAAAATCCAAGTCATGGTCACTGTCGGGTTCGAAGGTAGCGTGCCCAAGTGGGTTTACGGAGCGTTAGCCGACTGACCTCTGGCCAGTTCACGAAAATACTGTTCGATAACCTCTCGATAATGAGCAGGAAACTCTCGACCAATTTGTTGGAGAGCCTGTTCGCGTTCTTTCGGTGGTAAATCTCCCCAACCCGATTTGTTACCTATATCCCGTTGCTCGACTTTCCCTGGGGCTTGCATTTCTGCCAGTCGACTGTCCTGCATCGGTTTTCCGCCCGAGTTGGCACGAGCCTGACCTTTACCAGCAGACTGTTGCTGCTGCTCCTCAAGTTCCTCGATCATCTTATCAAGCGAGTCAATGACCCCTTGTTCGATTCCTTGCACCGTTTTACCGGCTCGGCCTTTTACCAACCGTCGCTGAATGTCGGACATCCGGCGGGCAATATGGTCTAACGATTCATCCTCCAACCGCTCGACGTCCTTGACAATAAGCCGGCCCAGTTGTTGATACCGCTCTGGCAATTCAGACTCGCGCTCCAACAACTGGGCAGCCAAAGATCCTGCCTCAGCGGGGTGAACTAAAAAATGGTGGGCGACGGCTCGACAGAACAAGAGCGTGTCGGGAGCAACGACATCGCGGGCACTTAAACCCGCCATCGACACCAGTGCCTCGTCGTACAATCCTACTTGGGTCTGCCACCGGGCCAGATAAAGCCGCATGTTGTTGCGAACCAGTCGCGGAGTCTCCGGCTCGTCAAGCCAGCTCCACTCAGCAGGCAGAAGCCCGGCGGAGAACGTCTGGCAATGCTCAATGACGTTTGCCACGCGCGGGTCAACCCGGGCAAAGGCTTCCGCCAATGCGTCAAGTCGACCAAAGTCTCGTGCACTCTCCCCGGCCGTCTCCCAACGAGCCAGAATGGCGGCCTGATCGCTGGCGGAGAGCGATTGTTCCTCAAGCCAGCTTTTGAGTTCCACCGCTACTTCGGCATTTGTGCGAATGGTCCACCCAGGTGTCGCCAGGAAATCTCCGATCCCGTCACCCGCGAGCAGGCAGGCCCCTCCAGTATGGAGGATCCACACGACAACCGAGACGACCGCACGAACACACCACCTCCGATTTGGATCTCGAATACCTTGCATGGCTTTCGACGCTCCTGTTGGCTGCAATCGCCTGCCACCCGAAGTTCAAGTGGATCAACCGGTCCAGGTGTTCACTTCTGGTCCCAGCCCGCCTCAAACGGGCCGTTGACCAGTCACTTCGTACCAACGAGGGCCATTCGGTCCGCCAGATCACAATTTTGCCGAAGGAGACCTCTTCCCTGTAACGCCTTTATTATCGCGCATCTTGCAATGAAGTCCAATGAAAATGGCTAAACCAGGGGGGATCGGTAATCTGCCCAGTGATATTCGTCCCTATTTTCGTTCTGACATGAAGGCTGACTTCACCAAAGCTCAGTCATTGCGGCCCAACGACAGGTCTTTCGTGGCACGATAGACACGCTCCTGACGTTGACCCAAATCTTGCAACGCTTCGACCAGGTCAGCCGAACTCGCTTGCTCGCCGTCGACCATCTCGCCATAACGTTGGGTGCGTCGATTGATCCGCAACTGTAACGATCGGATCATTTTTAGTTCGGCAATTTTGTTCACCAGAGCCGGTTCAGGGGACTGACCAGCCGACGGCATTTCTCCGGACCGGGACTGTTCTTCTTCCAGCTCTTTCAGCGCCGTTTCGAGCGCTGCAACTGCCTCTTCAAGGGCCTCGATGATATCTTGCTCAAGGCCTTGCGTTATAACACCGACCTGGACTTCGCCAAGGCGGTTGGTCACTTGTTGCATATCTTCACGCATTTGCAGAACCGTTTCCGGAAACGCAACCGACGACCCTTCTTCCCGTAACAACAGGAGCGCCTTGTCGGCATCACGCACGATGAGCGATTCTTTACGACTGAGCCGGGCCGCTTCGATTTCGTGGCGGTGATCGCGATCTTCTGGCGACACTTCTGCCACGAGCAGTGTTCCCTCATAAACTTTCACTTGCGCCTCAAGCATCTTGCGAAAGCGGGCTGCCAACATTGTGAGCGAGCGCTCTCTTTCTTCCTCCCGCAACTGGCGGAGCACGCGTTCCAACTCAGCCCGTGCCTCTTCCAGCTGCCTCACGGCTTGTCGCTGCTCTTGAGCGGCGCCGTCGCGGTTTGCCCGCTCGAGTTGTTCTTGGGCCCTTTGCATCCGCTCAGCGGCCGCCCGCAGTTTGGAACTCGCCCGCTGGATCGGTTCGGCAGACGGATCGTTTGCTTCTTCACCGGCAGACCCCTCGGAACTTTGAGGCTCCCCAGAAGGCCCCTGCTTGGAAGGCGTTTGTGAGGGCGACTCCGCTGGGGGAGCCGACTCCGCCGGAGCCCCAAAAGAGGGGGTGGGCGGTTCCTGGGTGTCGGATCCGGCGTCGGATTCGGCATCGGCTCGCGGGTTTGTCGGTGGGGACTCTGTTTCCGCCGGATCTTGCGGTGAGCCGCCTTGGCCAGGCGGCTGAACGCCGTCGTCTGGCAGTTCGTTGCTGGCACCCGACTGGGCAGCGGGGGGCCCTTCAGCATCTTCAATCTTGCCCCCGAGTTGGTCGGTCTGTCGGGCAGCCTTTGCCTGATCACGCTGGAGAGCCTCGAGTTGATCGTCGGCTTCCGTGCGGGCGCGGATGCCTTTTTGCCACCGAATCAACTTGCCTATTTCGCGCAGATAGCGACGAATCCGGCGTTGTTCGGATTCGATATCGGTCCGCCGATTATCCTTCAGCAGCAGATCGAGCAGTTGCTGCAATTCGCCTTGCAACGCACCCTGGTTGCGGACGGCAGAGGCAAGCCGTTCTGTTTCAAGCAGCTGCACGGTTTCTTCGAATCGCAGAGCGACATCGTGCTCACGACTAAGTGCAATCGCTTCTCGCAAGCGCCGCGCCCGCTGCGGATCGGTCCCAGCCGAAAGTTCCGCCAGCCGGGCAGCCACCATCTCCAGGCGTTCATAACGATCGGCCAGCAGCGCCTGTCGGACCGAAAGATCCTGGGCAGGGGCCGGTTCCTGGGCAGGAGCCGGTTGCTGGGCAGGGGCCGGCCCACCTCCGGCAACCAGGCAGACGACGCCCATGAGCAGCAATTTCTCAAGCTGCCGGAATCTCATTGTTTGGATTACATCCACGACTATGTTCTTCCGACGGGTTTCCAGCTGACTCACTCTTTGAGCAAACTCCGCAGATCGATTTTGCGGAGTTTCTTGGTTTGATCGTTCAGTCGGTCTTGTTCTGACATAATCCCTCGTAAGAGGGCCACAACTTCATTATACGTTTCGAGTTCCCGCATGCGCTCGAGCACATATTGCATATCCGCCAGAATTTCATCGGTCATCCCGATCGCCTGGTCCAAGCCGGTGGCGGCCTCGTCCTGGCTAGCGAGATTCGCGATCACGAAATCCAGCTGCAATTCCAATGGAGGCATTTTTTCTTGACTGATTTCCCTGAGTGGATCTGCAATTTCCAGCTTCAGCCGGTGCTTCAATTCTGAATCCTCGATACGATTGTTGACCAACTGGTTGTGTAAATGGGTGAAACCTTCAGCGACATTTAGCACTTCGTCAGCGGCCTGGGTGATATTTTGCCGCGATCCGGCCAGGCGTAATCTCCGCAGTGTTTCCTCCCGCTGGGAATCGGCCGACGGTGTTTCTTCTTCAGCCGCCGGTTCGGCAGCCGCTTCTCCGCGAAACTCGATCCGTGCCAGGAGACCACGCGTATCCACAACTTTGTCATAAATTGCCTCCAAACGCTGCCGATATGCCAATTCGCGCCGTTCGATGCGCAAAAGCAGATCAGCCGGACTCACGACATCGAGTTGAAACTCCTGGCTACGGCCCTCGCGCGGCTCGGATCCGATGTTGCAGCGATCGCGGGCAACCACCCCGATCGTCAGCTTTTGACCAGTGACCGGTACGACCCGATGGCCATCGGCCGCAGCAAGCCCATCGCGGACGTCGAGGCGTTCTGCTACCTCGATGACCGTTTTCTGTTGTACGTCACCGGTAAACGGCTGTGCGTGCTCCGAACCGCCGTCTAATGAATATTCAAACCAGACATCCTGCAATCCATAGTCATCGGTAACGAAGCCCGCCACCGGAATCTGCGCTGCAGGTGTAATCGCCGAGCCAATCCCCTCCAAATGAACCGAGACCTGAGGCACTTCGTCGGCCACCACCGACAGCGACAGACGGTACGGCTCACCCGAAGATACCCCATAGGTATCCTGCAGGTCGATTAGTAACATATCGTCCCCCTCAAGTACTCCATAGTCGAACTCCACCTCTTCGGTAGGTACCTCTGCGAACGAGCAGATTTGTTCGTAATCCCGCTCAACACTGGTTGCACGGGCCTCCCGAAGAGGTTTACTGGCCGCAGCCCGCACGTGCACCTTCGTTCCCATGGGGATGCGGGCATTGCGTACGAAGCGAAGAGACTGGGGAGCCCGCTGAAGGTATTCTGGAAAGCTACAGTCAAGCTGCACATGCACCAGTTCTGGACGATTAACCACACGTAATCGCAAGTTCGTGACCCGATCGTCGCCACCATAAACGTCGAAGGTCAGGTCATCGCGAACATTTTTGAACACGTAACGGTAGGC
>Ga0310121_10001360_pt1 | contig 25210 bp, 22 predicted proteins | sample CB27_Tmax_986_MG_FD_203504 | JGI IMG/M metagenome (GOLD analysis project Ga0310121, IMG submission 203504) | Marine microbial communities from Western Arctic Ocean, Canada - CB27_Tmax_986 | ecosystem: Environmental > Aquatic > Marine > Oceanic | place: Canada: Western Arctic Ocean | collected...
CGGACACTGGAGAGAAATATACTATTTGGATTGTAGGCGGATCCCGGTGTCCAACATGTCGCGATTCTCGCCTCTCTTATTCAGTTGCTCTAGGGTCTGCGTGGTTTTATGGCACTTGTCGCGACCTCTTTATGATTTAATTCGTGGATAGCTATGTTTGTTTCCGTATTGCGCACATAGTGTGATGGAGCAGTCGTCTTGATTAATTCTTCTACTATTTTCATTGTGTTAGAGTCAATATGACTAAGTTCATTTTTGTTACGGGTGGCGTGGTTAGCTCCGTGGGTAAAGGCATTAGCGTCGCTTCCATAGGTCGTATTTTAAAGAGCAGAGATGTCTCCGTTTCCGTGCTTAAATTGGATCCTTATCTCAATGTTGATCCAGGTACTATGTCGCCTTATCAGCATGGAGAGGTCTTTGTTACAAATGACGGAGGTGAGACAGACCTCGACTTAGGACATTACGAACGTTTTATAGATGTAAATTTGACAAAGTCTTCAAATATTACGGCCGGTCAGATTTACAGTGATGTTATTGCTCGTGAGCGTAAAGGTGAATTTTTGGGTGGCACCATTCAGACAATCCCTCATGTTACCGATGCCATTAAAAAGAAGATATTAAGCTTAGCGGAAGAAAGTAAAGCCCAGACAATAGTGGTCGAAGTGGGCGGAACTGTTGGTGATATCGAAGGATTGCCTTTCCTGGAAGCTATTCGTCAGATGCGGAATGAAGTCGGTAGAGACAACGTTTACTACATACATGTTACTTTCCTTCCTTACTTGTCATCGTCAGGAGAGCTGAAAACTAAACCTACACAACATAGTGTGAGAGAGCTAAGAAGCATAGGTATTCAGCCCGATGTCATAATTTGCAGGAGTGATTATCCTTTGTCCAGTGATATCAAAAATAAAATCACGGTTCATTGTGATGTGCAATCTAGGGCAGTCATTACTCTTCCGACTGTGTCGTCCGTCTATCAGGTTCCTATAATATTAGAAGATGAAGGCTTGGGCGACCTCATAATCGAAAGTCTCAATTTACCTGCGCAGAGAGGCGGTATGATCGATTGGCGTACCATGTTTGAGGCTATAGCACGCCCTAAAGACTCCATACGTATAGCCGTAGTGGGTAAATACGTAGATCTCCACGATTCTTATATATCTGTTAAGGAATCATTATTGCATGCAGGACTAGCCCAAGAGAGGGATGTGCAACTGGAGTGGGTTCCATCAGAAGACATTGAAATTGATGATTCTTTCGCTGTATTGGACTCGGTGCATGGTATAGTCATACCGGGTGGCTTTGGTCCTCGTGGCGTAGAAGGTATGATCAGGACTGCCAGATACGCTAGAGAAAACAGAATTCCCTATTTGGGTCTGTGCCTTGGTCTACAAGTGATGGTGATAGAGGTGGCCCGGAATTTGCTAGGAAAGAGAGACGCACATTCTACTGAAGTGAATCCGAATACACCTGACCCTGTAATAGATCTAATGCCAGACCAAAGAGACATAAAAGAGATGGGGGGATCCATGAGGTTGGGAGTTTACCCTTGTGATGTTGTGAAAGGTAGTTGGGCTGCAAAGGCGTATCAAAGTACCAGAATCTATGAACGACACCGTCATAGATTCGAGTTCAATAATGATTACCGGAAACAATTGAACGAGGTGGGACTCAGACCTACAGGTCTCTCTCCTGATGGTAGATTAGTGGAGATAATGGAATTGTCAGGGCAGCCGTTTATGGTTGGAGTTCAATTCCATCCCGAGTTTTTATCTCGTCCTGATCAACCCCACCCTCTCTTTCGTGAGTTCATAGGTGTGGCAAAGGATACCTTAATTAAAGGTAGCCAACATACTCTTTCTATCAATGAAACGTCATCGTCCGGAATATTTTATAACCTGTCATAGAATGACAGGTTCCTTTTTAGGAAGATTGAAATTATGAGAGTAGCTTAGTATTTTCAATATTTAATAAAGTGGAAACTTTAGGATAGTAGACTAGAATATGGTGATATGCTACGATGGATGCGATGCCTCGCTTTGTAGAGTACACGGTGTCCGCTAGAATGTTCACGTAGAGCCTGTGTTGCTAAATCCCCAACTTGTGTGTGATGTTCCAGGGTTTTTTGTATCGATATGCTGACAATCTAATCCTAGTGAATGAAACTAGGCCTGTCACGCTTCTCACCGAGAAGAGCCAAACTATATGGATCACATATTTGCACATTAACCGAGGTAAGAAGATTTTAGAGTATTGAAAATGAGTAATAGGAAAGGGTATCGCACATGGGCCAGAATTAGATCTTTTTAAACGTAATATAATTGCACATCAGGTTGTAACAGGCCCTGATAAATCAATGATATGTGGAGAAACAAATGGACTTATCGGAACTTAGACGAAAGAATAATGAACAGCTTCTTGAAGTAGCTATTGAGATTGGTATTGCGGAGAATGGTTCGACACCCAAACGTCAAGAACTAATTGTAAAAATCCTGAATTATTTTGGAGAGCGGGATGGCCATATTAACGCCACAGGTATTCTAGCTATTGTGAATGAAGGCTATGGATTTCTCAGGCAAGATGGTAGTCACCCTGGAGCAGGTGACGTGTATGTTTCACAGTCTCAAATTAGACGGTTTGGTTTACGCACAGGTGATGAAGTTTCTGGTCATGTTAGGCCACCCAAAGATGGTGAGAGATACTTTGGTTTGGTGAGAGTGGAGCAAGTTAACCAGGTAGACGCAGAATCATCTCGCGATCGTCCACATTTTGAAGATTTAACACCGATTTTCCCTACTGAACATATGCATTTGGAGACTGTCTCATCCAATCTTTCAACAAGATTGATAGATCTCTTGTCGCCTGTCGGCAGAGGCCAAAGAGGATTAATAGTTTCACCCCCAAAGGCTGGTAAGACATCATTGCTTAAAGAGATTGCAAATGGAATTAGGGATAATGCCCCAGAAGTACATATCATGGTTACTTTAATTGGAGAGAGGCCTGAAGAGGTGACGGATATGAGGCGATCTGTAGCGGGGGAGGTCTATAGTTCTACATTCGATGAACCGGTTGAAGATCATTGTAGAGTTGCTGAGTTAGTTTTGGAGAGGGCCAAACGAATGGTGGAAAGTGGGACGGACGTAGTAATTTTATTGGATAGTATAACAAGACTTACTCGAGCCTATAATCTATCAGTCCCCACTAGCGGACGTACTTTGTCTGGGGGTATTGATCCAATTGCTTTATATCCTCCAAAGAAATTTTTTGGTGCTGCTCGTAATACTGAGGAAAGTGGTAGCCTTACTATTCTAGCCGCTTGCTTGGTGGATACAGGAAGCCGAATGGACGATGTTATCTACGAGGAATTTAAAGGAACAGGGAATATGGAAGTGCACTTGGATAGGCGACTTGCTGAAAAACGTATATACCCTGCTATAGATATAGATAGGAGTGGGACGAGAAGGGAAGAATTACTTCTCGATGAAGTAACACTGCAGAAAGTATGGGTCTTACGAAAAATGGTTGGCATGATAACTAATGATGGAATGAGGTCGACCGACGCCACCGAAAAAGTGTTAGAACGCCTTGCAAAAACTAAGAACAACTCGGAATTCCTTGCTAATTTGGGTAAGGGTAGTTAGAAGACGGCTTCAGATTCAAGGTTTCGTAAAGAGAGTCTATTTTAAACTAGTGAAAAGAAGTCCCTACAGTTGTCCTTATGGCTCTTCTAGGTCAGGCAAAACCACAACCGGATATGTGATTTTCTATAGCCAAATCCATACATTAACTCAGTTCACGGAACAACAAAGTATCTAGTGCTCTTAGCTTGAGAATTAGGGTAGATTTACGAACTACTTGACACCTATTGTCTTAAGGCTACAATGGCAGAGTTAATTTGTTCAATACTTTCTCTTTAGGAGGATGCTATGCCCTCGTCTAAAAAGATAACAGGGAGCCATTTGATAGCGAAAGCTATTCAGATGGAAGGTGTAAGTAATATCTTCACACTGGCTGGAGATCATGTTTTACCTGTACTCGATGTTATGAGCCACAAAGGATTTAGATTTATTGATACTAGGCATGAACAAGCCGCCGTACACATGGCAGATGCTTGGGGAAGAATAACAGGGCAGCCGGGAGTGGCTATATATACGACACCCGGATTTGCTAATGCTATTCCAGGGTTGTCCAGCGCTATGCATGCGGAGAGTCCCCTTCTTTCCATAAGTGGTTGTGCAGAATCAAATGAGCTAGGAAGAGGAGCAATGCAGGAAATAGATCAGGTCGGCATGGCAAAACCTACCACTAAAGGAGCTTGGATGGTAACTGATGTTCGACGAATCCCTGATATGATTGCCAAAGCTTTGAGGTTAGCATACACCGGACGTAGAGGTCCCGTACACCTTACAATACCCGTAGACATTCAGCAAGAAGAACTCTTCGAGGATGAAGTAAAGTTTTATGAACCTTCGGAGTATCGAAGAAGTTCTCCGTCACTAGCAGGAGCAGCTCAAGTAGAAAGTGCTATTGCTATCCTACGGAATTCGAATAAACCTCTAATAATTGCAGGTAGTGCCGCAGCCTATGCGGAATCAGGCGAAGTGTTACAGAAATTTATTGAAACATGTAGGATTCCATTAATGACAGAAGGAGATGCCAGAGGATTGGTGTCTGACGATCATCCCTACTGTGCTGGATTCTTTGACAGTGGATTAAACCATGCTGCACGTATGATGAAAGAAGCGGATACGATTGTTTTACTTGGCAGAGCGCAGGATTTAATTATGGGATATGCTATGCCCCCTAATGTTTCTTCAGACGCCAAAATAATCCAAATCGATCCTTCTGAAGCAGAGATCGGTCGCAATAGAGGCGTTTCGGTTGGAGTAGTAGGAGATATAGAGTCCGTTGTGAGCCAATTGACAGAATGCGCCTCTCAATATACTTGGTCGGATCTTCCATGGATTCAGCAACTTGCAGATGCTCGCAAGCAACAATTTGATGAGCTGGAATCTTTATCCAAAGAAGAAAGTCCTATGCATGCCACTTATGTCCATAAGATCCTTAATCAACAACTTAAACCGGATGATTATGTAATATTCGATGGCGGTGATTTTTGCCATTTTGGCAGGGCCTATATCCCGGCGTTAACTAAGAAATCATGGTGGTATTTACCACCATTAGGTATGTTGGGATCTTCATTACCAACTGCAATGGCAGCGAAATTAGCACATCCCAAAAGACGAGTTTTTATGATTACCGGAGATGGTGCATTTGGATTTAATGGACTGGAATTTGATACAGCAGTTCGTCATAATTTAGATATAGTAGCTATATTAGGTAATGATTCGGCTTGGGGCATTGATCGACAGATTCAGTTGGGTGTTTTTGGTAATGCCGTAGCCACTGATCTGTTGCCAACTCGATACGACCAAGTAGTGCGAGCTTTGGGAGGCCATGGCGAGAACGTAGAAAATCCACAAGAACTTCCCTCGGCTATAGAGCGGGCTATCAATATAAAACGTCCTGCATTAATAAATGTGCAAGTGCAAAGAGCAATTAGTCCACGAGCAGAAGCAGCAATCGCCAGATGGAAGACTGATTCTCCTTTACCTATCTAAATTAGAGTGTTGAATTTAAGGACGATTTATACTCATGCTCGCAACAAAAAAGGGTATCTTATTTCCCACTATGGTTGTAGGTAGTTTGCCTCGACCACAGTGGGTGAGAGATCTCGTTGAAGAGAGGAAATCAGGGCTAATTGGGGTAGATAAGTTTAACAATGCTTTGGATGACGCTATTCCTATGGCTATACGTTTGCAAGAACAGGCGCGCGTCGATTTCATTTCAGATGGCGAGTGGAGAAGAGAAAGTTACATAAAAGTCTTTTCCGAATCCGTTAGCGGATTCAGAAAAGACGTCATTGATGGAGGAGGCTCGGCATTTCCGAATCTTATGTATCCTGCTGTTGTATCTGAAATTAAACAACACCACAATATATCAGTTGGAGAGGCTGAGTTCTTGCTCGAACATACACGATCTCGTGTTTTGGTCGCGATACCTTCTCCATATACTTTGTCGCGCCGTATGTGGAGTTCGGATCATTCTAAAAATACCTATTCTTCACCCGACGAATTCATGGAGGCTTGTATACCGATCATTCGGCGGGAGATCCTTCTTTTAGAAGGATTAGGAGTTCACGCTATTCAGTTAGATGATCCTTGGCTCGGCCTACTAGTCGATCCTGTTTATCGTGAAGGACGAGGTATAGTGAATATAGATAGGGAAATTGAAAGTTGCATAAATGGGGTAAACGGAGCTACGAAGGGCGTCGATATTGATAGAATCAGTTTGCATTTGTGTCACGCCCATTTTAACAGAAGACATTCTACGACAGGGCCTTACGATATAATTATGGATGCTTTGGGTGAAATAAATGTTGGGAGATTTGCAATGGAATTTGCCACTCCGGACGCTGGAGGTTTAGAAGTCCTAAAATATTACCCAGAGAACAAAGTTTTGGGACTTGGTGTTATAGACCATACAGATAGACATGTTGAAACTCCGGAAGAAGTGGTAACTAGAGTTGAAAACGCAATGGAGTTTTTACCTAAGGAACGTATAACCCTTAATCCTGACTGCGGATTTTCGCCATCCAGTTCTAATCCGATGGATTTAGATGAAGCTTACGCAAAACTTTGTTCCATGTCGAAGGGAGCTCAAGTTCTAAAGCAAAAATACGGATGATATGATTAGTCGAAAGCATATTGATCTAGTAACATCGACTACATGATTATTTGAATTACAGGAAATACAATGAACTTATCTCACCTCGTTCATCTCCAAGTAATTTATATGTAGACTACCGACTATACAATGTCTTATCATCTATAAATGACCAAGGGAAGAGTGGATTTTGAAGGAAAAAGTAAAGCGTCCGACACCTTTATTTAGTTGGTTTATTCCTATAGATGGAGATGGTACTCATATAGGAACTTACAGGCCGGAACGAAGCCCCACATTCGAATATTTGAGGAAGGTTGTTGAGGCTGCTGAAAATGGAGGATTCCATTCACTTCTGATTCCAACACGATTCGTTAATGGGCTGTTCGAGGAAGCCGCACCTTTGGCAGAAACGTGGACAATGGCAACGGCTCTAGCTGCTGTATCAAATAGAATTCGATTCTTGATAGCTGTCCGCCCCGGGTTTATTTCGCCTGGCCTTTTCGCACAAATGGCTTCAAGTCTTGACCGTATAAGTGGGGGTCGAATCGATATTAATATAGTTCCGGGAGGAATTCAGGGCGATTTCGAGAGGCTGGGAGAAATGAGTGACCACAGCAACAGATATGAACGCGCCGAAGAATTCATAGAAGTTTGTCGCCAGTTATGGAAAGATCCGGAACACGTTACATACAATGGCCGATTTATTAAATTAAATAAAGCGTTGGTATCCCCGAGCCCAATTGATGATGGACCTAAGTTCTATCTGGGAGGAGCATCAAAAAGCGCTCTTGCACTCGCTGGTCGCCAGTCAGATGTCTATTTAGCGTGGATACAACCTATCGCGAAAATAGCTCGTCATTTAGAACTAGCCAGGGAGCACTTTCGTACGTCTGGTAGGAATCCTGTATTTGGATTAAGGTCACATCTTGTGATGAGAGATACCGAAGGTGAAGCATGGGATGCTGCGGATGAACTGATCTCACAGGCTGATAATGTTGTTAAAGAGCAAAGAAAGGCCGTTTTTGCAGGAACTACCATGGTAGGTCAACGTGAACAACTTCACATTGCTCCTAATCATAGATTGTCAAGACGTTTATGGAATGGTATATCTACCGTCAGAGTAAATTGCGGAACTGCATTGGTGGGTACGCCCGAGCAGATAGGTCACGAGATATTACAATATTGGCGTTTAGGAATCGATGAGTTTATATTATCCGGGTTTCCACATGTTGAGGAGTGTGAACGTACGATCGATAAACTTATTCCTGTTGTAAGGACTTTGATTAATCGAGAGAGGTGCAAATAATCAATGCCGACTGCAGAGATAGTATCAATAGGTTCAGAGCTTTTGTTGGGACAAATTGTTGACACAAATGCTACATGGATGGCACGTAGATTTACAGATCTAGGGGTTGATGTGTACTTTAAAACTATAGTTGGTGATAATCCGGTACGTATGAATGAAGTGATAAAGAGGGCGCTTGATCGATCTGACATAGTTATCACAGGAGGTGGTCTGGGCCCGACTGAAGATGATCTAACAAGGCAGGTCATAGCACAAGTTACTGGTAGACGTTTGATTAGAGATCGTGGAATGTTAGAACAAATCTATAGTAGATTTAGAAATCGGGGTCTTATAATGACTCCTAACAATGAAAAACAGGCCGATATTCCCGAAGGAGCTATAATTGTCGAAAACCCCAATGGTACAGCGCCATCCTTTATAGTGCAGGAGCCGAAGAGTGTGATTTTTGCACTACCTGGGGTACCGTTTGAATTAAAATGGCTATTTGATAACGAGGTGACTAAATATATTAAAGAAAGGTTTGACCTGTCAGAAACTTTGACCTATAAGGTGTTAAAGGTGGCCGATCTGGGAGAGAGCAGCGTGGATGATCTCATCGGACACCTGATTATTAGTTCGAGTAATCCCACTGTGGGTGTGTTGGCACATCCAGGGCAAGTAGATATTAGAATAGCGGCTAAATCCACGAATATAGATGAAGCTATGAATTTAATTTCTGTGGTTGAAGATAAAGTGCGTGGTTTACTAGGAGATCATATTTTTGCGATTGATGATGAAACTATGGAAACTAGTGTGGGTAAGCTACTAACTGAGAGAGACTTAACTGTATCAGTGCACGAAGACCTGACAGGAGGCATGCTATCTGAGCGCGTTCAGATGGCGACTCATGAACTATTTGTCAGAGGCGTTGTGAGTTCTGGATTAAAATCTATACGTCAAGTCCTTTCCAGTTTACATTCACAGGAAGATATTGATAGGATCCTTGCTGATCCGGTGACCCTTACGGATGAATTAGCCTACGCTGTACGGTTTGGAAGTGGTAGCGATTACGGGTTGGCGCTACATGCATATTCAGATCCTTCTGAAAAAGTAGAAAACTTAGGTGCTGGCGAGACTTATATTTCCGTTACAGACGGAAGAAAGTTTAAGAGAAGAACGTACAATTACGGAGGTAGAGGAACTCCTGATCGAACAAGGATGAGTCTAAACGCTTTAGATCTCTTGAGATCCGTCCTTCTAAAGGATTTCTGAGACAGGAGAACAACGTATTGGGAGTAATCAAATGCGCTGGGTGAGATATAGGTTAAATGATCTGGAACATTATGGCATTATGTCCCATGACGGGATACGGGAGGTTCGTGGAAGCCCTTTTGATTCTTACGAGATAACTGGAATATATAGACTTGAAGACAGCGTTGAAATCCTGGTACCAGTGGTTCCTAGAACTTTCTATGCTGCTGGTATAAATTATGAGGAACATGTTAGGGAAGCAGCACTTCTTTTAGGGATACAGCCGTCTCTTCCTTGTAAACCTGATATTGGGTACAGAGCTAATAACGCTCTAATAGCAAACGATGCACCTATAATCATTCCCCAGGATGCCACTGGGAAAGTACAGTATGAAGGTGAGTTAGTTGTTGTGATAGGGCAAAAAGCCAAGAACTTATCTGAGAAGGATGCGCTTTCCTGCGTACTAGGCTATACAATAGGAAATGACGTGAGCGAAAGGAATTGGCAAGCATCTGATCGTACTATGTGGCGTTCGAAAAACACGGATACATTTAAGCCTATGGGCCCGTGGATAGAGACTGAGGCTGATATTGGTAATATGGTTACGAAAGTTCATTTGAATGGTGAGATTGTTAATCAATTTACTACCGGAGATATGATATTTGGTGTTGAGAAATACATTAGCGCGATGAGCCGTTATCTAACCCTCTATCCCGGGGACGTCATATGGATGGGTACAGATGGATCCTCTAAGAATTTGCAAAACGGGGACCTAGTAGAGATAGAAATCACTGGTATAGGTATACTACGGAATCCCGTAATTAAAGAAAGACTGTAATATACATGACTATTATAAATTCCGTATTGGGTCCTCTCGGAACAGCTGATCTGGGATTTACCTTGTCCCATGAACATGTCTTAGAAACTTCGGCTGGTCTTCAACATGTATATCCAGATTTTATTGATCGAGACCGGGGTATAAGAAAAGGTGTGGAGGCACTCAAGGAGGCATATGAAACAGGATTGCGTACAATCGTAGATGTCACAACATTCGATTTAGGGCGAGATGTGAAACTATTAGAGCAAGTTTCACGTGAATCCAAGGTTCAAATTATTTGTAGCACGGGGATATGGCTAGACATACCCCGTGCCTTTTGGTACGCAACAGCTGACATGATAGCTCCGCTGTTTATCAAAGAGATAGAAATTGGTATAGAAGGAACTGGGATTAAGGCTGGTATAATTAAAGTTGCCACCGATGTAGGTGGCATAACCGGACCAGGAGAGATTATTTTAAGAGCAGCATGCAGAGCTCATCGTGCAACTGGAGTACCAATTTCTACACATGCTTGGGCTCTTGAACGCACTGGAGAGGAACAGATCCGTGTATTTCAAGAAGAAGGAGTAGATTTAAACCGTGTTTATATCGGGCATAGTAACGACAGTACTGATCTAGACTATCTCTTGAAATTATTGGAATCAGGGGTTTGGGTTGGGTTAGACAGATTACCGGCTGGTCATAGGCAGGGAACCCCGGATTGGGAAACAAGAACTATCGTAGTTAAGCAACTTATAGATGCTGGCTTTGGGACATCGTATTATGTTATCTCATGACTGGCAAGTGACCCTCTGGGTGTCTACAAATGAGATGCTAGAAAGCCGGCGTAAATATAATCCGGATGGCTATAATTTCATCTCACGCAGAGTTTTGCCCAGGCTCACCCAACTTGGTGTATCAGATGATCTGATATATCAGATCATGGTAGAAAACCCCCGCCGGTTTTTTGAGGGGGGGGGGTATAGTTAATCTCTAATTATCAGGGAACGGCCGGATTTTGAAGCGAAATAAAAAAGGGTCCCGCTCACGCGGGACCCTGTGTGGGAGGTGTTCCAACGAACACCTAGCTGGCCCACCTCCTCGTACTACTATCCAATTTCTTCTACCTCCTTTCCGGAGACGCATCTCTAAACTTTCATCAACATCCTCCTAGTCTCCTGAGCACATTATAACCGTTTGTGCTAATGTTTGGGAATAGGGAATTTATACGGAATTGTGGCAAGTAGCATTCCAGGATTGCTAAATACTTCATTTGGAACAGCTAGAGAGACATTATATGTCTAAATCTCACTTATTGGGAGACATGAATGATAGAGGGTATAGCAGGGATAGTAATATGGACTGAAAATGTTGAGAGATTGAGTTCATTCTATAGACACAAATTAAGATTGCAACCACATACAATTAGAAGTGATTTTGTTGCCTTCAAGTGGGGAGACATGAGATTAAGTATTGGTAAGCACCAACATGTGAAAGGAGAGTCTCGCGACTCTTATCGGATTATGATTAATCTGTTAACAACTGATATTATGAAGACTTATGAAAAGCTTAGATTAAGCAACGTCGAGTTTATTAGACCTCCGGAACAAGAGCACTGGGGTGGGTGGGTCAGTACTTTTAGCGATCCCGATGGCAACATATTACAGTTGTTGGCACAACCTGACTAAATATAACTTAAATAAACTCACCTTTAGCAACCATTACTACACTTCCTCCTATCAATATTCGGTATTTATTACCAATAAATCTTGACTTTAAATATATCAAAGACCTACGCCCTATTTCGTAGCCTTGTTCAACTTGAATGTCAAGAGAATCTTTGTAAAAAACGCCATGATTAATTAGATAGCTTGCTAGACAACCATTGCCACTACCGGTGGCTGGATCTTCGGTTACGCCATAATATGGAGCAAACATTCGCACATTTATATCATTCTCATTGTCGTAGGTCTCTTGGCAATATATGAGGATAGCTTTCGCTTGAGAATCTTGGATGAATGCCTGGTATTTCTCTGATACTATCTTTGCTCTCTTTATAGCTTCTAGGTTCTTTAAAGGGACTATAATGAATGGTAACCCACTAGACACTACTTGAATTGGGAGTTCCTGTATGATATCGAGGTGCGTTAAATTTAAAAGTTCTAATACATTATTGGGATTTACTATCGCATTAAATGTTGGGTCAGGTTGTTGCATCCACAGTTTGGATACTAAATCCCCACAATATTCGAAATATACCTGGATTGGCCCAACTGCTAGTTGGAGAGTGATCGAAGAAATATTCTTCTTGATAATCTGTTTTTGTATTATATAAGCAATGCCCAATACTGGATGACCTGCGAAAGGGATTTCTTGAGTTGGAGTAAATATACGGATGTTATATCTGGAGTCGTCGGTAAGACTCTCTTGAAAGGGGCCCAAAAAAACCGATTCAGAGAAATTCATTTCTCTTGCTATTCTGATCATTTCAGACCCAGATAAATCTGGAGAGTATTCGAAGATAGCTAATTGATTTCCAGTGTATTTGTTTTTGGCAAACACGTCCACGATGTAGAAAGAATACGGAGGCATATAAATCTGAACTCCCGAATTGAGTTTGTGTATTTAAAACCTGTTCAAAAATCTATATGGGTGGACGCTTATCAAAGAGTCTAGTTTTCTGTTGGTACGTATAACTCGCACGAATTATGGTAGGCTCGTCAAATGGCCTTGCTGCTAATTGTAGACCTACCGGCAATCCAGAGGTTGTAAATCCACATGGGACGGATATGGCCGGCATTCCGCTCATGTTATACGGACTAGTGAAACTTAACATTTTGACTGTGCTCATTAATTCAATTTCATCGAAACGAGGTGCGGGTTGGGACATAGTAGGAGAAGCAATAAGATCTACTTTTTTGAAGATATGTGCGAATTCATCTTGAAGCGACTTTCGTAAACGCTGGGATTGGATGTAATCACTAGCTGAATAAAGGGCTCCCATACGAAACCATTCACGTACCATTTCTCCGAAGTCATTGGGCCTTTGAGATAGATTTCTTTTATGGTATGTGAAGGCCTCACTGAGCATAATAACGCGTTGAGCATGGCCAATGTATTCCAACGACGGTATTGTTATCTCTTGAATTATGGCGCCCAAGTCTTGTAGTGTTTCGATAGCTAGACCAACGATCTTGAGTGTCTCACTATCAATTCTGGGGTCATCAGCAAAAAAGAAATGCTTGGGAATTCCTATACGCACACCTTTCAGATCTTCGGTGAGTGAGTCGGAGTAATTGGGTACGGATACTTTACTGGATGTAGGGTCTTTCGGGTCATATCCTGATATAGCTTGCAACATGATGGCTGTATCTTCGACAGTCCAGGTCATAGGACCACAGTGGTCTAGTGTCCAGCTGAGTGGAATTACTCCGTAACGGCTAACTCTTCCGTAAGTTGGCTTAAGTCCTACTATACCGCAAATGGAAGCAGGACCTCGTATGGAACCCCCTGTACACGATCCCAGAGAGCCCATGCAAAGCCCAGCGGCTGTAGCAACACCTGATCCACTGCTTGATCCTGAAGGACCATGATCAATATTCCAGGGATTACGTGCTAGAGGGAATCCACATGTATGGTCAGGACCTCCTAGGGCAAATTCATGCATTGAAAGTTTTCCCAGCAGTATAGCACCTGCTGATTTGAGCCTTGAGGTGGTTGTAGCATCCTCAGACGGAATTCGATCTTTCATAACTCTCGAACTAGCGGTCGTCCGAATATTTCTGGTGTCATATAGATCTTTTAGAGCTATCGGTATACCGTGCAAATCGCCTTTATAGATACCATTCATTATGTCGGATTCAGCATCTTTTGCCTCTGATAAGGCATTTTCAGGTAGGACAGTGATATACGATTGAAGTTTAGCATCGAGGCGATCTATACGATTAAGGAAAGCCTCTGTGAGCTCTACAGGTGATAGCCGATGTTCCCGTATAAGTTTACTAGCTTCTTTAATAGTAAGATAATAAAGTTCTGATTCATGAGATATCATATTTAAAACTCAACTTATTACATTTGTATCGGGAATAAATATTGTAGCCAAGTCAGTCGCACCCAGTTCTATATTTCCCAGGATCGTCCGTTCCTCCATGGTATGCTCATACAATGGCCTTAGAGATTCTAATTCTACATCTGTAAGGTGGAGTCCAGAATGTTTAGCGATGGATTTAAAGTCTTCTAAAGAAATTGTGTCGCCGTTTATCATATAGCTTCACCTTTATTACGTGAGTTTTGTCTCGATGAATGTAAAATCACACAGATATTAATTTTTGAATATTCCGACTAGAATTCTGATAAATTCGCTCGTTAGTTGTATTTATTGAGCCGTCCAGCCGCCGTCTATCACTAATTCACTTCCGGTTACGAAAGTTGACTCGTCTGATGCTAGATAGATAACGCCGTAGGCAATGTCTATGGGATCGGCAAAACGACCTAAGGGTATGCGTGATAGCATAACAGCGTAGTCGTCTTTATTGGAGCGTCTATGCGCTGTCATAGCAGTAGTAACTGGTCCCGGATGCACTGAATTAACCCTAATACCTGAACTGGCATATTGGATGGCTGCAGCCTTTGTAAAGATACGGACAGCTCCTTTTGATGCTTGGTATTGAGGGCTGCTGCTGTCCATTCCTACTAATCCTAATTGGGACGAAATATTAATTATTGAACCACCGCCGACCTTGATCATTTCGGGGATCACACTTTTTGTGCCTAAGAAAACACCCTTGGCATTTATATCCATTACTCTGTCCCATTCCTTTACAGTGGTATCTTCAACCAAACTAACCGCAGAAACACCAGCGTTATTGACCAGAATATCGATTCTACCGAATTGTTTGATCGTATCAGACACAGATTTTCTCCATGAATCCTCGTTCGTCACGTCTAAATGAAGGAAAACACATTTCCTACCGCCTTGGTTGATCTCAGATTCGACATCTCTGCCTAGATTGCTTTGAATGTCACCTATTGCGACAAGGGCACCTTCATCAGCAAACATTTTTGCTTCTACCGCACCCATGCCACTGGCTCCACCACTGATCAATGCAACCTTACCTTTCAACCTCATTGGAACCCTCCGAAATTAACATTTTATCGATAGATGATTGAACTGGTAGTCTAACACAGATTATCTACCAATTAGAAACCGTACGAATCGCAAAATTTAGGTATCTTTCAGCGTCTTCTTTTAGTAATAATCTTGCATCTACTAAGTTTTGAGCAGCTCGTTGTATTGAATTCACATAATCGGTTTTTTTAGGATATCGTTCTTCGATTGAAGGTCTTGAATCTCCTGTATTATCTCTAATGACGGTGTTTTTAGAAAACGGAAGAAAACTACCAATGATTCCCGCGAGAGTATTCGGTGCAGATCCTGATGGCCTGAAATTCCATCCTGTATACGTTGCCAGCGGTGCTTCCACTTCTGGTGAACGTACGCCGGCCAGATCGTTACCATCATCATCAATTTGAGGCACTAGAATTACGTATTCCTTTGTTTGAATTTCGCGCGGTGGTTCTACAGATAGGATTCCCTCGTCGAATTCAGAACCATGGTCTTGTACGTATAGACGATTCGGGTTAGGGGGGCAAGAAACCCCGGATATTTTTGGAAACCGTGATGATACTTCATTTGCTTCGACAGCTGTATAATTGGATCTTTTTGGGATACGACTATCTGGAGGCAGAATATCGCGACTGACCCATGAATCCAATGAATCAAGTAAAGCTCTTAGCAGTGCTGAAGTGTTAAGAGGATTAGACATGTGAAGATGATGGCCCTTTGTTGGTCCTCCAAGTGGATCGGCGCTATGTTGCGAACTGGAGAACAGAAACATCCTAACTTTCGGATGTCCAGGGAGATCTTCGCCTATGGGGTCGGTATGGACAAGAGATCCTCGTCGTTCCCAGTATTCCGATGATGTTTGTGTGTGTATAACAAGAGGGTCAGTGTCTGGACGTTTCAAAATTCCGTCAGTTTTACCTGTTAAAGGATCGGTTATAATGTTGTAGGCGAAGGGAAACTGGTCGGAAGGGTACAGATGTTCGTTGTGCGTCCGAGGGAAACGTCCTGGTTGCGCAAACCTGTGGTTAAGGACAATACGTCCCCCTCCAGACACATGTGGAGATACCCCTTGGAAAACTTGTCTACCTTTCGTGTCAATATTGAAACCACTATAAACAAATTCCCGTAGGAAGCGCCCACTCTGAGAACGTCCCCAGGCGTAAGCTTTATCCACACCTATACCGTTTTTAGATAGTGGGTTGGCGAATCCTCTATTATCGAAAGGCTCGTATAGAAGGAATGATACGAGATCTCTAATCGCAGTGAATCCTAAACCCATTATCATAGGATTCTTAGCCTGGTATATAAGTTCATATATCCAGCCGGGCTTAAATCCTTGAGGAAAATAGCAGTGTGTCGGGGCGTGTTCTGCGTCCATTTTTTTGAGTAAGTGGTGGAACGACCAATCCTTATCTGCAATATCCTCCCGGATATCTGTTTCGTATTCCCTTACAGTAAATTTTGCTGTTCTTGTGTCGGTTAATACGGGTGGGTAATTCTTGGTATAGTCATTAGCACTTAAGGGCATTAAGGTAACGTCTGGAGTCTCAGAGATGAATTCTGTGCGCACGATGCCTGTAATATCCGAATCACCGTCCTTGGCTACAGGCAATTTCATGGTAAGACGGCCATCACCGTCAAGGATATCACCCTGCCACCCGGACCATACAATTGTGTATCCTCGTCTCATCAGAAATCCGTTCCCTGCATGTTCTTCGTTAAATGGGTTGTTACTATGAACAGCATCGTTGAAAAACTGAAGAATTCTTTTGTTACCGCGGTTGTTAACGTCGTATATTATACGGCGGTTAGATCTCTCTAGATGAACAGGTTTAAGTATATATATGTCTGAGGAATAATCCACAGAGCCATCAGCATTTTTAGGCGCAAAACGCAAGTCAACAATGGATTCATACATACAGTCGTTGGGATTGATATTATAATGAATTTGACCCTCCAATATTTCATATGGACCAACTTCTCCGAAGGTTATGCCATTCGCAAATGTCCTAGTGTTAGTTACATCCATTCGGATTTTTGGGTTGATCATATTAAATTCTCTCTTATAATTGATGTTAATTAATCGATTATCACAAGTATGATAATCATAAAACTTGAATTATCTAGCTGCAACTTTCAAGTTGTAAAATAGGTTTGGTAACCAAGTTACAAGAATGGAGCCAACCCTGTTTAAAATAAATAACATTTTATGGTATGATTTATAGTGATTTTCGAACTTAATCAAATAAGACACATGACAGTAGAATGTCGGTTTAGCTACTGTCTATTTGGTCTTGACACCTGTTAGAGCTATGTGATAATTTTCACCTGGCCTTTAAATTGTGGCTTTTGTTCTTGCCTAATTCAATCTACTGAGGACTGTCAATTTATGGAGCCGAGCGCATTAGGACTAGCCGAATGGAGTGAACTGGGCTTATTACTTAAGAATTTATGGCTCGTGCTGATTTTCGTGGTTTTTTTTGCTGCGAATATGATGATCGGTCACAACTTCATACCTTCATTTGTGGCCACGGACCACATTCCTAGAAAATTTCAAAAAGTTCGCCCTTTCTTTTATGCTCTGGCTGCGGGCTCTTTTGCGTTGGCTATCTTTTTTTTCATTAGAGTAGTGGATCATGCAGGAATTCTTGAGATCGTTTGGCCGAATTATTATATATAAATGTCGCTAATGGAGTCGTGACGCTCTAAATTGTAATGTTGTTAGGAAAGACGTAGTTTGATACCAGGGGATTTCCAAATTTCTAAGCCTTCCCGTAAGAGTATGGTTAAACTCGCTATTTTGGGAATGTTTGGATTGCTGGTAATTGCGCTTATTGTCGTGCTTTTAGTTTTCGTTATATCAGCATGGTTGGGAAGGCCTATAATATTTGGCTACAGTGAAGGACCTGATCAACCTATAGCTTTCCCCCACACTACACATGTTGAAGAACTGGGATTGGACTGCACCTTTTGCCATCGAAATGTCACAGTAGGCGAATCTGCTTCAATTCCTGCAGTAGGGTTGTGTATGACATGCCACCAAAATATCGGCGATGAAATTCCTGAAGTGGAGAAACTAAGACTAGCATTCGAGGAAAATCGCCCCATTGATTGGGTACGGGTGCACAGATTGCCGGATCATGTCCAGTTTGTACACAGTGCTCATATTAAAAGATTTGCCGGAACGAAGACAGTGGTGGAGATAATCGACGATCCGGAGAATCAAATTAGATTGACCGATGCACAAAGGATTAATCCAGAGGTTAAATCAAACGAAATGATGGAAATCCTGGTCTCTGACGTTTGTGTAATATGTCACGGTGAAGTTGGGAAAATGGAAAAAGTTAAACAGATTAGGCCTTTGAAAATGGGAGATTGTGTTGACTGCCACAAGAACAACTCGGCTCCCACTGACTGTAGTACATGTCACTTTTAGGGAAAAAACATGCCGATAAATAGAAGAAAATTTCTGACTTTGATGGGTGGTACAGCTGCCGGCGCGGTCCTATTTCAAGCTTGCGGTGTGCCAGAAGACGAACTTTTCGTGCAATCATCTATTGAAATGCCTGAGGATATGGTTTCTGGACTGGACAATTGGTACGCAACTCTATGCAGACAATGTCCCACCAGTGAGGGAATTGTTGTTAGGGTCATGGAAGGTCGAGCTAAGAAGATAGAAGGAAATGTAGATTACCCTGTAAACAGAGGTAAGCACAGTGCACGCTGTGAGGCAAGTCTTCAAGCACTATACCATCCTGATCGTATTTCGGCTCCATTAGTTAGAACAGGTGACAGAGGATCTGGTCAGTTTGATGAAATTAGTTGGACTGACGCTATTGGTCGATTGAGTTATCAACTCAAGAAGCTACAGGATACACGCAATCAAAAGAAAATGATTATGATGACCGATCCTGTATCCGCTCACTTGGGTATGGTTGTGAACCGGTTCGTATCAAGCTATGGAGGTAAACACTTAGGACAAGAAAACCTAGAACGTACAACTCTGGTCGCCGCAATAGAAGAAGTGTTTCTTCAGAAAACGATGCCTGATTTCGATATAGAGAATTCTAATTACATACTTTCTTTTGGAGCTGATTTTCTGAATACCTGGGGTTCTCCTGTGAGGTATGGAAGAGGATATGGCGAGTTTAGACAAGGAGATAATAGAGAACGAGGCACCATGGTTCACATAGAATCGAGATTTTCCATGACTGCTGCAAACGCAGACAGATGGATCTACGTAAAACCTGGCATGGAGGGGATACTTGCGTTAAGTATCGCGCAAGTGATAGTCACGAAAGGCCTAGGGGAACCCGAGGCCGTAGAGGCCTTAACAGGAAAAGGTATGATTAGTTTAGATCAATTTTCACCTGAGAAAGTCACGGAGAAGATTGGAGTACCTGCTGAGAAAATACAAAAGATTGCTGTTGAATTTGCTCAGCATAGACCTAGCATTGCCATAGGAGGGGGGTCAACCGCTGCACATACCAACGGACTGTTTAATTTAAAGGCAATTTTCTCACTAAATTATCTTGTGGGGAGCGTGAATGAGAAAGGTGGAATCATATATAATCCCGAGCCAGTTTTAACTGATATACCAGTTACACCAGTTGTGTCTTCCTTCACAGAATTACAGGATTTTATCCGAGATGTGAGACAGGGTGATGTTGACGTATTGCTTGTACGGGGTGCCAACCCATTCTATGGTCTTCCAGCTGCTACTGGATTCGAGGACGCTCTATTGAGTACCCAACCCGATGGATCATTTAATGTACCATTCATATTCAGCTTTTCGGAATACATGGATGATACTTCAGTAATGGCTGATTTGATTTTCCCGGTTCACAATGCATTGGAAGATTGGGGTAGTGACGTACCTGTAAATGGCCCGGGTTATCAAGTTTTAGGATTTCAACAGCCTGTTGTCCGTCCGTTTTTCGAGTCTAGAGGATCTCATCTAGGAACCAGAGGGTTCGGAGATATACTATTGGAAATAGCGAGAGAACTCGAATTAGATATGGGATTTGATGTAGGGACGTTTAAAGAAGTATTGGAGGATGGGGCTAAACAACTTTATAATCTTCCGCAAGGTTCCGTAGTGGGAGCAACCGATTTTCAGTCATTCTGGCATGGGATATTACAGAGAGGGGGGTGGTGGAATGTAAAAGATAGAGTAACAGGAACGATTCCGCTGCCACCGCAATTGCCTGAATTAGAGGAGCCGAAATTTGATTCCAAAGATGCAAATATGTATCCTTTTCATTTGATACCTTTCGCCTCTGCTTCACTTACTGATGGGAAAGGTGCTTTTTTGCCCTGGTTGCAAGCTACTCCCGATCCGCTAACAACTGCAACTTGGAGTACCTGGGTAGAAATCAATGTCAAGGTTGCGGATGAAATGGATATTAAGGAGGGTGATGTTGTTAAGATAAGCTCACGCTATGGCAGCATCGACGCTCTTGCCTTCCCGCATCCGGGAGCAGCTCCAGATTCAGTGTCTATTCCCATCGGGCAAGGCCATAAAACCACAGAACGATATGCTGGAGGTAGGGGCGCTAATGTTTTATCTATATTATCGCCTTCTATGAAGGATAGTAGAACTGGATCGTTGGCGTGGGCGGCAACCCGTGTAAAGATAGAGAAAACGGAAAATTGGATTAGGTTACCGAAATTTGAGAACACTGTACCGGACTTCCCTCGAGATGATAATCAAACAATTATAAAACTTACACCGGTGGATTCGTAATTAAAGAAAGCCTGAAACTAAGATATCTTGGAGTGTGAAATATGGGAGATGAAAAATGGGGAATGGTGGTAGACATTGACAAGTGCACAGGTTGTCAATCATGTGTTGTTGCATGCCAGTCCGAAAACAATGTCCCGATTAATAGTGAGCAATTATTTAATCAGCGACGAGCTATTGAATGGATACGCGTGGAAAGATATTGGGAAGGTGAGTTTCCCAATGTGAAAGCGAGATTCATTCCTATAATGTGTCAGCATTGCGGAGATGCTCCGTGCGAACCTGTTTGCCCTGTATATGCTACATATCACAATAGTGAAGGATTAAACGTTCAAGTATATAACAGATGCGTTGGTACACGATTTTGCGCAAATAATTGCCCATATCAAGTGCGCTTCTTTAATTTCTGGGAACCAGAGTGGCCTGACAGTCTGAAGAATCAACTTAATCCTGATGTGACGGTGCGCAGCCGAGGAATAATGGAAAAGTGCACCTTTTGTATTCAAAGGATTCGTCGGACCACACGGGATGGAGAAGTAGAAGATGGTGATAGAGGTTTAAATCCAGCGTGTGTTAATGCATGTCCAACGGAAACTTTGTTTTTTGGTGACCTAAACGATCCGACCAGCTCCGTATCTAAAAAGATAGAAAAAGAAGAACATGGCGGAAGAGGATATAAATTGTTGGAAAATTTGGGAACCAGCCCAAACGTAATTTACCTTAAGAAGGTTGATAAAGAAGCGGAAGAGCTAGAGGGAGCTCATGACTAGAGAGTACCAAGACTCTAACGACCCTACTATACGCGACTTATCTGCGTCGTCTGCATTGAGTCGTGAACTGCTAGCAATTCATAATCGCTCCTGTGGGACAATGTTTAGAACTACTGCTTTCGTGCTTGCTGGGCTGTTTATTTTGGGAGTCATAGGGTTCGTAGTGAAGATCATTACTGATGGACCAGAAGATAAGGCTTCGTGGGGATATCACGCAGCAGTCTTTGCCTTTATAATTACTACGGCAAGTGCCGCTCCTATAGTTGCTATAGCTCCTAGAATGGTGAAGGCACATTGGAGGAGGTCCATTTCGCGTGCAGCGGAACTTTGGGCAGTGGTAGGAGTGTTATCGTTAGTTCTTTTTTTGCCGTTATTGGCCGTATTACCTAGTTTGGCTGATGGCCGTCGTACTTTCTGGTTTTATCACCCGGGAGAAGTGCCTGAATTCACGCCACATGTATGGACGACGTTGGCTATTCTGGGCCTGACTGTACTGGGTTTGGCTTTAGTATGGATGTCTTCACTACCAGATATGGCCCTATTAAGAGATAATAGTTCCGGGTGGAAGCAAGGAATGGCTAGACGCCTTGCGTTTGGATGGAAGGGTACGTCAAGACAATGGTTCATTCAAAAGCACCGGCTGGGTATTTTGGGAGCGTTTTACTTTATGATGCTGGTATTCGCTCATTTTATGATTGTAGCGGATTTTCTGATGCCATTGGTACCGGGTTGGATAGACGCACTATTCCCTGCGACACATGCTTTTAATGGGTTGCAGGCAGGGATTGCGACAGTGTTGATAACAATGTTTTTCCTTCGTAAATACGGAGGCTATCGTGATTATATCGGCATCGATCAATTTCGAAGTATGGGGAAACTGTTATTGGCAACCTCGTTATTATGGGTATGGTTCTGGTTCTCCAGTTTTAACGTACTGTGGTACGGTGCGAAGCCTAGTGAGCAGGCAGTCTTGGAATTATTGATGGTAGGACCATACCTACCCATTTTCTTGGCCGTTTTCGTAACAGTGTTTATAATTCCTTTTTTCACAATGATTTGGAATCCTGTACGAAGAAGCACTTGGGGACCACCCCTCATTGCAGTATCCGTACTGATTGGTACATTGTTAGATCGTGTCAGGCTTTATGTCGCCGCTTATTCAGTACCAGGTATAGGTGATCCCAAGATTGATAAACACGAATTGCACATTGGAGATGTCCCCAGCGCTGTTATTCCTAATGTATCTGATGTCCTTATTGTTGTTGGTGCGATAGCAGGAGCTATTTTAATATATATGTTAGTGACTAGAATAATACCCGTAATGAATATATGGGAACAAAAGGAATTGCTCTTATATAAGGTACATAAATCGTTTCATAGGACGGAAGTCCAAATTCTTGGAAAGCCGGATTAGCTGTGGTGCTATTGTAGTAGTTATATAGTAGAGGCAGTATGCAAGAACATATCCAAATCGATGATAATAAACAAATAAATAATGATTTGCTGAGTGGGGTTTTATCTTGGCCTAAGTGGCATCTCGCGGCTGCTTCCTTTCTAGCCCTTGTTATAGCTACTGGCTTGGGGGCTTATGGGTGGGAGCTGAATAAAGGTGTCGGAGTTGCTGGTATCAACCGTCCTGTTTACTGGGGCTTCTACCTGGCAAATTTTGTTTTCTGGATAGGTATTAGTCACGCGGGTATAATGGTTTCAGCGATATTAAGACTTACTCAGGCTGAGTGGAGACGTCCGGTCACGAGAGCGGCTGAAGTTCTTACCCTGTTCTCGTTACTAGCGGCTCTTTCCAATATATTTTTCCATCTCGGTCGTCCTTGGCGTGCGTTCTGGATTCAGCCTTATGACTTCGCTAGAGGTATTTGGCCTAACGTGAGATCACCGTTTGTTTGGGATCCAGCCGCAATTGGGACTTACCTTATAGGCAGTTCGCTATTTGTTTATGTTGCCTTGCTCCCTGATATAGCAGTGATAAGAGATAAATCAAAAGGTAAAGTTGCCAAGACGGTTTATGGAGTTCTTTGCCTTGGATGGAGAGGTACGCCTAGGCAGTGGAAATTACAGGCTGTGTCTGGCATCCTCTTGTCAGCTTTGGTTTTACCTGTATTTGTTTCCGTACATAGTATAGTGTCTTGGGACTTCGCTGTTCAGATCGGTGTTGAAGGCTGGCATTCTACTATATTTGCCCCATATTTCATTATTGGAGCGATACACTCCGGGGTTTCTGCGGTCGCTATGGTTATGGCGCTGATGGTTTGGATGTGGAAAGGGTATGATAAATATATAAGGCCGGATCACTTTGATGCGATTGGAAGATTATTGATAGTTGTTGCTACGACTTGGTTCTTCTTCTTTGCTTTGGAATTCATATATGCTATATACACACTGGAAGAACCTGAGCTAGCTTTGAGGGAACTTCAGGTCCTTCAGTGGCCATATGGATTTCTTTTCATTGTATTTCTTTTAAGTTCCTATTTTATCCCGATTCCATTATGGTTATTTAAGAATGTTAGGAAAAGTGCGAAATGGATGTTTTGGACCACAATTTTAGTTAATATTGGAATGTGGTTGGAGCGATTCCTTATCATAATACCAGGACTTGCACGAAGACAGGCATTCACATTTGATTGGGGTACGTATCACCCTAGTATTATAGAAATACTGTTGGTTGCTGAGACCTTTGCATTTGTAGCGTTAGGGATTCTAGTCTTCTCTAAAGTTTTCCCACTTGTTCCTCTTTTTGATGTAAAGGAAGGGATGGTATTTAGAGATGAAATTAAAGTAGGCAGGATCACTGTTCCTGCTTCAATTAGAGAATAAGAGGCTCATTATTATGGCAAAAAGAAGCGTGTTAGGGTTATTTACCAATGAAGATGCTGCGGCCGATGCTTTGGATTCTTTGAAAGGGGCTGGCTATACTTCAAGCGAATACGAGGTGCTAACCGATACCCCGTATCCTGAAGGAACATTTGGCGAAGCCGAACCTGTACATAAATTGTTCAGATGGCCTCTCATTGGGGCGGTGTGCGGATTTATAGTTGCTCTCGTCCTCACTTCTGGGACTCAGCTCGCTTATCCTATGGTTACCGGGGGCAAACCGATTTTATCAATTCCACCTATGACTATAATTCTTTATGAAGGTTCCATGTTGGGGGCCATTATTTTCACGGTCATTGGTATATTACTTGAATCTAGATTGCCTCGTTTGTTCATGGGTGCTTACGACACTAGGATCACGGATGGTTACATAGGTGTCACCGTAACGACAGAAAAAAATAAAGTGGAGAATGCCGAACAAGTGTTAAAAGATGCGGGTGCAGAAGATATTAAACGAGGGTGGGAGTGAGAATTTACCAGATGTTACAACCCGCCCCAGGATTATGTAGAGATAAGAAGGTAACTGACGTCACAATTGTTCGGTGGTTTCTGTTTGTACTAGTATTTGCGTGTGTATGCTCAGTTTCTGTTGGTTGTTACAATA